>Ga0310121_10001402_pt1 | contig 24729 bp, 21 predicted proteins | sample CB27_Tmax_986_MG_FD_203504 | JGI IMG/M metagenome (GOLD analysis project Ga0310121, IMG submission 203504) | Marine microbial communities from Western Arctic Ocean, Canada - CB27_Tmax_986 | ecosystem: Environmental > Aquatic > Marine > Oceanic | place: Canada: Western Arctic Ocean | collected...
CGGGTCGACCTGATGCCCTACGGTGGGATCAAAGGGAGCGGGCTGGGGCGGGAAGGGCCACGCCACGCTGTGTACGAGTATACAGAGCCACGCATTCTGGTTTTGTCCCGATGAGTACCCCCCACGAACCCATGGGCGCAGGGATGGAGTCTCTCAAGCCAGGACGTCCCCTGATTATCGGTCATCGCGGTGCACGCCATCAGGCTCTAGAAAATACGATTCCCTCCTTTCGGATAGCTCTGAGCCAGGGAGCCGAGATGATCGAACTGGACGTACAGCCCACCGAGGATGGCTATCCGGTCGTGCGGCATGACGATCTGCTACCAATTGAGTCGAATCGTGCGGTGCAGATAAGCCAGACACGCCTTGAGCTACTACGACAACTGCCGATGGGGGACGCAATTCATCTGCCCCTTCTGGAGCACGTATTTGAAACCCTCGGTCGGGACGTGAGTTATAATGTCGAGATCAAACAACCCGGTGTCGAAGACGCTGTCCTCGCCCTGGTACACGCCTTCGGGCTGAACCGACAGACCATCATCACCTCCTTCAATCCCGATGTAATTGCTACCATTCAGAGTCGGGATGCCTGTATCCCCGTTGGTCGTGTCTACGAACTGGAATCGGTAACTTCCTGTCGCTTTTTTGCCCGCCGGCTCGGTCGCCGCGCCGTCACAACCGCCCATACAGACAACCACGCCTTTGTATCGTTGGAGTGGGGGATGGTGTCCAAAGGTATTATCCGACGTGCTCGTCGACTCGGGGTGCATGTTCTGATCTGGAATGTGAACGATTCAGACTCGGCAGAAAAGGCTGGTCGCTGGGGAGCCTACGGGCTGATAACCGACGAAATCGAGCGCATCCGAAGTACGGTTTGTGACTAGGTAGAACCACGCGAGCGCGGATGAAACTGTTCGAAGGTACGCTTCAGCAGGCTTCGATCCACATGGGTGTAGACCTGGGTCGTCCCAATGTCCGCATGCCCAAGAAGCATCTGGACTACGCGAAGATCGGCCCCTCCCGCTAGAAGATGGGTGGCAAAGGAGTGGCGCAGGGTATGGGGTGATACCTCTTTTTGCACACCGCCTTTCAGGGTTCGCGCTCGCACCATTGTGAACACCGCCTGGCGCGTTATGGGCCCACCCCGCAGATTTACAAATAGGCGGGTATGATCCGAATGGCCCCGTTCGACGCGGCGCCGCACAAGATCGGGCCGCACGTGCTGTAGATACTGGTCGAGGGCCTTGGCGGCCAGTTCTCCGTAGGGAACCAACCGTTCCTTGCTGCCTTTACCGCGAATCAAAAGGAGCTCCTCATCATGGCGGATATCGGTGAGTTCAAGGCCTATCGATTCCGATACCCGGAGACCACTCCCGTACAACAATTCAAGAATGGCACGGTCTCGAATATCAGCTGGGCGATCACTCGCGGTCGTGTCCAAGATCGCAAGCACTTCGTCTGGGCTTAAGACCTTCGGTAGAGATTTATATGCACGAGGCCGGTCAAGCAGATCCATCGGGTTATCAGTAAGCAAGCCCTCCGCCACATGAAAGGCAAAGAAGCTATTGCTGGCGGACAGGATCCGTTGAACAGATCGGGGATTGAGCCCCGAATCCAGAAGCTTCACAACAAAGGCGACCATGACGTCTCGAGAGATCTCGCCCATCGAGACCTTTGCCTTGGCCAGATGCGCTTGTAACCGCCTCAAATCGCGCCGGTATGCCTGCACCGTATTGGGACTGGCGTTTCGCTCAAGCCGAAGATGATCGAGAAAAGACTCGGTTTCAGACAACACCATCTCAGGTCCGTCCTTGAAGGGAGTCCTTCAAATGCTTCAAAATCTCCTGATGACGTTCGGGCGATTCTGGTCGAGAACCATTTAGTTCCGAGACCCATATCACCCCATAGGCCTCGTCCGTTCGAGCCCCTATACGAACCAGATGAATGTTCAGATTACACTCGGCCATGGCTCGACAGATATCGAAAAGCAGACCCCTGCGATCAACACCTTCGATTTCGACTCCCAAGCAGGGGCCGGTCGGCTCCTCCACTAAACCCACGCTCGGCTCAAGACGGGCACCTTCTGCCTCCCGGGCTTCTTGCAATACCTCTGCCGACTGGCTGAAAAACGCGCTTGGATCTTGCAGTGCCACCTCAAGCGAAGCCTGAAGTGGACCCACATGATCGGGCGTGGCCGTAGGCCCTTCGGCCACAAGAGATACCAGGGCCAGACCATCATTAGTTGTAAAGGCATACGCTTCTCGAATGTTGATTCCCTGCGCGGCGACGACCGCGGCCATAAGAGACATCAGCCCTGGCTGATCTCGCAAACCGATTACAACCTCGGTCAATACCCGTTTTCTGGGCAAGAACTGTTTTCCTTTCAGATCCGTCTGTACTCCGCCCGTCGGCCGAACCCGGAGAGTAAAGACCGAATTGCCATCGTCGTCCTCCACTTCGGCCAATATGTCCATATGCAGTGGAACATCATCTAGAGAAACATATAGCGCATAACGGGTTGGTAGCCGCTCAAAATGCCGGCGGATTTCCGCTCGCCGTGGATGTGTCTTTTCCCGCGCAAACCCGACCTGTCGTTGGATCAACAAATTGGTCATACGCTCGACAACTGTGTCCGTATTGGTCCAAAGCGCCAATCCCTGGTCGAGAACCGCGCGTGCCTTGATATAGGTGGTTTCGAGCTGTCGAAACATCCAGCTTGAGACCATCGCCGGATTCCGCGCCCGCAGATCGGCCGTCGACAAAAGGAATATACGGTCGAGGTGTCCCACCGTTCCGAGGCTCTTGGCAAGCTGCAGAAACATCTGCTCATCCGCCAGATCACGATGCTGCATCATATCTAATATTTTCATTCGGTGAGCCACCAGGAACAGAACCTCATCCTGCTGGTCCTGGCCCAGACCAAAGTGGTCAAGAATCAACCGAATGGTCTCCGATCCGTCGAAACCGTCTGCTTCAGGGCTCGAACAAAACGGAGAAAGAAGTATCGCAAATATCAGCGTGGAATCCTGGTCGTAGCGCTGACGCAATAGATCCGAGGCCTGTTCCGCCCCAGGCTCGCGACCCGCAGCGATCTGGCGCAGGAGATGCAGGCTTCGCAGGGCGTGGACCGCAGGCGTATAGAGTCGCTGGGGATCCGGGATATAGATCTCCTTGAGTTTTTCAAACTCCGGCAACATCCGGCCCATCAACCCCGAATCATAGAGCTGCTCCAACGCCTTCGATCCTTGATCGGGCAAGCAGATCACATCGAATAGGACCTGAAAGTCTTCGTTCGAAGGGCTCCAGTCCGTATAGGCCATCGCAGAATCGAGTGAACTATAAGCAGAGAAATGAAGTTTGAGCCCCGTATGCGCCACACATCGAAAGAGGCGCAACCCGGCCGAGGGAAGATCCGCCGGGTAGATGTCCGTTTGTAAGGCCAGACGTCCACCCCGAATCACAACTCCGGCCTCGGATGGGACTCGTCGATCGGGAACCACCTTTGCCCCTCGTGCGTGCAGAGTCTCATCTCCGAGGGCCAGCCATCGACGCAAAACCCAGGCAACTTCACGGGCATGCTGGTGGTAGGTACATAATAGCTCCGCTTCAGAATCAAAATGGTAATGAGATCCTGGTGTCTTCTTCAGACTCCGAACCAGAAGGGCCTGATTCTCCAACGACAATCGCTCTTCCGTGTCCTGAGCTGTTATGCGCAAGACGGTCCGTAACCATAAAAGAAAGCCATGTGCCTCGTGAAGAACAACGCGTTCGGCGTCGGGCACCTCGGCCCCCTCACGAAGGACAAACTCGCGAATCCACCGTACGGCGTGAAAGTCACGAAGCCCACCCTCGCTCAGCTTTATATCCGGCTCCAAAAGATTCCAATGACTCCGCAAACGCTCACGTCTCAACTCCGTTTCAGCACGCAGAAATCGCACCAGTTGCTCGGGTTTCTCTTGAAGGATTTGTTCCTCAAAGCCAATACTGAGCTCCCCAAAAAGATCTGGGTCTCCAGCTATGTGTCGCGTATCCAGCAAGGTCACCGCCGCCTTGATATCGGTGTCAGCCTCCTCCAGAAGTCGAGCGGTTGTGCTCGTCCGGATATTGGGATGAAAACCGGCCGCCTCCACCCCACGAACCCATGGTTGAAGAACACGTGCGACGCCTTCCGTGTCCAGGGTAGAGGTCAAGACAAGAATGTCGATGTCGGCTCTGGGAGCAAGCTCAAACCGGCCGTAGCCTCCGAGACCAACCACCGAGAGTTCGTAGAGCTCTACACCACTCTCTTGCAGTGCGGTGTCCAAGAACATATCTACCGAAACACTAAGCAATCGGCAAAACGGGGCCCCTGAATACTGGGCTAGATGCCGCTCAAACGACCAACGGTTGAGCAGATTCTGGGGAAATAGGAGGTTTTCTGGTCCAAACTCGGGCATATGACGGTGGCACGGTCGAAACGGCGAAGAATCCAGTTTGCGCGGAAAGCCTGGCTTTGTCGAGCCCAGCCCCTTTCGCAAAGAAGAGGAACATGCCAAGCTGGTCGAATACCATCCGCGGGTCCACGCACTTGAAGAGTCCGACAAAAAGTACCCCACACCTGGTCTGGCCGACGACCATGTGGTCCGTTCCACTACAGCCACCCACGCGACAGCAAGTGCTGGCGTATCACGACAAACTAGGGCCCCAGCACGCGATTCGCCTCGGTGTAATCGGCAACCGTAGCAGTCGTAAAAATATGGCGAGCCGGTTTTCCCTGCTGGGACGCCTGGTCCCCGAGGCCGAACTCATCTGGCAAACAGAAACCTCCACTCACCTGGTTCAAGCGATCACAGAGCTCCTATTCGCTGCCCGCATCAACGTGCTGGCTATCGCCGGTGGCGATGGGACTGTCCACCACGTAGTCAACCTTCTCATTCGGCTGCAGAGTAAAATTCGGGAAACCACGGGTCAGGAGCTGCAACTCCCACCTCTACTCGTCATACCCGGCGGCACCATGAACGTCTTTGCACGCGCCTTTGGGACGAAGGAGGTTCCCATCCGCGCCATGCGACGTTTTTGTAGCCAATTTGCGGGGCGCCCACTGGGCCGATTACAGACCCGAAATGTTCCCATGCTAGACATCCGCTCCGAGAACCACGGAAGGATTGTGGGATTTGTTCTGGGCTCGTCCCTGGTTGTAGAGGCCCTCAAGACCTACGACGATCTGGGCGCAGGCTATCATGGCCTGGCCCGGTTCCTGGTGCATGCGACCACGGGAACATTCTTTAACACCGCTGTCTGGAAAAAGTATGGCCATCGCCTGAACGCTACCTGCGGGGAGCTTGCCATCGACAATACCGCCTATGGAGAGGCCCAGACCTTTGTCGCCTCCACCATTCCCTTGACCCTGGCTAAAGGGCGCATCGTAGCCATGGCGTCGCCTGACCCATCAGACAAGGGCTTCGCATCGGTTGTAGTCTCGCGAATGCGGGAACGAGAACTGGTCCGAGTCATTCCCCATCTGCTATTCGGCGGCAAACACCCATATGTGAGCCGTCCAGCTCCAAATCAGAAGGCCTCCTTTCGAGGATCATTCACGGTCGATGGGGAGATCTTCGAGAGCCGCACAAAGGAACCCGACACGGTTACCGTTACCCGGTTACCGGTCGAGATCCCTGTGGTCATACCCGAGTAGTCGGGTTCTCACTATTTCTTGAGGATCTGTTCGCTGATGACCTTTTTGATCGCGTCCACGCTGCGATCTTGTTCCTGGTAACGACGGCCGTTGATAAAGAAAGTTGGCGTTCCTCGTACACCACCCGAACGGCCTTCTTGTACATCCGCATTGATCATCTGTTCAATGGCCGCGTCTGCCATATCGGCCTTGAACTTTCCAAGATCCAGACCAAGCGTCGTCGCAAGTTCGTCATATAACCCGTCATTCAGCTCCCGGTACTTGGCAAAGATAAGGTCATGCATCTCCCAGAACTTGCCCTGCTTATGCGCAGCCAGAGCCGCTCTTGCAGCTGGCCGTGCCTGCTTATGGAAATTCAATGGGAACTGCTTGAAGACAAGCCGGACCTTGCCGGGCATATCTTTCACAACCTGTTTCAGAACCGGACCAAACTTCGAACAATACGGGCATTGGAAATCACTGAATTCCACAAGCGTCACCGGCGCACTTTCCGCTCCATAGATGGGATAGCCATCGACCGTGAATGTGGCTGTCGTACCCGCGGCCGCCAGTGGTGTCGGAGGCTCCTCCGACTTTCCCTTGGCCATAAGGGTTCCATAGATGCGGGCTTTCGGGGTACCGCTCGCCGCCATCTCTTGTGCTTTCTTCAACTCCTCATCAATCACGGCCTGGAAGGTCTCGTAAGGCTGCGCTCCACGTAACTTTCGCCCGTTTACGAAAAAGTGCGGAGTACCCCTGGCACCGACGGTTTTCGACAAGAGCATATTTCCTGCAATCGATGGCTTGAGAACATTTTCTCCGTCATCAAAGGACTTGGTGAACTTGTCCACATCGAGGCCGATCTCACCCGCCCACTTTATATAGTTCTCACGGTTCATACCCTTCCGGTTCGCAAATATCTTGTCGTGCATTTCCCAGAATTTGCCTTGCTGGTGGGCTGCCATGACAGCGTAGGCCGGTGGAATCCCATTGGGTCCACGCGGGGCAACCTTATGAATCACCCGCAAATTTTCGCCATAGGTCTCCTGCAGCTTTTCGATTGTCGGGATCACCTTGGCACAATAGCCACATGTGAAGTCGCTGAACTCCACCAATGTCACGAATGCATCCTCCGGCCCCTTGGCGGGCTCCCTTGGTGAAACGGGCACCCGGTAAATGGTCTTATCTGTCGGGGCGGCGCGGCGCGGTGTCGCAGGGGCCGGTGCGTCGAGTTTTGCCGTACTCATGATCGACCCATAGAGTTTGTCTTTGCTCATTCCACCTGCCACGGCCTTCTGGGCTTTCGCAAGTTCCGCACTGATAACCGCCTCAAAGTTCGCCACGGGTTGGGCGCCACGAATACGCTGACCATTGATGAAAAAATGGGGAGTCCCACGAGCTCCGATCTGACCACCGAGACGACCATTTGCGGCAATTGCCGGTCCAAACCGCTTTTCACCTTCATCGATAGCAGTGGAGAAAGCCGCAACATCCAGCCCTAACTCGCCGGCCCATTTGACCAGGTTGTCACGAGTGAATCCGCCTCTCTCCGCGAAGAGCTTGTCATGCATTTCCCAGAACTTGCCTTGTTCATGCGCTGCAAGGGCTGCCATCGCAGGCAATCGGCCCGCTTGATTTCTGGGAGCGACCTTGAAGACAAGGCGTACATCATCTCCGTATTTAGTCTGTATCTGGTCCAGGGTGGGCAACACCTTGGAGCAGTAGCCACATGTGAAGTCGCTAAACTCCACGATGGTGACCAGAGCATCCTTCGCCCCCTTGGCCGGATCTTTTTCCGAAACAGTCGCTTTGAAAACCGACGGTGGAGCCGCTGGGGCCGCTGGCGGCGTCGGCGCTACAGGCTTCGGCGGTTTGGCCTGGACTTGCTTCCTTGCTGGCTGCTTCGCAGGGGCCGCTTCGGCGCCATCGGCCACTTTCTCAGTCTTATCTCCGGCTGCTTCATCACTAGCCGTATCTGTCGTTTTGGTGGCCGGCATTCGACCGACAATAAAGCCAAGCCCGAAACCAGTTCCGGCTATAAGGATCGCACCAATCAATACCGTTTGCTTTGAAATTCCCATCGTGTCTAACCTCTACAATCAAGAATTGTACCGATGCGATATACGGACTCTAAACGTTGCGTGTCAAATGAGTCGCATCGCTTTTATTTCAGAACTTGGCGTTCAACTCGCCTCAGCCTCGACACCCGCCTCCTCATCTTCGGGAACAAAGATGTAGCGGTTGCAGGATGGGCAAATCTCTAACGAATCGCGGCGCAGCAGCACATTATAGAGCTGTGGAGGGATGATCATATAGCATCCAGAGCAACGCTCCTTGACCACCTTGACAATGGCAATCCCCTCGCGACGCGACTTCACGCGCTCATAGCGCCTTAAAACGTTGGCAGGTATCTTTTCCAACCAATTGCGACGAGTCCGATCGATTTTCTTGATTCGCTTATCAAAATCCTCAATCCGCCCTTGTGTCATATCGTTTTCGCTGTTTGCTTCTGACTCCAGCTCTTTCAGCTTCGCCTCTTCTTCCGCTACAGCGCTTTTGTGGCTTTCCAGAGCCTCGGTAAAGCGGTCCAGCTCTTCTGCTCGCTCGTTGGATGCCTTACGCAACATCTCCAACTCTCGCTGAACGGCCATATATTCTTTACTCTTCGTGACACCAGCCATCTGGGATTTCAGACGGGCTATCTTATCTTTCTCGGTAACCAGCAGATCCTGCTGGGAACGATACCACTCTTCTGCGTCAGTAATCTTGCGGAGTCGGTTGCCAAGGTCTTCTCGACCCCTCTCCAATAGTTGACTCAATTGATCCAGACGAGCACGCAGATTATCACGCTCGTCTGCAACCGAATGGACTTTGTTGTCGATCTCTTGAAGCGCACAGAGCGCCTCGATCGTTTGCCATGCAGGGGCCGATTCTTTCAAAGGAACAACTCCGAATAGCACGTGCGAGAAATGGGCCCACCTGGATTCGAACCAGGGACCTACCGGTTATGAGCCGGTGGCTCTAACCGCTGAGCTATGGGCCCACGGGAAACTGGAACCTAGCGTTAATAATCTAGAATCGCAACTCAATTGTTAGTTGGCATTCGATTTGCATATATGTCGGTAAAAAAGGGGTGCCTGATCATTCGCTGGCATCGCTTGTAATAATTGGTATGGTACGCTCGTTGAATGGGCTGAATACAACTATGCGTAAAAAACCACCAAAGACATATCCACTGGGTTTTCTTATGGCCCTGGCAGCGTTGTATTTGGTCGGTTGCGGTAAACTCGGTGGAGCGCAGATACCCGTATCCAGCGAAACGGAAGCATTGCGTCAGTATTCGGAAGCATCGGCCCAGACGCGTGATTCACGTAACGCGGTGATTGAGGCCTGGAAGGCTCTGACCCAGACAAAAACCGCCGATATATTTCAACAAATACTCGGTCAAAGGGTCCTACCAAAGTTCGAAATATACCTCAGTACGGCCCGCTCTATTGAGTCCAGTATTCCGCTGCTGAATCAGTCCCATAAGAAGCTCGTGGCCGCGTATGAACAAGTATATTCGGACCTTGTTGATCTCGAAAAGACTATTCCGACCCTGGATCGAGCACTATCAAACACTCGTTTACAAGACATTGTGGGAGCGTGGACTCAAGCCGAGCAGAGATACTGGAACTCCGTGGAGAAGATCTATGGACAACACGGTTTCCTTCTTGAGCCTCGCAATCTCAAGCTCGAGAAAACGACGTCTTCCCAGTAGACCGAGGCTATGGAGAATTCCCACCATATGGGACTGACGCGCGCCGGGTTGAAGGTGCTTCGCCCACATCAATGGGTTAAGAATCTTTTTGTTCTGGCACCCGCCGTGTTCGCGCAGGATTTTTTCGGACAAACCACCCTGCTGAAGACCGGGCTGGCGACGGCCCTCTTCTGCCTGGTTTCCGGAGCGGTATATATCTTCAATGACATCTGTGATGTGGAGTCCGATCGAAACCATCCGCTGAAGTGTAATCGGCCGATTGCACGTGGAGATCTTTCCGTTCGGACGGCACGCCTCGAAATGATCGCAATCCTGGTCTTATGTGTCGGGGTCGGTGGTCTCGTTCTGGGGCCGGTCTTTGTTGGGGTCGCCATCAGCTACTTTGTCCTCAACACTCTATATTCGTTTCGGCTCAAACAAATCGCGTATCTGGATGTCCTATCGATCGCCGTTGGCTTCGTGCTTCGCGTGGTCGCCGGAGGTGTGGCCATCGATGTCCCCATATCCCGATGGCTTCTTCTCTGTACCTTTTTGTTAGCCTTGTTTCTTGGCCTGGGCAAACGCCTTCATGAGTTGCTTACCAGCCAGGATCTCACCGGCCGAAAGAGCCTGTCGGGCTATCGGGTCGAAAGTCTCGTCGCTATGCTTCGAGCCATCGCCCTGCTGACAGCCGTAGCCTATGTTGGGTACACTCTGGACCCGGCCACAACGAGCCGTTTCAACACCCACTGGTTGGTGGCAACGTCACCGTGTATTCTATATGGGTTGTATCGGTTTCAGTCTCTGGTACTGGCAGGAGATGATCCCGCCAGTCCAACGGAACGAATGATTCGAGACCCCAGCTTTATCTTGAATCTCGCCATCTGGGCCTGCGCCATCTTTGGAATCCTCTATACCGTTTGATCATGGGACACCTTTTGATCATGGGACACCTTCCTTTTCACCCACTCCTATGCCACCGTTTGACCCGGCTCGGCCTTATTGCGCTCGCGGCCTGCCTCCTGGGTTGTGCCGCTGGACCGCCTCAACTTGAAAGAGTGGAGGGCCGTGAAGCCCAGATGGTTGCAGCAGCTGAGGCCAGCGCCAAAGTAAAGAGCTTTCAGGCCCGCTACAATCCACCGGCATGCCCCTGCCCAGGCTTCGAAGCAAACATGGCCGGAGTGTGGGTTCGAATCGAGTTGGTAGGTCCGAATCGAGACGGTGGCATGATCCGAAAGCTGGAAAAAGCCGCCCTGGAAACCGCTCTGCTTGACCCTCCACGTATATTCTATTTGACCGGGGAGCCGGATCCCAACTCGGTATTCGCCTGTGCCACAGGTTTTCCCGTGATGGTCTTTCAGCTCAAACGGTTCAGTCTTATGAATCCGGAGTCGACTCCTGAGAAAGCGCCGTAGCCGCGTTTTTTCTACGAAAGTCTCGCAGAGTGCCCCGCACCGTGACCAGGCCGATAGAGATTCGAGCGAACAACATGCCAATCAGCGTCGCAGTGCTGTAGGCATCAATATGTGAACGTTCCAGCTGGCTCACGGCTGTCCCCTCTTGCAAGACGTCCGTGACCACCGCTCCCAGACCCGGCTCGACCGATGCCGGCACAATCAGCGCCGCACCCAACAACAACGGTGTGATCAATGCCAGGGGAGCATAGGGCGAAAAGAACACTCGCATGGCGACCTGCGTGGTACCCAGGCCAGCCACGGAGATGGGTAATACTCCAATAAATGTAATGATGGGAACAAAGACCAGCAGGTGAATAAAGGGCACAGGAATTCCGAACACCTGGAGAAAGGCCCAGTGAATAATCACGTACTGACAGACAAAAATTGCTCGTAGACCGATGAAAAAGGGGTAATCGGTAAATCGCCCGGTTCGAAATGGGAAAAAGATCCGGAAACTACGGATCCGATTCGGAAGAAAGGGTACGCGTAAAACCCAGAAGGCGATCGTTCCCACCAACACCAGAGCCATGATTAGACAGACCCATAAAAGCGCGGTCCGCTGTCCACCGTCCAAAACAGCCGGCCCAAGTACGATTCCGAGAAAGCTCAGCAGGGTTAAGGCAAAAAGGTCCATGGCGTTCAAATACAGAAGCGTGCCAATGGCTTCGACCAGACTAAACCCCTTTTTCTTGGACGCAAAGACCGCTATCGCACCCGCGCCTGCATTGTAATTGACCACATTCAAAAAGTACGACGTACCTTTAACCGACAACATGTCTCGATAGGAGACCGGTCCAAAAAAGCGGCCAAAGAGCAATTTCAGGCAATAGCTATCGGTCAGATACACGCAGGTGGCTCCGATAGCTGTGACGGTGAAGAAGGCTATCGGATCAAGGGACTGCAATACCTGAAGGAACCGCTGGATATCGGTGGTGGACGCGAGATAGTAGACGATCGCTACCGTCACAACCCACGGTGCCATCCGTTTGATCCGTCCCAAAGACTGCTTGCCCTTGAACATGGTGTTGGCTCTCCAGATAACCACCCAGAATCAGGCTTGCATCCAAAACCAATAGGAAATCAGCTTGGACAACCGCAGAAGTACGCCGAATTACTCTGTTCGTCGAGTGCTGGGTTCTAAACGGTCGGGGGTCGCAATAGCAGGCCGGGGACATTCCGGTATTGACAGCTACGCATGATCGAGGAAAGGTCGATTTATATGTCCACTGGTACCGACAACGCACTGCACGTTATTCCGATGGGTGGCGTGGGAAAGATGGGTATGAACCTTACCCTACTCCGATACGGTGATGATTACCTGATCGTAGACTGTGGAGTGCAGTTCCCCGAAGAGCCTCTGTTGGGTATCGACCATATGTTAGTAAACATGGACGCCCTCCGAGAGATCGACGGAAGAGTGGTGGGCATCGTGTTAACCCATGGGCACGAGGACCATATTGGAGCTGTCCGCTGGATTACCCCCTTATTTGATGCGCCAATATACGGGACGGCTTTCACCCTCGGACTGGTAGAAAAACGCTTAACCGAAATGGGGTTGATGGATCAATGCGATCTACGGGTCTTCACACCGGATGACACACTGAACCTGGGCCCCTTTCGTATCGAGTTCGTCCGAGTCACCCACTCATTGCCGGATTGCGTCTCCGTCATCATACATACGGATACCGGTACTGTTGTTCATTCCGGAGACTTCAAGATCGACGAAACACCACTCGATGGCCAACATTTTGATAAGGCTGCGTTCGATCGTATCGGCACGGCCGGAGTCGATCTTCTACTCAGCGACTCTACCAATGCCATGGTGCCGGGCCAGACCCTGTCCGAGAAAACTGTCGCTACGAATCTGACAAAGACCATCTCGGACTGGCCGGGACGTGTCATTGTTTGTTTGTTTGCGTCGAATCTTTATCGAATGTCCAGCCTCTATCGAATCGCAAAAAAGACCGGTCGAAAGCTCTGTCTGGTGGGGCGAAGTTTCAGCTCCTATCTGGAGATCAGTAATGGCTGTGTCGACCTTGATTTGCCCAGGCCCGGGGATCTGGTCGATCCAGCAGAGCTGGAGAGCTTTGCCGGACGCGACGTGCTTATTCTCTCCACTGGTAGCCAAGCAGAACCGTTTAGTGCCCTGGCGCGTGCCAGCCGAGGAAAGCATCGAAATCTCAAAATTGATGACGACGATCTTGTCATCTTCTCGAGCCGAAAGATTCCCGGTAATGAGCGCAAGGTTCAGGAGATGGTGAATAACCTGGACCGGCTGGGTGCCACCTGCATGGAAGGGCATCGATCGGGTATGCACGCATCCGGTCACGCACGGCAAGAAGAGCTGAAGACCCTTCTCAAACTGGTGCGCCCCAAACACTTCATTCCGATTCACGGGGAATATGCCTTTTTGAAAGCGCATGCTGCACTAGCCACCGCCTGTGGTGTTCCCAATGTTCGGATCGTTGAGAATGGCGCTGTCATGAGTCTCGCTGGTGGCTCAATGGTGCAGATCGCGGAAGTGGATGCAATACCGTTCATGCGCGAAGGCAACAGACTGGCACTGAGCCAGGACCCTGGTATTCGCGAACGAAGGAATATGGCCTGCAATGGGGTAGTATCGGTTATGCTCCTATCGAAAAAGGACTCGCCAATTCATCGCGGGATCATACGAATCTCCACTGCGGGACTCTTCCTGAAATCCCCATCGATGCTTTCCGATGCGGAAAAGGCCATTCGCGACGAGCTGGAAGAGAGCCCTGCTGAGATCAAGAACGATAAAGTGAAAGAAGTAATACAACGGACCATTCGGAGATACTTCAAACAACAATCCGGCAAACGTCCGCTGGTGCTTGTTACTCTGGAATTGATCTAATGTCAGAGAAGAAAGATCTTCATCTAGCCGCTCTTCCCGACGGAACGAAACCACCAGAGCATGATCTCACAGAGATCGTAATTTGCGGTCGATCCAACGTCGGCAAATCTACATTGGTCAATCGCCTCATCGGTGCTCAGGTAGCACGTACCAGTCGAACTCCAGGGCGAACACAACTCGTCCATCTTTTCCTCTGGAAGAAAGTGAATGCCGTTTTGGTAGATGTGCCTGGGATTGGTTTTACGAAAGCCCCGATTCCCGTTCGAAAAAAGCTCCAACGAATGGTGGAACAAACCATCACTCATCGCCCCAGTCTTACAGGGGTTTTACTTCTGATTGATGTGCGTCGCACTCCCGGAGACGTAGAGCGTAACCTTCTAGATCTCGCGCTTCAACGTGGCCTCAAGGTCTTCATCGTTGTTACAAAATCCGACACGCTGGCCAAACATAAGGTCAAGCCATCCTGCGAAAAGATCGCCAAATGGAGCGGCCTGCACCCCCGAGATGTGGTTGGTGTAAGCACAAAAAAAGGCGCGGGTATCGAAAAACTATTAGGCATGGTCGTGCGTTTCTTGGCCGAAAACAGCCCAGAACCGACAACAGACACCGCTGAACCCACAAGCTCGAAACCTATCGTTGGAGAGTAGGGACTATGGCAAATCGCAATGCTGGTAAGATAGCGCTCCTGGCAGCGTTTATTGGCAACCTGTCTATTACCTGTCTGAAAAGTGTCGCAGCCTGGGTTACGGGAAGCACTGCGATGATGGCAGAAGCGATCCATTCACTGGCCGATGCAACCAACCAGGTATTGCTATTCGTGGGAATGAAACGATCGGAACGCCCGGCAGACCCCAACCACCCTTTCGGCTATGGAAAAGAGTCCTATTTCTGGGCCTTTCTGGTTTCCATAATGATCTTTGCGGGCGGTGCTACATACAGCATGTACGAAGGAATTCACCGGCTTATTGATCCGGTCGAAGCCCAGGGATCTCGAACCTGGGCCTATGCGGTATTAAGTGGGTCCATTATATTCGAAGCAGCAGCCTGTTTTTTTGCTATGAAAGCCTTTCAGCAAGATGCCGCGGGTCGCAGTATATGGCAAACCGTAAAACGAGCCAAAGACCCGATTATATTTACAGTATTATTTGAAGACCTGGCGGCCCTCGCAGGTCTGATAATAGCTTTGGTGGGTATCGGGCTCGCGGACTTTACCAACAATTCCCGGTACGACGCCGGTGCTACAGTAACGATCGGTGTATTGCTCGCCTTTGTAGCGGTTATTCTAGGCAAAAAGATCCACTCCTTATTGTTAGGGGAAGCCGCCGATCGCGACCTTATTCTCGCCATCAACCAAATATTCGACACCTCGCCAGAGATTCAAAAAACGATCGAATTGCGCACCCTTCAGATGGGACCCAGGAGCATCTTTGTAATGGCCGAAATTCGGATGCATTCCGATACAGGTGACGTACCGGTAGCAACAATCATTGACGGTATTGAACGCCGAATCGCCGATCTGGACCCAAATATCAAGAAAGTATACCTCGAACCCGAACCGTAGAACTCTTGGATTCCCATCCAGTTGCCATTTGTGGTAGACGAGTTTTCACGAGAATGCCCGCTGCTGGAGATCTTGTTCGATGCTCGAACTCCCTCAAATGGAATACGATCTCGCCACCGTTGTCTCCAACGAAGATCTGGGGCGTGCGGGGTGTCGTATTCGAACCCAAATAAAGGCCCGGGCATCTCGTCTACCAAACCCGGGTCAGTTTGCCATGCTTCGCCCCGAAGCCGGAATCGAAGCCATGTATTTGAGCCGGCCGATCTCCTATCTGGACGCCCAGATTGTTGATAGTGAAACCCTCGAACTGTCCTTCTATATTAAAGTCTATGGCCCCGGCAGTGCAGCGCTTGTTAACTGTAGGCCGGGAGACCGGCTCATTCATCTGGGCCCACTTGGTTCTGGTTTCCCGATGGATCAAGAGAATGTCTGGCTCGTGGGCGGTGGTGTTGGAATTGCTCCCTTTTACCATCTGGCTCACGAGATACGACGTACGGCGAATTCCTCGGTTGCAATCCAACTCTTCTACGGAGGACGAAGTGCCACCGACCTACCGTTTTTGGATGACCTTAATGCGGTTGTCGACCATATACACACTTCAACAGAAGACGGCACTCATGGCTCCGATGGTCTGGTTACAGAACCTCTTAAAGACCAACTTAAGGTCCATGGATCCAACGGTCGTGAATTTCAAATCTATACCTGCGGACCCACGCCTATGATGAAGGCGGTCGCACTACTCGCACAAAGCCATAATAGAGAATGTCTGGTATCGCTAGAAACCCGAATGGCCTGTGGTTATGGCGTTTGTCTCGGATGCGCAATCCACCATAAAGACCTTGGATATATTCGCGGATGCGTCGAGGGGCCTGTGTTGAATGCATCGAAACTCGATTTCTCGGAACGGTGGTTATGACCATGGAACACGACCTCTCCGTACGTGTCGGAAACCTGGTTCTTCGTAATCCGATTACTCTGGCCAGTGGTACGTGCGGATATGGCATGGAGTTGGCTGAATTACTTGATTTGCACCATGTGGGCGGATTCTTCACCAAAGGAATCAGCGTCAAACCAAGACTCGGCAACCCTCCCCCACGAATTGTCGAAACCCCGTCGGGAATGATCAATTCGATAGGTCTTCAGAACGTGGGGCTACAAGCTTTTATCCAGGAGAAACTCCCCGATATCCGAAAATTACCTCTGGCCTGTATCGCGAATGTATACGGAAATACCTTCGATGATTATGTGGAGTTGGCAGAAGCGCTGGGCGATCTTGATGGGGTGGATGGGATCGAACTCAACCTGTCATGCCCCAACGTAAAACAAGGTGGCGTCGAGTTTGGCCAGGACCCCGACATCCTGAAAAAGCTCGTTGCTACTGTTCGTCCCCATGTTCGAAGTGCTCTATTCGTTAAACTATCACCCAATGTGGCGGACGTTCGGCCATTTGTTGCTGCAGGCGAACAAGCTGGTGCTGATTCCATCAGCCTGATCAACACACTTCGGGCGATGGAAATTGATATCAAGAAACAGAGACCTACTCTGGGTAATATTTCCGGTGGGTTGTCCGGACCGGCGATTCGACCCATCGCGCTTTATCAGATCTACCGTGCCTATCAGGTCGCAAAACAACCCGTCGTTGGTATCGGTGGAATCGAATCCTGGGATGATGTCGTGCGCTTCCTTCTTGCGGGGGCCGCTGTGGTTCAAGTGGGAACCGCACTGTTCCGTAATCCGGCAAGCCCGTCCCTTATGTTGAACGGGCTTATCGAATATATGCATGAAAACAATATAGACACCGTCTCCAAGCTCGTTGGTCGAGCGCATGGAGAGTGATTAAAAAGGCACGCAAGTAGGCTGTAACAGGTGTCTATAAGCCAGGTTCTGTATCTGAAACGGTCTCCCTGTTTTCAGATCTCCGCCATTCATCTGGGAGATGCGTCGCCGCATCCCTCAAGCGACCTACCTGGGAAACTTACGAACGGATCACTCGCTCATCGTAACGATGAAAATTCCCTGCTTGGTCTTGCTTCGGATGGGGTTTACCGCACATATACGTCGCCGTACATGGCCGTGGGCTCTTACCCCACGCTTTCACCCTGGCCCGGTTTTTTGAGAGGGCTAAAATTAATCAACCTATTTCAAAGATCCGGGTGGTCTACTCTCTGTGGCACTTTCCCAGGATTTCGCCTGGTTCGATTTCCGAACCATCCGTATCCTTTGAAGCCCGGACTTTCCTCTGATGAATTCACATCAGCGACGGAGCAACCACCTATTACTTCCCACTTGCGTGCGTAGGCGCACCCTATCCTTTATTTTTCCAGGAAACAAGACAACTGCGCCCTTTGGGGTAAAACAACTGGAAAACCCTCGCTTAACTCAGGGGATATTGTTGTGGAAATATAGGGGACAAATTTGCCCACAATTTACCCCCTCTAGTTGTTCCCTGAGTTTCCCCATATCGACAACCAATTAATCTAAATAAAACCTTGCGGTTACATTGTTTTCCAAACTGTCCACAAAGCTGATAATTATGAACTTGTAAGGAGTGTAAATTCCCTATATACCTTTCCGAGTTATCAGGTGGTGTTTCATACATCTTCGTCCATATCGGGGGACGTTGAAAAAACGAACACATCCGACACCGAGGTGGGAGTTTACAGCATGGAATTAACCGTCGACCGTTCGGTCTTTCTAGAGTCCTTGTCCAAGACCCAGGGCATCATTGATAGACGAACCACATCACAAGTTCTATCAAATGTGCTTATTGAGGCAGTAGCGGATGGACAATTAACGATCACATGTACGGATTATGATGTGATGTGGTCCGGAACAATTCCGGCTGAAGTATCCCATGCGGGAACAGTAGCGACAAATGGGAAACAGCTCTATGAAGCGGTTCGAAACTTTGTAGATGGGCGAATCACGATCACGCAGGAAGAGCCATGGCTTCGGTTAAACTGTGGGGCTAGCCAGGCCGAGTTCTCAATTTTTCCTCATGAGGAGTTTCCACGACTTCAAAGCGATGATGATCTTGAGACTTTCACGGTTTCCAAGTCCGCTTTACGCGAGATGTTGGAACTCACCCAATTCTCTATCAGCAACGATGAGGCCCGACCCGCATTGAATGGGGCGCTTTTTCGGGTGCAAAAGGCTGCCGATGCCACAGGCCTGAATCTTACAATCGTGACGACGGATGGGCATCGTCTATCCAAGGTGGAACGGCGACTCGAAGGCATTTCCTATGGTCAAACCCCCTCGGAAGGAATCATCCATAAAAAGGGTGTGCAGGAACTACGCCGTACACTTGATGGTACGGATGACGTCGTAGAAGTGGGATTTATCGGTAATAAAGAGGTTATGTTCCGGAATGACGGAGGAACCTTGAAGGTCCGACAGGTGGATGCCAAATATCCGAATTATGAGAAGGTTATACCCACCGGTTCCGATCATCGCGTATCGATTCCGAGGGCACCTTTCTTACAGGGTCTTCGGCTTACCAGCAGCATTACAGGCAGTAAGACGAGTCTTGTGAAACTCAACTTCAGCGAAGGTCGAGTTCAGGTCGTGGGAACCAATCCGGACCTGGGCGAAGGAAAAGCCGAAGCGCCGATTGAATTTCAGGGAGAGGAGGTCACCATTGGCTTCAATTCACGATATCTTATGGATATTACAAGCGTCTTGAAAGACGACGCCATCGTAATGGAATTCAGTGATCCGGGAAGCCAGGCGCTGGTACGTAATCCTGGTGATTCGGGCGTACTCTTCGTCGTGATGCCAATGCGGGTGTGAAATGATACCGGAGGAGCCTATCCACAAGTTGGAATCGGCTCATACCCAATGCAGAGTTCATGCAATACGGGTAGAAAGGTTTCGAAACCTGGGCAAGTTGTTTCTGGAACCAGCCGAAGGTCTGAATGTACTTGAAGGACTGAACGGACAAGGAAAGACGAATTTTCTTGAGAGCCTTGTGTTGTTATCTGGCCTTCGTTCCTTTCGAGGGGCTCGATTCAACCAGATGGTGGCCACCGGTGAGGAGGATTTCCTGATCGAGGGACGATTCATAGGGTCGGATGGTCAGGAACATGTGGTGCAACAGTATTGGAAAGATCGGGGTAAGAAGATCCGCTTGGATGATAGACCGATTCGCAAGCAAAGTGATGTGTTGAAGCTATTTCCGATCGTATTCTTTGGGCCCGATGACCTGGAAATAGCCAAGGGATCTCCTTCGCATCGGCGTACTTTCATGGATGAAGGAATGGTATTGCTTATCCCTTCACAATTGGATCAACTACGGACCTTTCAGGAGACGCTACGACAACGAAATAAAGTTCTGAAGGATGTGCGTGAGGGTGTCGGGGACAAGAGGCTTCTTACCGTATACACCAGGAGCCTGGTCGCGAGTTCGGAGCTCGTGGCGGCCGCTCGAGAGACATTCATCGAGTCGTTTCGCAGCGTTTTCTCTCGGACGATAGAAGATATGACCAACGGTACACAGAAGGGCGATGTAGAGCTTATTGGTTCCGATATAGGAGAGGGTTACGACATAGGGGATCGGGAGAGTGACGCCTTCATAGAGGCGCTTATTGCACGCGATTTGGCGCGCGGAACAACCGCGACCGGCCCCCATCGTTCGGATCTAAAACTGTTCCTGGATGGGCATGATATACAGGGTTGGGCATCGCAGGGGCAGAATCGTCTTATTGTCATCGGGCTCAAGATTGCGCTCTTACGAATGGTCTCGGATGAGAGATCGTGTGAACCCATCCTCTTATTGGATGATGTGTCCAGTGAGCTGGATGCGTACCGGAGCCGTATGCTGAGCACGCATCTTTGTGGGCAGGGTGGACAGGTCTTTGCAACCACAACAGACGCGAAATCCGTAGGACTTACAGGACCGGACATCTTACGGTTGAAAGTGGATTCAGGTCGTATTGTTGCGGTCCTGGATGGCGAGGTTATGTGATGTCACAACATTCGATCCCAACCACGGAAGTAGAGTTTATCGAGGTGTTTGAAAGAACGCCCAGAGACTCCAGGTTCGAGTACAAACTGAACAAACCGATCATTACTTCCATGTTTCTGTTTGTGGCTGTGTTTCTCGGCGCGATGGCAATGTTCTGGTCCGAAACGCAGCCATCTACATCGATCATAATGGCGATGATCGCAACAGGTGCAGTCTGCGTGATTGGGGTGGTTACGGTAATTTTTCTGTGGCGAACGTTTGCGCGGCGGTCTGCCGTCGTTCTTATGGATGATGCGTTGGTCTGGATGGATAAGACCGAAGTTCACCATCTCCTCTGGGATGATTTAACAGCAGAACGATTTGGCAAAGCCCTGGAAGGTGCATCGAGTAACCATGGGACATTGCGCTTTGGTAGCTCAAGCGATAGCAAGGCACTTACCATTTATACGCCGTATATGCGTATGAACCATTCTTCATTAATGTTGGGAATCCTACTTCGCATTAAAGAGTTGGATAGTGACACTGGGGACACCAAGGAGCCCTGAACATGGAAAAGTTTGTAATTGAAGGGGGTCATCCACTCCAGGGACGGATTCGCCCGAGTGGAAGTAAGAATGAGGCGTTGCCTACTTTGGCGGCGGTTCTTCTGGCGGATAAAGCAGTTACTCTTCGAAATCTTCCCCAGATTGCCGATGTCCTGGTCATGATCGATGTCCTGGTGAATCTTGGAGTGGTCGTTGAGAAGCTCGACACAAACACCTATCGGTTTGACGCAAGCGGAGTAAAAACTACACGCCTGAATCCTGATCTCTGCGCTCGAATACGAGCGTCGATCTTATTTGCGGGTCCGTTACTGGCTCGTCATGGCTCAGCGATATTACCGCCTCCTGGTGGGGATGTAATCGGCCGACGCCGTCTCGACACCCATTTCCAGGCGTTAACGCAGCTTGGCGGAAATGTGGAGCTGGGTGAGAACTTTCACCTTCGCTCCCAGGGGCGCTTGAAAGCAGCGAAGATCTTCCTGGATGAACAAAGCGTAACCGGCACAGAGAACGCTGTAATGGCGGCCGTATTGGCGGAAGGGCATACGGTGTTAGAGAACGCCGCCTGTGAACCACATGTCCAGGGTCTTTGCCGTTTACTTTGCGAAATGGGAGCCAAGATTGAAGGAATAGGAACCCATATTCTTGAGATCGAAGGGGTCCAAAACCTGGGTGGTGCAGACCATACGATCGGAAGTGATTATCTGGAAATCGGTTCCTTTATCGGCATTTCGGCTGTTTGTGGTGGACCCATTTCGATCGAGAACTCAAACCCCCGTGATCTCCGGATGATCCAACTGGTGTATCGCAAGCTGGGTATCGAATTTGAGATCGGGGAAGATGATGTTCTTCATGTGCCCGCCGGACAGGAACTGGTGATCCGGAATGAGCTTCTGGGTCAGATCCCCCAGATCAGTGATGCACCTTGGCCCCAGTTTCCGTCGGATCTGATGTCGATAGCCATTGTTGTTGCCACCCAATGCAAGGGCACAAGCATCTTCTTTGAAAAGATGTTTGATGGTCGGATGTTTTTTGTCGATCATCTGCTCGCCATGGGGGCGCAGGTGATCTTATGTGATCCGCATCGGGTTGTGGTTGTGGGCCCATCTACGCTCTACGGCTCTCGAGTGGAGAGCCCCGATGTCCGTGCGGGTATGGCGATGCTGATAGCTGCGCTGGTCGCACGGGGCACAACCGAGATCCGAAATATACGCCAGATCGATCGTGGATATGAGTCTATTGAAACCAAACTTCTTACGCTTGGCGCGAAGATCAAGCGTGTGCCTATTTGAAGATTGCAGGTCGTGGATTTCGATATGACTGAACAGCACCAAGAGGCCCGTGCGGGCCTGGCTAATGCCCGACGAATCGTTATCAAGGTGGGTAGTCAGGTCTTGACCTCCGAGGATGGTCTGCCCGATGAGGGTATTATCGAACAACTTGCCGTTGAAATCGCCGAATTGCACAGGGCAGAGAATGACGTCGTTCTGGTCAGCAGTGGTGCTATCGCCTATGGAAAGAGGGTTCTCGCCTGGGAGGATGAGGTTCGAACGGTGGCAGAAAGCCAGATGCTGGCCAGTATGGGCCAACCGGTTCTCATCCAGGCACATCGTGAAGCCCTCGATAAGATGGGGATACAGGTAGCGCAGGTTCTCTTAACCCATCGGGATATATCCGACCGGGCCGCCTATCTGAACGCGCACAATACTCTTATGCACCTGCTTCAGCGGGGGGTTGTACCCGTAATCAATGAAAACGATGCCGTTGGATACGAGGAGATTTGTTTTGGGGATAACGACAAGCTAGCAGCCCTCGTGGCCGTTATGGTGGAAGCCGATCTTGTGCTGCTGTTGACGGTGCCGGATGGGCTGTATGATCAGGACCCCAACCAAAGTAATACGGCCCGTCGGATCGCATTTGTTACACCGGGTGCAGAGCTTCCTTCCACCGAGCAACTAAAGGGCACCAGTGATCTGGGGCGTGGCGGTATGGCATCCAAAGTGATAGCCGCCCAGATCGCCAATGAAGCTGGAATACCGGTAGTGGTTTCGAGCGGTCGTGTGGACCGACCGGTTCGACGGATCCTTGATGGAACCGATGCGGGCACTTTCTTCCAGGCCGCCGGGGGACGGCTGGAAAAGAGAAGGCATTGGGTTCGGTATGGACTGAAAGTGCAAGGATCTATTGTGCTGGATGCAGGAGCCACACGAGCGGTTTCCGATCGAGGGGCGAGCGTCTTACCGGTCGGGGTTGTTGACGTAGATGGTGACTTTCAACGAGGTGAAGCCATCCAATTACGAGATATGAATGGCCGGATCCTTGGACGTGGATTGGCCGCTTATGCTGCCAATGAGATCCGAAAAATCAAAGGCCGAAAGAGCTCGGAGATCCAAGAGGTGTTGGGCTACCGATATCTTGATGTCGTGATTCATCGAGACGACCTGATTCTCGGCGAGGATGGACAGGGGTAGACTGTACGGGTATTGCGAGGAGAAGGTTTGATTGCTATGGAGCCAGTTCTGAACAAACGGAGAGTCCTAATGAGACGAGTTTCAATCGTTCTAATGTGTGTAATGGTTCTTGCTGCCTGGTCGTGCTCGAAAAAGGCCAAGAAAACGACAGACAAAGCGGCAACAGACACACAGGCCGGACAGGCATCGGAGACCGCAGAGACGCCAAAGACAACCGCAAGTTCGGACACGGGATCGTCCGCAAAGGGCCCCGTCGAAAACGTAAACCCGCCGATTGACGCGCCACTCAAAGACAAGGTGCCAGCCCTCAGCCTGGATGAGTTGCCCGATCCGATTGCGACTGTAGACGGCACGGCGGTGGATGCAGAGGCCTTCCGAGCATCGATTTCACGCTATGTCCGACCTGGCCTGAAGATCCCCGAATCCCGAATGAAGAAGGTGAAGTCACGACTTCTGGACAGACTTATCGACGACACTCTTATTTCGAATCTGGCCAAGAGCCAGGGGGTGAAGGTCTCGCACAAGACCCTGGCAGAGGAGTACAAGGACTATACCGGTCGTTTTAAGACTGAGGGCCACTACGCCAACTATCTCAAACATAGCAAGCTGACGCCGGAGCTCGTGAAGGAGCAGATCAAGGTGCGTGTATCCCTCGAGACGATCTTAACAGATCGGGGTGAACTATCGGTCACCCCGGACGAGGCAAAGAAGTTCTTTGAAGATCACCCCAATTTGTACCAACAGCGTGAATCGGTGCATGCCGCGCACATCTTGATCAAGGTATCCAAAGACGCCGAACAGGCGGACCAGGAGGCTGCGGAAAAGCGCATTCGAGATATCCACGAAGAGTTGAAGAAAGGGGCCGATTTCTCAGAGCTCGCCAAGAAACATAGCGAAGGTCCATCCAAATCCCGGGGGGGCGACCTGGGGTTCTTTGGTCACGGCCAGATGGTGCAGGAATTCGACAAAGTCGCATTCAGTCTGGAGCCCAACACCATCAGTGATCCGGTTCGAACCGTCTTTGGCTGGCATATCATCAAGATGCTCGAAAAGAAGGAAGGGGAGCAAAAAGACTTTGCTGAAATCAAGCCCAAGCTGCTGGATTCTTTGAAACGAAAGAAGCTGGCCGTAGCGAAACGAAAGCTCCTCAGTACGCTTCGAAAACAGGCTAAAATCGAGCGTCTCGTGGACTTCTGAAGCCAGGCCATCCGATCGTGCCAGAGTCAACCCAAGGGCGTCGCCAACGGATCGTAGACGCGACCCTGTGGAGCCTTGTGGCGACGACGATGTTCTTCGGGCTCTGGTCGGGCTCGCTCTTAAATACCGAGGATGCCCTGTATGCGGACATGGCGCGTACAGCATGGCGCAGTGGCGACTTTCTCGATTTTCGTTGGCATGGGGTTGTGCTGTATGACAAACCGCCGGTCCTGTTTCTCCTGGTCGGCGGGTTGGGGGGGATCTTTGG
>Ga0310121_10001403_pt1 | contig 24712 bp, 24 predicted proteins | sample CB27_Tmax_986_MG_FD_203504 | JGI IMG/M metagenome (GOLD analysis project Ga0310121, IMG submission 203504) | Marine microbial communities from Western Arctic Ocean, Canada - CB27_Tmax_986 | ecosystem: Environmental > Aquatic > Marine > Oceanic | place: Canada: Western Arctic Ocean | collected...
CCTTCCTTTAACGGACAGTACGCGCACTCGAACCAGATCATGCTGGATGGATCCAACAACATGGGCTACATCACGCAGCGACCGACGGTTCAGGCGACACCGGAGACGGTGCAGGAGTCCAAGGTCATCACCAGCACTACTCGGCCGAGTACGGACGAGTGGGTGGCGCGGCACCGTACCCCCTACGGTACGACGGGGTTCCTCTGTTCGACATCTCGCTGCACAAGGTGTTTGAGTTCGGCGAAGAGAAGTCCTTCGACTTCCGCGTCGATATGTCCAACGCTTTCCACTATGCCATCTTCAATGCACCGAATGGGAACGTTGCTTCCTCGAGCGTAGGCAGGGTGACTTCAGCAGCCACCGTACGCCAGATCCAGCTCGGATTCCGGTTCTCCTTCTAGTTGCACTAGTTGGTACATCCAGGAGGTCCGCCTCGGCGGGCCTTCTGAGCCTTCCTTTCTGTTCTCCTTCCCTCCTCCCCGTTCCGTTGACCTTGCACCACCCACCTGAGCTGTGATTCCATGAGCGCTCAGAATGGGCGACCAGTGATGCTCCGAAACCAATCCGGTTATGGCGCCAGGTGCAGGACAGGTACTTGGGATTTGTTGGTGCTTGGGACTTGGTACCTTATTGCAAGAGATGGTGAACATGAAATCCTGGAAGAGAAAGCTTCGAATGGGAATGGTTGGAGGCGGTCAGGGCGCGTTCATAGGTGGTGTCCACCGGATAGCGGCCAGCCTTGACCAACAGGTCGAACTGGTTGCCGGCTGCTTTTCTCAGGACTTTGAAAACACCAGGACCACCGCCAAAGATTTGTATCTGGATGAGGCCCGTTGTTACCCGAACTTTGAGGAGATGGCGAAAGCCGAGGCGGGACTTCCTGCCGAGCAGCGAATCGACTTTGTCAGCATCGTCACTCCGAATGTTTCCCACTTCGAGATCGCCAGGACCTTCTTGGAGGCTGGATTCCACGTCGTCTGCGATAAGCCTGCCACCTACAGCCTGGAGCAGTCCCAGGAGCTTTGCCAGGTGGTGGAGAAGACTGGGCTCGTCTTCGCCCTGACCCACAACTACACGGGTCATCCCATGGTAAGGCACGCGCGACATCTGTTCCGTTCTCAGGAGATGGGAATCGTACGGAAGGTGGTGGTGGAATACCTTCAGGATTTTCTTAGCGTCCAGCACGAGAAGCTCGGTCATAAGCAGGCCTCCTGGCGAGTGGATCCTGCTCAGGCAGGTATAGGAGGCACTCTAGGTGACCTGGGCACTCACTGTGTCAATCTGCTGGAGTACGTGACCGGGGACCCGATTGCAGAGATCTGCGCCGACAAGAGCACTTTTCTTCCCAATCGGACCTTGGATGAAGATGCAAATGTTCTGCTGCGCTTCAAGGGAGGAGGAAAAGGGGTCCTCACCATCAGCCAGATAGCAACCGGAGAGGAAAATGGACTGAGACTTCGGGTCTATGCTTCCGAAGGAGCCATTCTATGGGCCCAGGAAGAGCCCAACTCCCTCGGTGTTTATCGCTACGGTCAGCCCAGGCAGACGCTGACGCGAGCTCAGGCGGGATACTTGTCCGAGGACGCCAGTGCCGTGACCCGTATTCCTCCCGGACATCCCGAAGGTTACCTGGAGGCCTTTGCCACCATCTATTCTGGTGCGGTGGAGGCGATTCGAAGATACCTCGATGGCGCCCCCCTCTCCACTGAAGAGTATGATTTCCCCACGGTCTACGATGGTCTTCGGGGCATGGAATTCATTACCAGAGCAGTTGAGTCCAGTGAAAAGGGGTCGGTGTGGGTCAGAATGTAAGGACCCAGAAAGAAAGGCACATCATGAAAAATCAGCAAGAGAGTTGTTTCAGGAGGCTCGGGTTTGTGTTCGTCGTTGCTGTGCTTTCCTCCCACCTTTTTGGGTCAGGGCACGAGCCCGGTTTCGTCACCCTTTTCAATGGAAGGAACCTGGACGGGTGGATTCTGGTGGAACAGAAGGGAGGGGGCTACGTCGCCAGGGACGGTATCTTGATCAGTGCAGCCGATGAAAGCGCCAATCTCCTCACGGAAAAGGAATATGCCGACTTCGTTTTCCGCTTCGAGTTCAAGCTCCAGGAAGGTGGTAACAACGGGGTTGCAATCAGAGCTCCGAGGGAGGGTCCCGCATCGGTTGCCGCCATCGAGATCCAGATTCTAGACAACACTGCTGCCAGGTACGCGAACATCAAACCGTATCAGGCGCATGGCTCGGTCTACGGGCTGGTTCCGGCTCGCCGAGGGGCGCTGAAGCCTTTTGGAGAATGGAATCAGGAGGAGATCGTCTGTATTGGCCGGCGGATGCAGGTGAGCCTGAACGACAAGGTGATCGTGAGTGCCAACCTGGACGACGTCCGAGGTTCAGAGGTCCTCCAGGCCCATCCTGGCTTTATGCGTTCCAGAGGACACGTTGGCTTCCTCGGCCACCGGAGTGAAGTAGCCTTCCGCAACATCCGCATCAAGGACCTGGGCGAACACCAGGTGGACAATCTGGCTCCGGACGGTTTTGAAGCTCTCTTCAATGGCATGGATCTGGCCAATTGGAAGGGACTGGTAGCCGACCCACTCAAGCGCTCCAAGATGTCTTCGCAGGAGCTTGCAGCTGCTCAGAAAGAGGCCGACGCCAAGATGCGGTCCCACTGGAAGGTTGTCGACGCAATGCTGCAATTCGATGGAAAGGGAGCGAGCCTCTGCAGTCTCAGAGACTACGGAGACTTCGAGTTGTGGGTAGATTGGAAGATCGGCCCCAAAGGTGACAGCGGAATCTACCTTCGAGGCAGTCCCCAGATACAGATCTGGGACAATCCCGAAGGGTCAGGCGCGCCTTGGAACAACAAGAAGAACCTGGCCAAGCCGCTAATGGTGGCAGATAGACCCGTCGGCCAGTGGAATCAGTTCCGTATTCTGATGACCGGGGAGAAGGTGACGGTCTTCCTGAATAATCAATTGGTAGTGCACAACGTCACGCTGGAGAACTACTGGGACAGGACCAGACCCATCTTCTCCACCGGCCAGATCGAGCTCCAGAGTCACGGGAACCCGCTCTACTTCAGGAATGTCTATGTTAGGCAGATAGACGGGAACTAGCTGCTGCAACCTTCCTCAGGCGATCCCGCACCACTCGATGGCGGCGGCAGCGTAGGCCTTTGTTGCGACCATCAATTCGTCGATGTCCAGAAACTCGTCTACCGCGTGCGCATGCAAAAGGCTCCCGGGACCATAGACGACGCTGGGGACTCCTCCGGCGCTCAGAAAGACAGCATCGCAGACGGCATAGAAGCCCTGCACCACCGCAGGTCCTTCGAAGCGGGTTCCCTGGGCTGCGAGTTCATGGGCCTGTCCGATAGTGGTGCAGATGGGATGGTCCACGTCCACTGAAAAGGCCGGCCAGTGGAGCTTCCACTCGATCTCGGGGGGATGATCGCGGAGCCACTCGTCCAGCGCCGCTGAGTGCCGGACAAAGTCTTCGACTTCCTTCTTGACCGACTCGGCGTCTTCGTCGGGGTGGTGCCAGATGGCATACTCGATGGTGCAGAATTCTGAGATGAAGAAGGGAACGCTCACGCCGTGTGGAGCCCCTGTGATCACACCAGGGTGTAGAGTGAAATGCCCGGGCTTGAAGAGCGGATGCTTTTTGGTCAGTCCCCATTCCTGCTCCAATTTCTGGATGCAGTTGAAGATGAAGACACCCTTGTCGATGGCGTTCACGGCGACCTTGGCTCCGGCTCCTCCGGCCCGGAAGGTCTCGCCTCGGGTCGCGGCGTGGCTGGATTTACCTCGGCAGGTGACCGCCATTCAGAGCAGGCCTGGGCTGACGGGTACGACTGCCAGGGGTGCCTCCGGAGCCGACGGCTCTGACACAATAGCCGCATCGGCCTTGTAGCCTCGGCGTATCGTGGCAGAAGCTCCTGCTTCGTGGTCCATCACCTCTTCGCCTACCACGCTCTCGAGGATCAGGTCCCCCTGGAGTCTGATTCCCAGGTTCTGGAGCGCCCGCGCAGCCATGGCCTGTGCCACCACCGGTCCCTTCATATCGCAGGATCCACGACCGCAGATCTTTCCGTCCTCGACCCTTCCACTGTAGGGGTCGGACCACTTCCAGTCTTCGTGACGTCCCACCGGGACGGTGTCGATGTGGCCGTTGAAGATCAAGGATTTTCCGCCGGCACTGCCCTTCAAGACTCCGACGGCGTTAGCGCGTTTGGCCTCCTCCTCCCACAGGTCTACCTCGCACCCAATTGTCCGGTACAACTCGGCGATCAACTCATTGGCCCGGGTTTCGCCGCCGAGGACCTCCTCCGAGGCTACTCCAGGATATTTTGGATTGACGCTGGGGACCCGAACGACCCGGCCAATCGTCTCAACGATCTCGTCCTGCATCCGGTCGATGGTCTCAAACGCTCTCTTGGTTGCCGCATTCATTGGCTGGCTCCTTGGTGCTCCGACGTCTCGCTTTTCGCTGTGGATGAAATACTCTCGGTGTTGTCAGCAGCGTCAATATCGAGTCTATTACCTTCGGATGCTAGGGGGCGGTAGTCCCAACTGTCAAGCTCCAAGCAGGCGACTCCAACAGTGTTTCGAACCAGGATTGGCTAGCCTCGACTTTCCCCGGGCAACCGGGCTATCCTGGCATCCACAACTCGACCACCAAGGAAGTGAGGAGGTGATCATGTCAACGAGAACTGGTTCGCGCCGGGATTTCATCAAAGTGGTTACGGTGACAGCGCCCTTGGCTCCGACGATCTTGGCGCGTGGGCGGGCCACAAAACACGGCGCTGGCAGTCGCAGTACCGCACCCAGCGACTCCATTCGTTTCGGGACGATCGGTATGGGCGGAATGGGTTTCGGCGACACGCGTACCGCTCTGGAGGTCCCGGGAACCGAATTCGTCGCAGCCGCCGACTGCTACGATGGGCGTCTCCTCAGGGTCAAAGAAATCTACGGTTCGGAGGTGACTACCACACGGGATTATCGAGAGCTGCTGGAGCGCTCAGATGTCGATGCGGTGATCGTCGCAACCTCGGACCACTGGCACGCCCAGATCGCGATTGAGTCCATGCAGGCAGGCAAGGCGGTCTATCTTGAAAAGCCTATGGTTCACGATCTCGAGGAGGGACCGCAAGTCCTGAAGGCTGAACGGGTCACCGGAAAAGTGCTTCAGATCGGGAGCCAGTATGTCAGCTCGCTTCTGTACGAGAAGGCCAGGCAGCTCTACCAGTCCGGCGCGATCGGTACTCTCAATATGGTCGAAGCCTCCTACAATCGTAACTCTGCTACGGGTGCCTGGCAGTACTCTGTTCCCACCGATGCCTCACCTCAGACCGTGGATTGGCAGACCTTTCTCGGGAGCGCTCCCAAGCGCCCCTTCGATCCCCTCCGCTTTTTTCGCTGGAGGAATTACTGGGATTACGGGACAGGTATTCCGGGGGATCTGTTCGTACACCTTTTTTCCGGAATCCATCTGGTACTGGGTTCGAACGGCCCTAATCGAGTCTTTTCAACGGGAGGGCTGCGGCATTGGAAAGATGGGCGCGATGTTCCGGATATAGTGATGAGCCTTTTTGACTATTCTGCAAACGACAGTCATCCCGCTTTCAACATGGCACTTCAAGTCAACTTCGCGGATGGAAGCGGAGGAGGGACGCTATTTCGGTTTGTTGGCGACGAAGGAGTGATGACGATCGGCACGGATGAAGTGAAGGTCACACGCCTCGGCGCCAGATCGGAGCCGGGGTATACGGTCAGCACCTTTACTGAGGATCAGCGAGAGGCGTTCATGGAGCAATACCGAAAGGACTATCCCCAGCCGAAGCGGGCTTCTCTGGTCCCTTCAAGCGAGAAGCTGTACCGTACTCCTCGAGACTATAACTCCCGTTTGGATCACTTCACGAACTTTTTCAGCGCGATGCGCGGTGGGGATTCGGTTGTAGAGGATGCTGCGTATGGCTACAGGGCGGCGGCTCCAGCCCTGATCTGTAACTTGAGCTACCGCGAGAATCGGCCCTATGGTTGGGATCCCGAAAAGATGAAGGTTGTTGCTTAACCTAAGCTGCAACTTCGTTGGAACATGCACCTCCAAGTCGCCCATTAATGCGAAAACTGAGGAAGCCTGAAGCGTTGTGAGCAGCCAGGCCGCGAGGCTTCGGGGTGCTCCCCAACCCCTCGCTTGCGCTTCAGGCTTCTATGGCTCGGGAAGTTTCCTTGCCGAAAAAAGGTCGCACGTCGCAATGGGACCGGAAAGCGCCTGGGATCAGGTCTACAAGATCGTCGAGCGTATCCCCAAGGGTAGAGTGATGAATTATGGGCAAATCGCCGGAATGCTGAAGCGGCCGCTTTCGGCACGGGCTGTGGGTTGGGCCCTTCACTCCTGCCCCCCGGGTCTTCCCTGGCATCGTGTCGTCAATGCGGCCGGCCGCTGCTCTAGCGACGAGACCGGAGCTCATCCGCCTGGACTTCAGCAAGCCCTGTTGGAAGCGGAAGGGATCGAGTTTGGAACAAATGGAGCACTCGATCTGGAACGCTATCGCTATCGAATCACTCCCCGTTCTTCGTGAACCGTTACGGGCTTGTTGATCGGCAGCTCAGTCAGCACCTGCTTTTTCCCTTTTGGCCAAAGAACTTCCAGCGAATCGATTCGAGTCGCGGCCTTTAGGCCGAATGTCAGGGCCAGCTGGGACTGGCTGCAATAGCTGGATCCCGTCTTCACCGAGCCGGACTGAGTAACGGCCCCAGCGCGAAGGCGGACCCTTGCCCAACTTCCCGTCTATTTCAAATGCCCGGGAGAGGGCTTCCTGGGCTTCGTCCATGCGACCCTCGCGGACACGGCCACGGCCAATGTTCACCCAACCGTCCGCATAGCTCGGATCGATCTCGGCCACCCGTCTGAAAATCTCCTCCGCAGCCCTGAGATCCCCTTGCAGCAGAAGGCCGATGCCGTAGTCGTTCCATCGAATAAGATCGGCTGCCCGCAGAACCGATGTCTGATCTGGGATGGTCGCGGAAGACGGCGCTATCCGGACTACGACACTGGAGGTTGCCAGGGTCACGATGGGGAGGTCCGGAACTTCCTTGATCTTTCCCGAGACGTCGGAGGTATCGCCGCTAAACACCCATTTCCCGTCGTCGTAGCCAGGTCCAACCTCCGGGTCTGGGTCGTCTGGATCTCTGACACCGGCGAAAGCCCATTGAGTATTCCACCATCTGAACTTACGGTAGTTCACCTTTGCAGTCAGCCGGATCTTGTCGCCACAATCCTCCGGAACCTTCAAGCGGAAGTGAACCGTATCTGCAGCACCCGGTAGAATCAGGCGCACGTAAAGCACCGACCTGACTGCCCAGGCATTTCGTTTGTTGATGGGGTTGGCGTGCTCATCGAGGAGAAAGGCACGATAGAAATGAGCGCTCGGGTCGACTGGACCGTTTCGTCCCGTCGGGCCCTGGGGGACGTATCCACTCCAGAAAACCACTTTGCCCTGTTCGTCTTCGGCCTTGAGCTCGACCCACACATCGAACGCATCTACGGTACCTCCTGGAAAGAAGTGCCCCACGTTCTTGGTGCGCACCACGACGTCAACTCGAACCGTTTCTCCCCGCCTCAGACGGGGCTTGACTCTGTTGATGGGGGCCAACGCCTGGCGCCCCTCGGTGTAGCCCGTGGCTCGGCCTACGGCGAAGCCCAGAGCAGCGCCTTCAGCGAAGGTACTGGCGATACGGGGCTCAGCTCCTCGAGCGGAGCTGGCGTGCTGATCGGGTTCGTCGGAGGCGACCTCGCTCAGGGCAAAGATGTCGACACCGATCTGGTCGTTCTGCAAAAACTCGGTCACGGTCCTGAGCTGTTCTTCATCCCGGTTCACGAACGGGACCGCGGTATTGGCCCCCGGAAAGCGATGGTTGTGTACGTGGCCATCCAAATTGGCAGCATCGTTGGAGGGAACCAACGGCATGTGGCAGTCGATACACTTTAGGGGTTGTTTGGGATAGTAGAAGCTGCGTGCCCCTTGTCCCGAGACACCGCTGGCCTGCCAGCCATCATAGTCGTTGAAACCCCTGATCCAGCGATACTCGTTCGCGGGCATGTCGAGGTGCACTTTGTGACAGCTGGAGCAGTATTCGGCCGTCTGGTTTCGGATGAAGGGCTTCATGAACACGCTCTTGTGGGGTCCTGGGTCAACACGGACGATGAAATCGTGAAGGTTTCGCAGGAACGGATTCTCACTCGTCGCCAGGTCATGGAGTGGGGGATACTCAATAACGAAGTCTCCGTTGCCCATGCTGCTCTTGACTGCCACGATCGAGTGGCAGGAGGTGCAGGCGAGCCCCACGTGCGCCTCCGGACGCTCTAGCTGCTCCTTGATGGGCTGATCCATCATGCCGTTGAAGAACACCGCGTGGTCATGACATCCGCCACAAAACTTGGAAGGTTCGGTCCCCACGACGTCCTGCATGTATTCGATTGATTTGCGATACCACTGATTGTTGAAAGAGGAGGAATAATGTGCACTGGAGGACCACTGTTTGTAGATATCCGGATGACATCCTGCCTGGGCACAGGACTCCGACTTCATGAAGAAGTTCGAGGGTATGGTGTCGTCGATGTTGGTGTTGGCGGAGGAAGGGAAGAAGGGACTACTTGCGCCAGCGCCTTCCTCCTCCATGCTCGTGGGCACCACTAGCGCGGGTTGATGATGCTCGAGGTCGGATTAGGATAGGAGCGATCCCACTCAGCGACTACCGCTGGGATCAGGAGGGCTAGGACAGCCACCAGTGCGAACACCGGCCAGCCCCTGCTCCGTCTGATTACCAGATAGCTGATGACCGCGCCCACACCCACCGCGGAGAGAATGATGTGTCCGTGCAATAGCCAGAGATTGGGCTGGGTATTTCCGATGAGGACGAGAGCGACCCCCGAAGTCCCGCTAAAGGCCAGGGCCAGGAGCGCAAGCTGACCCATCCTGGAGACGGTTTTGAAGTGTTGCTTTGCGATCCGAAATAGCCCCAACCAAACCAGAAGGCCTAGTCCAAGATGAAGCAGGATATTGATGACGTAGAACAGGCTTGGAGAGTCGTGCGAGTACAGGTATGCGGCGTTGATCGAGAGGATCTCCAGACCTGTCTGGAGTCGCCAACTCAGCATCTGCGATCGGGTCTCATAGGGTCAAGGTCGGCAGCATTAGTGCCGCCCTGCGGCCACGATGGATCATTCGAGAAAGAAACTCTGATTGTCTGTAATCACGAACATCGATAGCACCGTGTCCGTTGTAGGATGGGCACTCCTGCCCGTCAGGAAAGCGACGGGCAAGAGTGCCCATCCTACGAAGATCACGGCTGTCAACTGGCGACTCTTGCATGATCTCTCAAATGAAGTTTCAGCTTAGTTCAGCTACATCGAAACGCCCAACAAACCTCGGGTGATCTGGAAGTCGGCATTGCCCTGGGTGTGCAGGACGGGAGCGTACCGACCCGAGGCGACTCGAAGGATGAGTTGTAGTTGTTGGTCCATCCAGTGCTCGGAATCTCCTTCCAGGACTAGATCGAGATCCGGTCGAAAACGCTCGCCTACTCCATCGTTCTCGGCTACCTGGAGCAGGGGCACCATGGGATGGGTCTGTTGAGGATGGTCGGCGATGTGTGCCAGCGTGACTTCGATGCCGGTTGCGCCGAGGCCGGTCAGTGTCTCCACCCAATGCTCGGTGGGGCACTCCATGATGTGCATCCCTGGGATCTGCGGTATTTGCCCATAGGCGATAGAAGCCTGAACCCTGTCGGATCCAGGGAACTGGGTCAAGTACGCCGAAGATGACAAGAGCGTCGAGCTTTGTGGCATCACGACCGTGGCACCGGCATCGACCAGGCTTTGCGTCAGCCGGATCAGACTGTCGGCGGCAGTTTGCGAGAGGGGCCCAGAGGAGAGGAGTCCTATGCGGAGGGCTTCCAAATTCGCCCTTTCGCGCGCGGGCGTTGGGTTGGCCGCTTCCGCCGCATCGAACCAGGACTGGACCTTCTTCTTGACCTTCTCGATGCCCCCGTCCATCTGGACGCTTGCCCAGCCGAATCGTGTGGGATCCAGACCCATGCGCTCGAGCTCATGAGACATGTAGTCGTTGTGGGTGATCTCACAACCGTGCTCCAGCAGTAATCCAAAGCGGACGATCGGATGAGCCAGATGGCCCAACATAGTGCGGAGGTAGAGTTTCCGGGTTCGACCACCGGAGACGCCGCAGCCCTCGGTGTGAGGTAGAGACTCGAATCGGGAAATCGAAGGCCTCGATGGATCTCGACGGGCGTTCATTTCCTGGGTGATGAGACGGGCGATCTGGCTAGAGCAGAGACTGGTCGGAAGGATGAGAGCGATCTGATCGGTGGTATGGCTGCCGTCGACCGGTATGCCATCGAAGCCGTGCTTCTGGGTCGAGTCCCCAGACTTGACCAGGAGCGGCGTGCCCTCGGGCTCAGCAGCACTGCTCAGATCGGCCAGGGCACTGGCGTCGCTCTGCGGCCAGTTTCTCCAGATAGATACCTGAGAATGTCCCGCCTTTTCTCCGACGCTGCGAGCTCCTGATGCTACCGAGGTGGCCAAGTCCAGAAGATCCTGTCCGACTTCCGGGAGCGGAGAGCCGTCCAGATAGCGGCCGGCGTTGACGTCCATATCGTCGGAAAGAAGATCGAAGCGTCCGCTGGTGGTGACGATCTTGATCGTGGGTACGAAGGGAAAATTTGTGATCGATCCATTTCCAGTGGTGAAGAAGATCATATTGGCGCCAGAGGCCACCTGTCCCGCGATGCTCTCCAGGTCGTTGCCAGGACTGTCCATGAAGTAGAAGCCGGGCCGGCGCATCGGTTCGCCGTAATCGATCACGTAGTCAAGACGCACTTCAGGATGGCGCTTGGCGGCGGCACCGATCGATTTCAGGACGATGTTGTAGAGTCCACGATAGATGTTTCCACCCGAAGGGTTTCCTTCAGCCGTCTCGCCGTGCCAGGCTGCCCGTTCCTTGAAGCGTTCGACACGGGCTAGAAACTGATGCGCGATCTCGACGCTTCTGACCTTCTGTAGGACGTAGTCTTCGGCGCCCACAAGCTCGTCGGTCTCGGCCAGGTTGGCGCTGCCGCCGAACTGGATGAGCTCCTTCGCAACCCAGCCGGCAAGCGGGTTTCCCGAGATGCCCGAAAAGGCGTCGGAACCCCCACACTGGAGCGCGAGCTTAAGATGAGCCAGCGAGTGCTCTCGGCGCTCGAAGCGGCTCACCGGATCGAGCCAATTCTGGACGATCCGACCTCCGCGCTGGAGATCGGTCTGAAAATCGCTTCCCAACGTAAGAAACTCGTGAAGCACATCGGGAAGGGCGTAGCCATGGGCTTCCATGTATTGGTTAAGAAGCAGATTGGTAATCGCCTCGCTGCCCCAATCCACGGCAAGCACTGCGCCCACGTTGGGATGGACCACAAAACCGGCCAGTGTCCTGAGTAGCAGCTCCTGGTTGTTTGGCGCTTTGCTGCCACCCCCTTCGGTGTGCGACACCGCGACCACGCCGTCGAAGTGATCCTGACCTGACGCCGCGCCCGAAAAACGATCTGCCAGGACTCTGGCGTAGCTAGCGGCACGAGACGAAGTACCCAGGACCACGATGTAGTTTCTGGTGCCGACGCCCCGATTTCCCGTCCTCGAATAACCTCGAAAGTTACGCGGCTCAGCCTTCAAAGGAACCTGTTCAGAAGGGTGACAACGTTCCTCGTCCAAGGCGTAGGTTTGTATCTTGTCCTCGAAATTGGCTTCAGAGGGACGTTGGAAGTCGACGTTTCGGCTCCTCAGAGCCCAAAGGACCCGCTCGTTGCAGATGTAGTTACCGGGCTCAATGTCACGGGTAGCGAAGCCAAAAGGTAAACCCCAGGACAAGAGGGGTTCCCCTTGCCCGACAGCTGTCACGGCGAAGCGGTGCCCTTCCAGGACTGTATAGTCGATCTCAAGATGCGAACCATGCCAGGCGATGTGGGTGCCTGCCGGGAGTGTTTGGGAGGCAATAGCTACGTTATCTCGTGGGGCCGGAAGTCTCGCCACGGCGTCGAACGGGCTAGTCTTGGACATTGTTCCTCTTTGGGTGACCGTTTCTAGTGAGCAGTGAGCAGTGAGCAGTGAGCAGTGAGCAGTGAGCAGTGAGCAGTGAGCAGTGAGCAGTGTCAATAGTAAGTCATCAATTGTGCCTCGGTTATCAGCGACGCTTGCGAGCGCATTCTATAGTATCAATGCTGGGCCGTGTATGCTTTCCAGCGGGATTGACGCTGTCGTTACTGAACTGCTCAGTGACGACCTGACATGGATAGTAAGGACTGGCATTCTTGCGCGTGCCGCGAGTCTACTTGATCAGCTTGGCGATCTCCTTGAACTCGCCCGTTCCCGATACCTCCAGAAGCTCGAAAAGGGCTGCCTCAACCGTGGTCAAGATGACGCCAGCCTTGGACATTCGTTCCAGGGCTGTCCGGTAGTCCAGCTCCTTCCTGGAGGACACGACGTCAACGCCAACCTGCACCTGGAAATCATGGGCCAATAGGTCCAAGGCGGTTTGCTGCACGCAGACATGAGCCTCTATTCCCGCTATCAGGACCTGCTGAATCTTTCTCTGCTGGAGCTGCGAGGTGAGTTCTTCGACCGTAATACAGCTGAAACTCATCTTCTGAAAGGGAGCTGAATCAAGGATCGCTGTAATGCTGGGGTCGGTTGGACCGAGCCCCTGGGGATACTGTTCGGTGGAGAAAACCTGTAGATTTAGAACTCGAAAGCCCTTGATCAGTCTCACGATCCCCTCCACCACTTGCTTTCCGTTCTGGACGACCGCGCTCAGCTTGATCTGGGCGTCAACGACCAGAAGCGCGGTGTGGTCGCGTGCAAGGATCTGGGGGTGTCGTTTCATCGATGCTCCTACTCCTTCATGGCCCCTCTAGGACCGCCAACAACTCGTTACAGAAGGTCTAGCCCGGATTTCTCATCGCTGGTCTACTGCGTCGCCGCAAACATCCGTCCTGGCTGCGTTACGCTCTATCGGCCTCCTCGACGTACTGCACGAGTACGACTGCGGGGGCCTCGGTCGCAAGCCTTGCCAGGACGGCCCTTGCGGCGCCTCGCTACGACAAGCGATGAGAAATCCAGGCTAGCTTCGGTGCTTGGAAGCAATACCAAGGGGCTTTCATGTTATCCCAGGTTACTTTGTCTCAGTTATCTATCAGTTCGGAAAACAGGCACTTAGAGATAAGGCTAGCAGGCCTGACTCTTGACTAGCGGGGCCTCCGCCATCCCCAGGACCCAGACCAGGTGCGGATTGGCAAACCGTTTCTTTACGCAAAGAACTCGGAGCCCGTTTCGCTCCACAAGTCGACACATCTTTTCCCTAGAGATGTAGAACCTCTGAGCGCCCTCTAGGACAACTCCATCGTCGGTCAGATGGACAGGCACCTCGGCGAGAAATGAGCGAATGACATCGGTTCCATCCGGGCCTCCATCCCAGACTCTATTGGAGTCGAAATCTCCACGTCTCGTGAGGTCGAGGTCTCGGCCTACGGCGGTTGGAACATAGGGTGGGTTGAAGAAGATTAGGTCATACTTGCCATCGACACGGTCGAAAAGGTCGCTTTCCCATATGCGGACAGAGGCCTGGTTCACGCTGATGACCTCTCGCGACATGCTGACACGTTTGGCCGATATATCGATGCCGTCTACTCCAAGGCCGTGAATGAGCGCTAGGTAGATACTCAATAGCGCTGCCTCGCCGATTCCTATTTCCAGAGCCGTCCTTCGGCTGGCTGCCCACTTGTCCAGCGCATAGCGCAGCGCAATTGTTGTAGTGTCGTATTGTGGACGTCGTTGCAATGGGAGGTGAGCTCGAAAGAGGAAGCGGACTCTCCATGGATGACCGCGTAGTGCTTGCAAGAACGGACGGATGCCAGCATGCAGCTTCGAAAGCAGTCGACGCTGACCCATTCTTCTATCCTCTCTAGCTACGTAGGAAAACCGGCGTGAGCCTTCCCGTCTTGTTCGAGTCGCAAAAGGATTAAGTCAAGCGATCTCTCCTTTTAGACAGCAGGGACTAGGGTCTGTCAGGAAGTAACCGATACACTTTGCTGCGGACCCCAGCCCGAAGGGCCGCTAGTCGTCCCCTCCCCCCAGAAGACCTGAGCGGATGAGTCGGTCTCCAGGCCGAAGTCTTCGCTCGGGCCTCGGGCTCGACCCACGGCGGCCTGGAGCCCACCGCCACGAGAGGGGGAGAAGGTAGTAGAAGAAGTAGATCAGGGTCATGAGCGTCGAGACTACGGCCGCTACGTAGGTCATCGCTGCAGCGTTCAGCACCCGATCCATGCCCTCGCGTTCATTGCTGCTGATAATCCCGTACTCCAGGGCCAGGCTCCTGGCTCGAGCTGAGGCGTCAAATTCCACCGGCAACGTCACGATCTGGAATAGTAGCACGGTGGAAAAGAGCACGGCTCCCGCCAGCACCAACCCCTGGGACTGCATCAGCAGGCCTATGAACATGCCGATGTGCCCGATCTTGGATCCGATGTTAGCGGTGGGGACCAGAGCCGAGCGCGCCCACAGGGGAGCGTAGTGACGGGCGTGTTGAATCGCGCATGACCAGGCTCGTGGCAGGCGATACCTAGGGCGGCCACCGAGGTCGACTGGAAGACCCCTTCGGAGAGTGTTAGCTTCTTGGTGACAGGATTGTAATAGTCGGAGAGAAAACCCGAGGTCGGAACGATTTCGACATCGTCGATGCCAGCACCCGCCAGTAGGCGATCAGCTGCTTGGGCACCGGTCATTCCCCGCGCGGAGCGGACTTGAGAGTATTTCTTGAAGCTGGACTTGGTCCTCCAGCTGGCCCACAGCGACAGAAGCAAACCTGGCACCATGATGATTAGATAGAGCGGATCGAAAAACATCTTGCCTCCTCTGTAGAGACTGCATCACGCTTTATGGGTTGCAGTCTTATTCTATCAAGACGGCAGAGCAGTCTTGCAGGTTCCCGCTTTCTCTGATCAGCAAGGAGACGCAGGGGAGATGGATGTTTGTTGTGTCTGGTCTTTCCCCCTTTGGGGAGCGTTGGTAGCATAGAATATCGAATCCAGCTTGAAGTCCGGGGGACCAAAGAAGGACCCTGGTTGTGGTCGTTCTTTTTGGAGATCATCGATGTCCGATAAAAGGCACGAAATTGAGGAAATTCTGGACGACGTTGACGAAGGGGTCGACGCCGAAGAACGATCGGGTCTGGTTCTCGTCTCCGAGGTGCTACCTCTGGACCTTCCGATTCTGGCGCTGCGACCTCGTCCCTTCTTTCCGGGTATCCCAGTGCCCATGCTGGTGGGTGGACCCCAGCTGGCTACGGTGCAGCAGGCGTTGGATTCTCCGGCGAAGGCGCTGGGACTGGTTCTGGTGCGCGATCTTGAGGGCGAAGACACGCCTGAGAATCTCCACCGGGTAGGAGTCGCGGCCAAGATCGTTAGGGCCGTTCCGGGCGACGAAGATATCGTCCAGATTCTGGTCCACTGTGTCGAACGGTTCAGTATCCGCGAAGTCGATGCCACTCCGGCGGGGCTGTTCGCTCAGGTGGAATATCATGATGCCACCGAGCTCTCCGTGAATCCCGAGCTCAAAGCCTATTCGATGGCGATTATCTCCACCCTCAAGGACCTCATGAAGCTGAATCCTCTCCAGTCTGAGGCGATTCGGCTTTTTCTGAGCCGATCTACGCTGGATGATCCGGGAAGGCTGGCTGACTTCGCCGCGAATCTGACGACAGCTGAGGGGGATGAGCTGCAACAGATTCTCGAGACTTTCAACGTTCGACGCCGAATCGATCGGGTTCTGGTTCTGCTCAAGAAGGAGGTCGAGCTCTCCAAACTGCAGAACAAGATCACCAAACAGATCGAAGAGCGCATCTCCGGTCAGCAGCGGGAATTCTTCCTCAAGGAGCAGCTCAAGTCCATCAAGAAAGAGTTGGGTCTGGAAAAGGAGGGGAAGGAAACCGAGATCGAAAAGTTCAGTCGTCGGTTACGGGGACTCAAGCCCAATCAGGAGGCAGAGGACACCATCGGTGAGGAGCTGGAAAAGCTACAGCTTCTGGACCCCAGCTCTCCAGAGTACACTGTCACTCGAAATTACCTGGACTGGCTCACGATTCTGCCCTGGGGGAAGTACAGCCAGGATTCTTTCGACCTGGAACGGGCCCGACGAGTATTGGACCGCGACCATTATGGACTGAAGGATGTGAAAGAACGCATTTTGGAGTTCATTGCCGTGGGTCGGTTGAAGGGTGATGTTTCCGGCTCCATTCTTTGCCTGGTGGGTCCTCCAGGTGTGGGTAAGACCTCGGTTGGCAAGAGCATTTCCCGAGCTATCGGTCGTCATTTCTATCGTTTGTCTCTGGGGGGAATGCGAGACGAGGCCGAGATCAAGGGACACCGACGTACCTACATCGGAGCACTGCCGGGCAAGTTTGTCCAGGCAGTGAAGACGGCCGGTACGTCCAACCCTGTGATCATGTTAGATGAGATCGACAAGATTGGAGCTTCCTTTCAAGGTGATCCCGCTTCTGCGCTACTGGAGGTCCTGGATCCGGAGCAGAACGGGAGCTTTCGGGACCATTATCTGGATGTGCCCTTCGATCTTTCCCATGTCCTGTTTGTGACGACAGCCAATCAGCTGGACACCATTCCCAGGCCTCTTCTGGATCGAATGGAAGTGATACGGCTCTCCGGCTATATCCTGGAAGAGAAACTGGAAATTGCGCGACGCTTTCTGGTCCCCAAGTCGATCAAGAGCCACGGTCTGACGAAGAAGCAGCTGACGATCCGCAAGGCAGCACTGGTCCGCATCGTTGAAGACTACGCTCGGGAGGCGGGAGTGCGGGGCCTTGAGAACTCGATCAAGAAGATCCTGCGGCGGCTGGCTCTCAAGCTGGCCCGAGAGGGTGAGCAGCGGGTCATCATCGGTAAGAAGGATGTCGAAGGTTACCTCGGGAAACCGGTATACAGCCGCGACGAGATCTTTGAAAATCGCCCCGGAATCGTAACGGGTCTGGCCTGGACCAGTCTGGGAGGCGCCACGCTGCAAATCGAAGCCACCGCCGTTGCCAGCAAGAGGAAGGGCTTCAAGCAAACCGGACAGTTAGGTGAGGTGATGGTGGAGAGTGCGGAGATCGCATATTCTTACGTCATGGCTGAGCTTGAGAGGTATGGTGCCAGGGCGGATTTTTTCGACGAGCACTTCGTGCATCTCCATGTGCCCGCTGGAGCGACCCCCAAAGATGGACCCTCGGCAGGGGTTACGATGGCGACTGCGCTGATCTCGATGATCTCCGGAAAGTCGGTCAGGAAAGGAATGGCGATGACCGGCGAGCTCACCCTGACGGGAAGGGTTCTCCCTATCGGGGGAGTCAAGGAGAAGGTCGTCGCAGCGCGCCGTATCGGTTGTACCAGTCTGATTTTTCCGGAAGGTAACCAGCGTGGTGTAGAAGAACTTCCCGACTATTTGAAGCAGGGTTTGGAAGTACACTTTGCTACCCGCTACGAGGAGGTATACCGAGCTGCTTTTGCGGAACACTAAGCTGGAACTTGAACGATTCGTCGGAACCTCGCACGTCTCTGCTCCTGGGAAAGCGCGGCGAGCGGTTCCGACGGAAACTTCGAATGGTGAGGTGATCATGAAGAATCGCCAGATGACAGAGCCGTGGCCGTCAGGGAGCGGGCCCTGATCAGGGGCCGAACCTGGCAGCTCCGCCTTGGAAGTTTCCTCCTGAAGAATCCAGCGCGGCTGGGGGCGGGACTAAGCTGAAACTTCATTTGGTTCCAGGTTCAGGATTCCCAACCGTGGCATGGCCTTCCAGGCCGTGATTGTCGAGCCCTTGGCTCGACGGATCTGTCATCACCGCCAGGGATGCCCGTGCCACTGTAGGCCACTGAAGTTTCTTTCCCGAATGGGGCCAGCGCTCCCGGGGGGGACTGAGTAGAAAGGTCAAAGAAGTGTATTGCCCGGAATGTGGATATGAGTATCGCACCGGTTTCGACGAGTGCCCCGAATGCCAGGTTCCCTTGGTCGTTGACCTTGGCGGGGAAGTGGACGACTCAGGCAGGGAAGCGCAAGACACCGTGGACATCGAGCTGGTAACCATCCTGGATACCGGAAATCCAGGCCTGGTAGCGGTGGTCAAGTCGGTTCTGGATGGGTCTGATATCCTCTACATCGTCGAAGGGGAGGTTCAGATCGGACTCTTCGGCGTGGGTCTTTCGAACAAATCTCCCGTCAGGATCAAGGTGCGACAGGAGGATGAGGCCGCCGCAAGGGAGCTGTTGAGTGCAGTGGAGGAGGAGCCCTCCTCGGACCCGCTCGAATGAGGAAAGACGAACATGCGATTGGCGAATAAGGTCGCGGTCGTCACCGGCAGTGGCACCGGTATTGGCCGGGCAATCGCCCTGTGGTTCGCTGCGGAGGGTGCCAAGGTTGTGGTGGCGGAGATCCAGGCCAGAGAGCAGAGCAGACCCGGGATGAGATCAACGGCGCCGGTGGAGAGGCAATCGCGGTTGAGACTGACGTCACCGACCCATCGCAAGTTGAGGCCTTGGTCCGTGCTTGTGATGACACATACAGCCGGATCGACGTTTTGGCGAATAACGCAGGAGTAACGGGTATACACCATCCTCAACTCTTCGCTCCCTTCTTGGATCTGACCCTTGAGGCCTGGCGCAAGGTCATTGATATCAATCTGACCAGTCTTTTTGTTTGTGGGCAGGCGGTGGCACGTTACATGGTCGATAGGAAGATTGAAGATCGGATGATCAATATCGGCTCGATTACCAGCTTTGGCGCCGAGCAGCGTGCTCCCAACTACAGCTCATCCAAACACGGTGTGCTGGGACTGACACGAGCGATGGCCGTGGAGCTGAGTCCATTCAACATCATCGTCAACGCCATCGCCCCCGGCATGACCGGTACCGAAGGCGCCATCCCGCGACTCACAAAGGATCCCCTATTCACCGGAATCGAGAGGGGGGTGCCTTTGGGACGGATGGGCAAGCCCGAGGAAATCGCCTCTGTCGCCGTCTTCCTGGCATCCGATGAGTGCAGCTACGTTACCGGAGCCGCCATCGTTGTGGATGGAGGGTATCTGGCCTACGAGCGGTGGGATTGACGATCACACAGTGAGCAGTGAGCAGTGAGCGGTGAAATCCTGACCTGTGATAGATGAGAAGGAGACATAAGGAGACATGATGTCGAGAATTAGAAACGCGGTTTTGGGATGGCGTCGGTTGGCCCTCCTCTTGCTTCTTGCCGCTGCCATTTTCCCTCCCGCCGGACACGCATCCTCCGGAAGCCTTGAAGAGGAAGTCAGGGAAATCGGCTCTCGAGTCGAGCCCTTCGTGGACGACTGGCTCATCGGACGCCTGGATCATGTCCGCCTGGCCCTTCACCGTCCCCAGCCGGCCGAAGTCGTCATGGACTTCAACAGGGGTTGGGAAGGTGACTACTCTGCCTACGTCACCGTGTTTCCGGACGGAGATCTATTCCGCATGTACTATCGCGGGGTAGGGGCAGAGCAGGAGGCGAAACAGGTGACCTGTTATGCCGAAAGCCGCGACGGAATCCACTGGACTCGCCCTTCTCTGGACATCCATCAGTTCAACGGTTCTGGGGCCAACAACATCGTCTGGGTAGACAAGGGGTCTCACAACTTCGCGCCTTTCAAGGACTCCAATCCTGATGCTCCTGCGGATCAGCGCTACAAAGCCCTGGCTGGGGGACCGCTGCGGGTCCTGGTATCGGCCGATGGGCTGCACTGGAAATTGCTGAAGGAAGACGTCATCAGCGATGGGGCCTTCGATTCTCAGAATCTTGGGTTTTGGGATCCACTGCGCCAGCAATACGTCGCCTTCTACCGAGATTTCATCCGACCTGCCGGGGGGGCGCAGAAAACTCCTTTCACGGGAGTTCGCGCTATCAAGACCGCCACCTCTCAGAACTTTGTCGACTGGACAGAAGGTAGATGGCTTGACTATCTGGACGCTCCCTTGGAGCACTTCTATACCAATGCCATCACACCCTATGCTCGAGCTCCTCATATATACCTGGGATTTCCCAAGCGGTTCGTGCCCACTCGAATCGTGGTCAAGACGAACGAGGCACTGTTCCAGAACTATTGGCAGGAGCTCCACGCCTCTGGCAACGAAAAGCGACTTCGGCGTGCCAAGGAGCGAGCCGAATCCCGAAACATGACGTTGGAAGACTCGTATCGGCTGGGCCTTTTTGGTGGGGTTTCCGACGCCGTCCTGATCAGCAGCCGAGACGGGCTTCACTTTCAACGAACCTTCCGGGAGGCTTTGGTCCGGGCCGGTCTGGACCAGGGTAATTGGGGACATCGCAACAATATGACCGCCTGGGGCATCCTCCAGACCAGCCCTGAGGAGCTTTCCATCTACCTGGGCGAGCACTATGAACTGCCCACTTGCCGGCTTCGGCGCCACACCCTGAGATTGGATGGGTTCGCCTCGGTCCAAGCTGGGTTCGCTGAGGGCAGTTTCCTCACCAATCCGTTGACGTTTACTGGTAAGGAGTTGGTGCTCAACTACTCCACTTCGGCTGTCGGATTCGTCAAGGTGGAACTCCAGGACGAGCTCTCACGACCTGTTCCGGGCTTCAGCCTGGACGTTTGCCCCGAGATCTACGGCGATCAGGTCGAGCGCGTGGTGCGTTGGAAGGAAGGCAGCGATCTGAGTGAATTAGCTGGCAAGAAAGTGCGCCTCAGGTTCGAGATGAAGGACGCGGATCTCTACTCCATTCGATTCCGATAGCGCTTGGAGAGTCGATTCGTCGGCATTATTCGCCGTACGTTTCCGCTTCAGGTTAACGTCGTCCCAAGCTGAGCTGGATCATTCGAGAAAGAAACTTTGGTTGGGATGGGAGATTGTGCGTCACTGCGTGGGGAAGAGTTGTCCGGCTCTCTTCTCGGAACCTGGGCTCATTTTGCTAACAGCTCAAGTCGTTCGCGGCTCTGTTGGACTTGGCATCCTAACGCTGGTAGTTCACCCGTTGGCGGCACCTTCGGAGGACAGGAGACGTGCGACGTTCAGACGTTTCGACGTGCGGCGTATTCTTGAAGTTTCAGCATAGCTCGAGCGCGTAGCCCGCGATCCCCAGATAAGACCCCTTCTGCTCCAGATCGGCTCGGGTAAGCGGATGTTCGTCCAGCCAGCGTTCCGGAAAGGTAAGCTCCAGCGATCTCTTGTTGACCGCGATCCAAAGCTCGGGAAAAGGCGGAGGGGTGCGGCTGCGATGGAGTACCACCGCCAAGCGGAGCAGAATTGTCAGGCGCTCCATCATTCGAATCTGGGAACTTGGGAACTCCTTTAATAGTGCAACCGGAAACTTGCGCCGGTGGCCGCGAACCAGCGTGGCGAGCAGTGTCTGCTCTTCTCGAGAGAAACCGGACAGATCGGAGGCGGCCACGATGTACTGCCCGTGTTTATGGTATTGCTGGTGAGCTATATCGAGGCCGATCTCGTGAAGGTGGGTCGCCCAGCTAATCAATTGGCGCGAGGCTCCACCCAGAGCCCAGGCACCCGCAACCTCGAGCAGGAGGCGGTACGCTCGACGTTGGAAGCATGTTCCTGATCGACGTGATATCGGTTGGCCAGGGCCTTCACGGTTCGCGTGCGCAGGTCGTCCTCTCGGATCCTTCCCAGTAGGTCGTAAAGAATGCCTTCGCGGAGTGCGCCTTGGGAGTATTGCATGGATTCGATTCCGAGCGCCCGAAAGGTGGCGTAAAGCACCACCGCACCTCCGATAAAGACCGCCTGGCGCGCAGGGTTCAATCCCTCCAGTTGCAGCCGTTGGACATTTCCCGCCTTGAGCAGCTCATCGCGCAGACGCTCCAGAGCTCGGGGTGTGATCCCCTTCTAGCTCCAACCCGCCAGTCGGACTACCGTGTCGATGGAGCGCACAGTGCCAGATGCCCCCACTGCCGGGCCCCAGCCCAGACGGCGATAGCGGGACTGCAGCGGCTCCAGCTCTTGCAGGGCAGACAACTCCGCCTTGAGCCATCGCTGGGTGGTAATTTCACCATCATCAAAGTGCTACCGGCTCATCGAAACACAGCCCAGATAGAGGCTCTCCATAAGGATCCGATCCGTGCTCGAGCCGATGATCAGCGCTGTGCTTCCACCTCCGATATCCAAAACCAGACGACGAGAAGCAGAGCGAGCAAGACTGTGGCTCACTCCAGAATAGATCAGACGTGCCTCCTCGATGCCCGAAATCGTCTCGATGGGGTGTCCCAAAGCTGCCTCGGCTTTAGTCAGACACTCCTGGGCGCAGCGTGCTGAGCGCAGCGTATTGGTGCCAATCGGGTGGAGATCCCATTGCCACACGCGTGTGAGAGAAGTAGTAGAAAGTCCCTTCTTTCAACTCCCGGGCCCGTCCTACAGGCGATGAAGAAGCGTTCGAATCCCAATGTTGAAATTGCGCGGTTGGAACTGGCGGCCGGCTCCCGAAGAAGAAGGGTGGAGCGCGTTCTCGACGGAAGCGCGAGTAGGCGTTGGCCTCTGCTTGTTAGGGGTTCAGGAGAAACCCTGAGAGCGGAATCGAGGACCAATCCCGGGCAGGCAGCCGCAGCTGCATGAGCCCGCTCTTCAGTCGAAAAGCATGTCCCAGCCTGGAGGCGAACCAGCGGGGACCGAGGTGGCGTAGCAGTTTAGTGAATCGATAGAGGGATGGGATCATTTACCCTGAGAGTAGGGATGCGATCCGGTCCCCAGTCCTTCCATCCCAGAGCGCCGGCACTGTTCCCTTTTTTTGTTTGCCGTCAAGAATCTGTTCGACTTCCGATTCAAGCAGCTCCAGGTCATTGCCTATCAGCGTATTCGTGCCTTGCGCTACGGTTACAGGCCGTTCGGTATTCTCTCTGAGGGTTAGACACGGGACTCCCAAGTAGGTCGTCTCCTCCTGGACTCCCCCCGAGTCGGTGATCACGAAAGTGGCACTCCGCTGCAGAGCCAGAAACTCGATGTAGCCGACCGGGCCGAGGATCTTCACTTGTGAGCTCAAGGAGATGTTCAGCCCTTTGATCTGATTCTGGGTTCGGGGATGCATTGGGAAGATCAGTGGAATACGTTGACTCAATTTACTCAGGACAGACAGGATTCGGGACAGGGACTCGGGAGCGTCGACGTTGGCGGGTCGGTGTAGTGTCACCAGCCCGAAAGGCACAGAGACGCCGAAACCGTCGTCTACGATAACCCCCTCCGTTCGGGGCAACAGCCTTATCAGGCTGTCGATCATGATATTTCCTACCCGTCGTATTCTCGCCTGTGGGATACCCTCCCGCAGTAGGTTTTCATCTGCGTCGGCGGATGGAGTGAATAACAGATCGGAGAGCTGGTCTGTTACCAGGCGATTGATTTCTTCAGGCATAGTGCGGTCGAAAGAGCGGAGGCCCGCTTCGACATGGGCCAGCTTGATCTGTAGCTTGGAGCAGACGAGCGTGGAGGCCAGGGTCGAGTTGACGTCTCCATAGACGATTACCCATCCCGGTTTTTTCTCCAGGACGACAGGTTCTAGCCGAGTCATGACCTGCGCCGTCTGATGGACGTGCGTGCCCGATCCCACTTCCAGATTGATGTCGGGTTCAGGCATCTCCAGTTCGCTAAAAAAAATCTCGGACAGTTTGCGATCATAATGCTGTCCGGTGTGTACGAGCGTCTGCTGAATGTTGGAGAAGCGATCAAGCGCCAGCAGCAGGGGAGCTGCTTTCATGAAGTTGGGGCGGGCGCCGACAACATGGAGAACATTCATCCCGGTTGGTTGCTTCCTGGCGTCGACTCTTCTGGCCGGACACCTGCGTTAGTGCGAGCGATGTGAATGTCCACGAGGCCCTCGGCCGTTTGCCACTCGAGCACTCCACGCAGCCCGTCGGACGCTATCTTTCACGCGCATGATTCGGCCGGCCTCGGTGACAGGGGCCCTCATCTTTGCCAGTGCTGGAGCCAGTTTCATCGAGAAGGGCCTGATGGTACTACTGGCACGAGCGTTTGGAAAGCGAGTTGTTCTCAGTCCCCGTTCCGGTCTGCTCCTGGACGATCTTGAAGGGCTTCTGCAGTTGCGTTGGCCGCAAGGAGTTTCTTGCCCGCGTTGCGAGTGTCGCGAGGTATGGGAGCCCATTCGTGGTTTGCTGGTCTGTGCTTCGTGCAGCTACCACATCTCCGTGACGGCGGGTACCATATTCGAGCGTACTCGCAAACCGCTGACCATCTGGTTCCGGACGATGTGGTGGGTGACCAGTCAGAAAACGGGCGTCAGCGCGTTGGGCCTCCCACAGGTTCTCGGTTTGGGCAGCTATCACACGGCCGGGACTTGGCTCCACAAGCTCAGGCGGGCCCTGGTCAGGCCGGGACGAGATCGCCTTTCGGACACGCTGGAAGTGTATGTGGGCGGCGCGAAACCTGGTAAGCGAGGGCGTGGTGCGTCGGGAAAGAGCTTGGTCGTGATCGCGACAGAGATCGAGGGTCCCCACATGGGCCGGATCCGGCTGGCACGCGTGCCGGATGCCTCTGCCCAAAGCCAGGAAAAGGCGGCACAGCAAACCGTGCTCCCAGGCGCGGTGATTCACACCGACGGGTGGAAAGGCTATGGGAAACTGAGTTCCCGTGGGTACACC
>Ga0310121_10001404_pt1 | contig 24692 bp, 24 predicted proteins | sample CB27_Tmax_986_MG_FD_203504 | JGI IMG/M metagenome (GOLD analysis project Ga0310121, IMG submission 203504) | Marine microbial communities from Western Arctic Ocean, Canada - CB27_Tmax_986 | ecosystem: Environmental > Aquatic > Marine > Oceanic | place: Canada: Western Arctic Ocean | collected...
TTTCAGGAAACTGCTGGCCCACGCGGCGGTTTTTAATTATCTTTTGCTGCGTCTGGCGCAAATCACGAGTCGAAAACGGATGCCTCTGGTTCACCCGAGTTCAGCTCTGATCGGCTGGACTGCTTGAGCAGGGCTTTTTCAGGATCGACTAAGTAAGATGGAAAGAAAGGAGACTTCAATGGAATCGACACTGGAATCAACCATCACATGCCCGGAGTGCGGCTTTGCCAAAGAGGAAACAATGCTAAATGATAGTTGTCAGTTTTTCTACGATTGCATCAACTGCAAAGCCACGCTCAAGCCCAAAGCGGGGGACTGCTGCGTGTTCTGCTCCTACGGCACCATCAAGTGCCCGTCGAAGCAGTGCGAAGCCTGCTAATGATGAGAAAAACGAAAAACATTCCGCCAGGGGAGTGAGGGTACAGACCAGATAGCTGTCGCCATACACGCTAAGAAACGGGCGAAGTGGGGCTCATTATGGGCGCCTGTGGGCCGTTTCGCGACGCCTGATCAGCATTCTGATCTCTCTTGATGCTCCCCAAGGCCACGTTCAAAGGGCTCCGCGTGTGCCGCGGAAAGCCATGATCTATTCACTACGCGAACGGCGCGCATCACGGCCTTTCATCGGCCTCCACCTTAATAGGCACGGGCAAAAAGCGCCTGATGCTTGGCGGGTTGGCCCGAGCGGATGTCTTTGAGGCCGGGGGGCGGGTCGCCGTCTTCGAGCGGGATGCAGCGGACCGTGGCCTTGGTCTCTTCCTTGATTAACGCTTCGGTTTCGGCCGTGCCGTCCCAGCCGCAGCGGATGAAGCCCTTCTTGTTCTCCAAGACTTCTTTGAACTCGTCCCAAGTCGCGACGTCGGTCGTGTTGTCGGCGCGGTATTGCTCGGCTTGGCGTAGCATGTTGGCCTGGATCTCATCGAGCAGCTCGGCGACGCGTCCGGGTAGTTTTTCCAGCGCGACCGGCTGTTTCCCCCTCTCGTCACGCCGGCCGAGCATCGCCTGGCCCTTTTCGAGATCGCGCGGGCCGATCTCGACCCGCACCGGCACGCCGCGCAATTCCCAGTCGTGGAACTTGAAGCCGGGCGAGTGCCAGTCGCGGTCGTCGAGCCGCACGCGGACCCCCGCCTTTTCCAACGTATCGCGAACCCGCCCGGCCTCCGCCAGGACCTGCTCCTTGGTCGCATCGAAGATGATCGGGATGATGACCACTTGGATCGGGGCCACGCGGGGGGGCAGGCGCAGGCCGGCGTCGTCGCCCTGGGCCATGATCAGCGCTCCGATCAGCCGCGTCGAGACGCCCCAACTGGTCTGCCAGACGTAGCGCTCGACGTTGTCCTTGTCCAGAAACTTGATCCCGAACGGCTTGGCGAAATTCTGGCCGAGGAAATGCGACGTCCCGACCTGCAACGCCCAGCCGTCGCCCATCAGCGCCTCGACGCAATAGGTATCGACCGCTCCGGCGAACTTCTCGCTCTCGCTCTTGAGCCCCATCACCGGCGGGATCGCCAGCTCCTCGCGCAGGAAATCGTGGTAGACGCGCAGCATCTTGAGCGTCTCCTCGACCGCCTCCTCGCGCGTGCGGTGGCAGGTGTGGCCTTCCTGCCAGAGGAACTCGGTCGTGCGCAGAAACAGCCGCGTGCGTTTCTCCCAGCGCACCACGTTGGCCCACTGGTTGATCAGCACCGGTAGGTCGCGGTAGCTCTGGATCCACTTGGCGTAGGTGGCGCAGATGATCGTCTCGGAGGTGGGGCGGATCGCCAGGCGCTCTTCGAGCTTTTCCTCGCCCACGTGCGTCACCCAGGGGACCTCGGGCGCGAAGCCCTCGACGTGTTCGGCCTCCTTCGTCAGGTAACTCTCGGGGATAAACAGGGGAAAGTAGGCGTTGAGGTGACCGGTGGCCTTGATGCGCCTGTCCAGCGCGTCACGCACGTTCTCCCACAGCGTATAGCCGTAGGGGCGGATGATCATGCAGCCGCGAATGTCGGAATAGTCGGCCAGCTCGGCCTTGCGCACCACGTCGACGTACCAATCCGAGAAGCTCTCGGCGCGAGAGGCCAGCGCGCCCTCGAATGCTTTTTTCTTTCCTTTGGCCATCAGTCCAATACTCCCCCGTGTCCCATTTGAATGTTGTTTCGCCGTCGCGTCCCATCGAATCGCCTCACGCTCCCGTTCTCCCCCTCCAAAGCCGCCAGCGGAACGCCATGATGTCGCCAAGCATACGCGGGGCGTCGCGCAGCATGTTCACCTTGGAGGCCTCGCTGTTGATCCAGCGCACGGGGTGCTCGAGCACCCGATAGCCAAGGGCCTGCGCCAACATCAGCAGCTCCACGTCGAAGGCCCATCCACTGGAGGCTTGTCCGGCGAAGAGCCGTTCGGCGGCCTCGGCCCGAAACAGCTTGAACCCGCATTGCGTATCGTGAAAGGGCAGCCCCGAAATAGGCCGTACGAGCTGATTAAACGCCCGGCCCGACATCTCGCGCCACCACGGCTGACGGACCACCAGCTCGGACCCGGGCAGCGCGCGCGAGGCGATGACGACGTCGTGGTTCCCCTCCTCCATCGCCTGCATCATCCCGACGGCTTCCTCGATCGGCGTTGATAGATCGGCGTCGCTGAACAGCCGCAACTCGCCGCTTGCCTTCAGCATCCCGCGCCTCACGGCCGCGCCCTTGCCCTCGTTGCGCCCCGCCGCCACGACGAGGCAGCCTGGAAACCGGTCCCGGACCAGTTCGGGCGTGCCGTCGGTCGATCCGTCATCCGAGACCACGACCTCCCACGGCCAGTCCCGCTCCTCAAGGAAGGCCTGGATCTTCTCCAGCGTATCGGGCAGTCGCCGGCTCTCGTTGTAGGACGGAATAACCACCGACAAGCGCGGGACCGCCTGGCTGGCCTGACCGGGTTTGGGTGAACCCGTCTTCGCCGGTTGGCCCGCGGCGCCGCTATCCGCTGGGGTCATCACTGCTCCTTCCATGACGGGTCCGGCTTTTTCGGGAGAATGGTTGGTCCGGGGCGCTGCCTTATCGGATCGCCTCGCAACGCCTTATATCAAAACCACGTTTGAAGGCCAAACCAAGAAATCATCCGATCGCCGCCGCGCTAATCCCCATAACCCTTGGGATGCGCGCTGTGCCACTCCCATGCCGAGGCGATGATGTCGCGCAGGTGGGGGTATTTCGGCTCCCAGCCCAGCCGCTCGCGGGCCAGGTCCGAGGAGGCCACCAGTTGCGCGGGGTCGCCCGGCCGGCGGTCGACCTCGATCGTCGGGATGGCATGCCCGGTCACCTCGCGGGCGGTCTCCACGACCTCGCGCACCGAATAGCCCCGGCCGATGCCGAGGTTGAGCGTCGCGCCCTCGCCCCTGTCCCTGCCCTTCAGGTAATCCATGGCCAACAGGTGAGCGGCGGCGAGGTCCTCGATGTGGATGTAGTCGCGAACGCACGTCCCGTCGGGCGTGGGGTAATCGACGCCGTATGTCTTGATCTCGAATCCCGGTGTCAGTGCCGCGCGTAGGGCCAGGGGAATCAGGTGGGTCTCGGGTCGGTGGTCCTCGCCGCGCACCGGGGACCCCCCTGCGGCGTTAAAATAGCGCAGCGTCACGCAGCGGATGCCGTGGGCCTTGCCGTACGCCTCGATCATCTGTTCAGCCATGAGTTTGGAGCATCCGTAGGGGTTGATCGGCCCCGTGGGGTGGCGTTCGTCGATCGGAACGGATTGCGGGTCGCCGTAAACGGCCGCCGTGGATGAAAAAACCATCGACTTGACCTCCGCCTCGCGCATCGCCTCGAGCAGGGTCAGGGTCTTGACAGCGTTAGTCTGAAAGTAGCGGCCGGGATGTCGGACTGATTCGGTCGTCGAGGTCAGCGCCGCGAAATGAATCACCAGGCGAACATCGTGTTGGGGGATCAGACGCCGCAGTTTTTCGGCGTCGCCCACGTCGGCCCGTTCAAACTCCGCGCCGGACGCGACGGCACCCAGGTGGCCCGTCGAGAGGTCATCCAGAACGACCACCCGCTCGCCCCGCGCGAGGAGGGCGTCAACCGTCGCGCCGCCGATATAACCCGCCCCACCGGTCACCAGGACGCTCATCCCGATTCAAACCTCCCTCGGCCATCGCCGAAATCTGGGCCAAAATCAGGACGATTCGGCATCCGGCTCCCTTTCTTCTCCCTCCCGAGGCGCTTCTTCGCGCTTGAGTCGCTGAAAAAGGTGCTCTAGTTCCAGCGCATTGCGGGTCGAGGACGTGTAGACAAACTTAAGCTTCGGGTGCCGTTTCAGGACCACGCGCCGGGTCATCAGCCTCTGGATATAGGGAGCGCAATGATTCAGCTCGTCGACCGTCTCGCGGACCACCTCCTCGCGCTGGTCCTGGAGAAACGTAATCGCCACCACCGCCTGACTCAGGTCCTTGGACACCTTGACCTGATGGACCGTGATGAACGGCGGCAGGTTGGGATCACGCAAATCCTGGTCGATGATGCGCCCGATTTCGCTTCGGAGCAAATGCTGAACCCGTTCCATCCGTGAATGAAGCATGATCCCTGTATCCTCACATCGGGCGTCGCGGACCGTCGGGACGGACAAAGCGAGACCATCGCGCCGCTGCGTCAATAACGGTCATGGCACCTTCGGCCCTAATGATACAAGACCATGGAGATGAAATAAACAGAAATCCTCGCTTCCCATCGTTTCGCCAGTCTCAACAAGTAGCACCTTGACTTTTTATTTATGCATGTTTTACAATGAGGGGTTGGGCTTCTGTATAGTGTATCTGGTTGGGGGATATCCGTACGTATCGCCAGAGGATATCGAGGGCCGAAGCAGGGTGTCGATAGCCGCGCTAGCGTGGCCCTCCCAGTGTCGGACACCATGGAAAGGCGGGTTCTTGGGGATGATGGGCCATGAAAGCGACCGAATAACCACTGCCGTGCTCCTTGCCGCGGGTACGGGAAGCCGTCTTCAACCCCTGACGCACGACGCGCCCAAGTGCCTCACTGAGGTCAGTGGGGCGCCGATATTGGAACGGTTCGTCCGCTGCCTGTACCGGCACGACTTCAGACGCCTCGTAGTGGTTGTTGGGCATCAGGAACGCTGCATCCGTGAATTCCTTTCGGAACACGCGCGAGGACTGAGGATTGACTACGTGGTGAATCGGTGCTACCGCACAACCAACAACATGTACTCGCTGTGGCTTGCCCGGCGGGCAATCCAAGAGCCGTTTGTATTGGTTGAATGCGATCTTGTCTTCGACCCCTCCTTGCTGGAGGATATGCTGGTTCCAAACAAAATCGCCGTTTCCCCTATCCTACCCTGGATGAAAGGCACCACGGTTACCACCGATGTTCGCGGGCGGGTCACGGCCTTCCATGTCGGTTCCGGTGGGCGCCCCAAGGAAGCCGCCTACAAGACCGTGAACATTTACAGCTTTTCGTCGGCGTCATGGCGGCGAGTGAGGGAGCGGTTGGAGCGACATGTTTCCGAGGACAGATTGAACGATTACTATGAGACGGTTTTCGAGGAATTGGTCGCCGAGGGCGATCGCTCATTTCAAGCAGTCTTTTTCGATCCCGAGCGTTGGTACGAGGTGGACACGCTCGAGGACCTGCGCGGAGCCGAACGACTTTTCCCTGAAGACCACACCTGGACCCACGTCCTGGAAATGCAATGAACGGAATATAAGCATGAGAAGGATGGGGCCATAGGACGATGCGGCCAGGCGGAGCGGAACTCGACTACGACGGGGTTAGGCGGTATTGGAACAACGCCACGCCGTCGATTCTGGGTCCGTACATGATGGACGGGTTCGGCTTCCCCGCCGGCGCCGGCAGGTTTCGGTTCCGCGCGGAAACCCGGATCGTGCAGCGATTGATTCGGGGCGTGAACACGCGCGGCGCCGCGTTGGATCTCGGCTGCGGCGCAGGTTACTGGACCGAATACTTCGCGCGGGACTTCAAAAGCGTTGTCGCCGTCGAGGGAAGCGGGCCAATGGTTGAGGCGACGAAACAACGTTGCTCCCCCTATTCCAACGTGAACGTGATCCACGGCGACGTGTTGGCGTTTGAGCCCGACGGCCGCTACGCGCTGGTGTTCCTCGGCGGAATGCTGATGTACCTGAACGAAAGCGACGTCATCGACTTGCTGCGCAAAGTGATTCCGTTCCTTGAAGCGGGGGCTATTGTCCTTTGCCGTGAGAGCACCGTGCGGGGAGGGACCCTCAGCCGCCAGGGTGCGTATCAGGTTGTGTACCGTTCCGTTCGGACCTACACCGACATATTTATGAAGTGCGGCGTCACGAGCGTGCAAGTGGAGAGGAACGTCCCGTACATTCTCATGCAAATAGGGTGTGAACTGATCAAGAAATGGAAGACATTCGCGCCGGAACGGCTACAGGCCATACCCATCGCGGGGCGTCTCGTCTACCGTGGACTTCGTCTTGGCAATCCGTGGGCGACGCGTATTCCCGGTGCGCTGAGCCTTGCCTTTCCGGAACTCACGAATCACTTTTTCGTGCTCCGGGCGGACTAGAGATGCGGGGCCGCGCGTTCGGCTCGCGCAACCACCCGTGGCATCCTTCCGTTTCGAAACCCCGCGAGGACAGAGATGCTTGGATCGCTGACAAGGGTTGTTCACAAGAACCTGGCGAACGCCGTTTCGATTCTGGGCGTGCTTCCGCTTTGCCTGCTCCTGGGGGAAGGGGGCTACCAGTACCTGATCCCCCTTATTATCTACAACAACATCATGGACGATTTGGACGGCATCCTGGCCGCCAAGCTGGGCATCAAGAGTGGTTTTGGCGGTATCCTGGACAACGTCTGCGATGCGGTTGCTCATACTCTGCTCGTGATGGTGGTTGGGATGCGCTACGGCGGCGTCTGCGGCGCGATAAGCCTGGTGGCGGTAGGCGCGCTCATGCTCCGCGTTGTTTCCCGGCTCGATCCGAATGCGCCTGTTAACACGGGTTCGCCGACAAACGAGTTGATGCGACACATGCTATTCATCATTCTGCTGGCGGGGAACTTCGGTTTCAACCCAGCGCCCTTTCTGACCATTGCATTCGCGGTCCACGCAGTGTCGATGCTTGTGCCGTACCGGATGCCTTATCTTCTCCGCAGCCTGACGAAGTCGGCCACCATGATCGGTCTGGTGAACGTCGCGCTGGTCGCGGCCTGGCGGGCGCCCCAGGCGACCCCGATCGTCGCGGCGTGTTTTATTTCGACATACCTGTACTCGCTTGCGGCGGGAGCGTACAGGCGGCGCCACGAAGCCGCGCCCGGGCGGCTTTGATTTCCCGGCCACGGCGATTCTTTGAAGACGCCCCCGCCGCGCTCCAACGCCGTCTCGACCGTTGCTTTTCTCTCATCGAGCGCGAACCGCGCAGGCATCCCAACATCAAGCCGCTTAGGGGGTAACTTCGAGGGGTTCCACCGATACCGCTTGGGGGAATACCGGATCATTTACTCCATTGACGAAGCCGGTCAGGTAGTCATCATCACGATCATCGCCCGCCACAAGGACGCCTATAAGGGCTAGGTCGAGAGACCGCATTGCTTTCCCCTTTCTCGTCGTGCATCACTTGCGTGGGTGAACTCTGCCTCCGGCTATCAACCATTCCGCAATTTCCCTCTCAAATGGCGCCCAGATTCTGACGATAGATATCTTAGAGCGGTCCCCTCTTGGGTAGGGGCGAGGTGTGCGGATTCGCGCCTCGAAGCCCGATCCCGAAGACCTCGCGCGTGGACGAGAGCGGCGAGCGTTTCCACATCAACCGGAGATGAACAAGCCAAATGGAACCGACACCTGAGAACGTCATCAACGTCGATGGGCTGCGCGTGGCGTATGGGCGCGGCGGGAAGCGGCATGTCGCGGTTGACGGCCTGAGTTTTTCGGTGCGGCGCGGGGAGACGGTTGGGTTCATCGGCCCCAACGGGGCGGGGAAAAGCTCGACGATCAGGACGATGATGGGGTTTATGTTTCCCGAGGTGGGGGGGGATTAAGCTGTTTGGCCAAGCGGCCGGGTCGGTCGCTTCGCGGCGGCGGATTGGGTATCTGCCCGAGGTGACGCTCTACTATCCGTTTATGAAGGGGCGCGAGGGGCTCGAACTTTAATGGCGGCTTGCATGGGCTGGATCGGCCCACGCTACGCCGACGCATCCCGGAGTTGCTGGGACGCGTGGGGCTGGGCGACAAGGCAGAGGTCCTGATCAAGAACTTCTCGAAGGGCATGCAACAGCGCGTGGGGATCGCGCAGGCGATTATCGCCGATCCTGACCTGCTGATCTTCGATGAGCTCTCCTCGGGGCTGGATCCGATCGGGCGCTGCGACCTGCGCGAGGTCCTGCTCGACCTCAAACGGCGCGGCAAAACGATCTTCTTCAGCTCGCACGAGTTGCACGAAGTCGAGAGCCTCTGCGACCGGGTCATCATGATCCACCAGGGGCGCAAGATCGCGGACGAGAAAGTCCCAACGCTACTCGAGAAGCTGCGCGAGGCCGGCGGCGATCGGCCCGTCACGCTCGAGGAACATTTCATGAACCTGATCCGGCCCGAACAGGCGGAGGTGACGGCATGATCCGTCGTCAATGGCTGCTCGCGCGCACGATCTTCACCGAGGCCGTCCGCCGGCGCGAGATTTACGTCATCGTCCTGTTGACCGTCGCGCTGATCGTCGCCGCCTCGACGATCCGGTTTTTCCAGATCGAGAGCCTGAACAAGTTCTATCACGAAATCGCGCTCAAGGTCATGATCATGGCCACGGCGCTGACGGTCATAATCTTGGCCGCGCGCCAGTTGCCACGCGAGTTCGAACGGCGCACGATCTACACGCTGCTGGCCAAGCCCGTCGCGCGTTGGGAATTCATGTTGGGCAAGTACCTGGGCGTGGTGCTGGCGGGTGTTTTTTGCCTGGCGTTGTTCATGACGGTGTTTTGCCTCGGCCGCTTGCTCGGTCACGGATCGATCAACTTCCCAATCTTTCTGCAGTACGTGTTCTTGCAGGTCCTGGGCGTCGCAACGTTGGCCGCGCTGGCGTTCTTGCTTTCGATGGTGATGGGGCTGGACGCGGCGATCGTCACCACGGCGCTGCTCTATTTACTCGGTCACGTGCTGACCAACGCGTTGGCGATCCTTTACGAGTTCATGGGGACGGCGGGCAAGGTCTTGCTGCTCGTGCTCAATTACACGATCCCCCAACCGGCCCTGTTCGATCTCTCGGCCAAGGTGGTTCACGACTGGCCGCCGCTCTCGGCCAACGTCATGGTTTTGGGGGTCCTTTACCTGATGATGTTTATCGTGCCCTACCTGGGCCTGAGTTTTTTCCTGTTTCGGCGGCGGGCGCTTTAAGGAGGGCAAACGAAATGGATTCGGCCATGGAACTTCAACCCGCGATCGGCTCGGCGGATTCGGCGGGCGCGCTGCGTCCGTTGCGGCATCTGGTTCGGGCCGTGTGGCTCCAAGCCCTGCGGCGCAATGAAATCTGGGTCGTCGGGATATTGCTCGGGCTATACGTGCTGGGGGCGTTGGTGTTGCGCATCGTCGGGATCGAATCGGCGCAGACCGCGCGGTTCGTCACCGGCCTGGGTTTGCAATTGGGTTCGACGCTGACGGCCCTGCTCGTGATCGTCATGGGCGCGCGCCAGGTTCCCGATGAAATCGAACAGCGCACGATCTACCCGGTCTTGGCCAAGCCGGTCTCGCGCGGGCAGGTCCTGCTGGGCAAGGGGCTGCCGACGTGGCTGGCCGGCGTCGCCGCGATGCTCCTGTTCACGGGCACCACGCTGGCCATCGCGCCGCGCCTGCCGTATCAAACTCCCGGCCCGCTGGCGCAGGCGCTGCTGATCAAGGCCGCGTCGCTGGCCATGTTGACCGGATTGGTCATCTGGCTCTCGCTGTGGATGCCCAAGGCCGTCTCGCTCGTCCTGTGTTGCGCTTTGTATTTCTTTGGGACAACGAGCGTGAACCTGATCATCAATGCGACGGGGCACGCCAACGTTGTTCAGTATCTCAGTCGTCTCGTGCCCGACTTCTCGCTGATGGACCACTTTCAACGCTACGTCGACGGTGGGGGCCTCTTGAGTGCCGGTCAGGCCGCCGGGCTGATGGTTTATGGCGTGGCCTGGACGGTGGTCTTCGGCGCACTGGCGGCCGCCCGTTTCAGGCGTCAGCCCATTTGATGGAGTGCCGATCGATGCGTGGCAAGCGTTCCACTTCTCAAGCTCAACGTCGCGGTCATGCCGTGTTTACCGGCCTGTGTTTGCTGGCGGGCCTGGCCGTGGCCGGGGCATTGAAACCAGGACTGACCAAGGCCAAACCCTATACGCCGGCCTTCGCGCTGAACGACCAGACCCGCCGGGCGGCCAATTCCAACGCGTTCGCCGTGGTCATGGGCGAGGTCCGCGCGACGATGGCCGATCTTATTTGGGTCAAGACCGAGCGTTACCTGCATCGCGGCGTCGCCTACGGCTCGCACGTGAACTATGAGGCCATGGCCCGCAAGGGCGAGGTCCAGACCAACGCGCCCCACGCCGACTCCACTCATCAGGACCACGTCGGTCCTCCTCACGAAGAGCCCCGTGGGCATGAGGACCACGATCACGCCGAACATGCCCATGACGACGATGAGCAAACTCACGATGAGCCCGATCAACATCCCGAGCGCCATGTCCATGATGAACATTGCAACCACGGCGCCTACGAGGCTCAGGACGGCCACGATCCTGGCGCCTGCAATCATGATCATTCGGTCCAAGCGCCTGACGGCGATCAAGAAGAGGGCATGAGCACCGTCATCCCCGAGGCGCGGGAGGACTATCGGGGATTCGTCGGCGCCTTGCATCGGGCCGTGCAGCCGTGGCAGGACCGCGATGCGCCCCACGAGCATACCTCGGGAGAACAGCTCCTGCCCTGGTATCGCATGTTGACCTATAGCAACCCCAGCCACGTTCGCGGATACATGACCGGCGCGTGGTGGCTCATGAAGGGGGCCAAGAACCAAGAAGGCCTGCTGGACGAAGCCGAGGCGTTTATCAAGGAAGGAATCGAGAACAACGCCGAGAGCTTCGTGCTGCAACTGATGCACGGCCGGGTGTTGATTCAACGCGAGGCCTGGGACGAGGCGATCGCGGCCTGCGAGCGCGCGGTCGAGCTCGCGCTGCGGGTCCGCCCCCAGAACCCGTCCCCGGATTCGGAGCTCTGGAGCGAATCGGACGAGGAGGACTTCCGCTCGGCGTTGCGTTACGTCCCGCTCATCCAGTGGCGCAAGCTGGCCGACCACGACTCGGCCCGGCGCAACGTCCGGCGAGTGCTCACCCACGCGCCCAACGACCTACCCCTGCTCCAGATGCTGGAACTGATCGACCAAGAATAATCGCGGTGGCGGGCGATAAGGGGCGCGAGCCCTGCGTAGCGGATCGTCGCGAAACCCGGTCCCCGTCCTTGTCTATGATCGGCTCCCGTCCTCGTCCCTCGTAATCGTATTCGAAATGGTGTTCATCATCGCGTTTCACCTTAATTGTGACCCGAAAAAACGACCGATTACGAGGGACGAGGACGGGAGCCGGGAGCCGAGCTGAAGGACCGCGGGAGGCAAGAACCCCAGCGAAACCCCCGAAGCCGGGTTTGCTATTTCAATTCTCCCGCCCTATAGTGCCGCGAGTGATGAAGCGACCGGTCATGGGCATCTTCCTGGATCGTTTTGAGGCCCAGGTTAGCGGCCTTGTCGAGGCCGTCGGCACTTCTGATAACAATATAGAAGTCACTTCGGCCAGCGCCGGCGCGACTCCCGCCCTGATCGGCCTTCTCGCCCGCCGCCTCGAGCGGCCCCTGCTCGTTCTGACCAGCTCCCTGGAAAAGGCCGAGTCGATCACCGACGGGCTGCGCTTTTTCGGCGAGCGGCCGCTCCTGCTCCCCAGCTTCGAAACGCTCCCTTTCGAGACCGCCGAACCGGTCCTGCACGTCCTGGCCGGTCGCTGCCGGGCTCTGACGCAACTGGCCCAGGCGGTCGATGGCCGGGCGGTGGCCGGGCGGCCATCGCTCATCGTCGCGCCGGTCGACTCCCTCGCTTTTCGGCCGCTCCCTGTCCAGGTCCTGCGCGACCAGTCGCTGCGGATCATGTGGGGCGAGCCGCTTGATCTCGATGAACTCTCTCGGCGCCTGGTCGCGTTGGGATTCCGGCGCGAGGCGTTGGTCGAAAGCCCCGGCGAGTTCGCCATCCGCGGGTCGATCGTCGATCTCTACCCGCCCAACACCGACACGCCCTGGCGTCTGGACCTGTTCGGCGAGGAGATCGAGCAAATCCGGCGCTTCGATCCCGCAACCCAGCGCTCGCTGCCCATGGAAGAGGAAATCGAGACGATCGAGATCCTGGCCAATGCCTGCGTGGCGCCGAAACTCGAATGGCTCGCCCAGGGGGACGCGCTTGGGTCGTTTTTTGACCTGCTGCCGTCGCGGACGCTCATCGTGCGCGACGGTCCCACGCGTCTTGACCAGCGACTCATCCGCTTCGACGACATCGCCCAACACCATTGGGACGAGATCCACAAGATCAGAGACGAGGAAGAGCGCAACTTCTTCGTCGTCAATGATATCCCGCCTAAGGATTGGCTGCTCGACCGCGATCAGGTCATGGCGGGCCTGGGCCGGTTCCAAAGCGTCGATCTGGCCGACCTGAGCGTCGAGGAGGACGGGCCCCAAGCCGCCGAGCCCGGGCCGCTCCTCTTTCAAATCCCCGCCCAGAGCTTCGAGTCGATCCCCTCGCAGTTCACCGAATACCTGGGCCTGATCCGCGAACGCCTGCGCCAAGGGCATTGGGTCGTGGTCGTCTGCGACAACGACGGCCAGGTGATGCGGCTGGACGAGATGCTGCGCGAGAACGAAATCTCCGCGGCGTTCCTGGACGGGAAAGAAACCCCGCTGGGCCTGCCGCGCGGTCCCGAAGACCCCTGCCCCGACGTCCTGCTGACGGTCGGCGAGCTGCACGAAGGGTTTCAGTCGCCGCAGGCGGGCGTGATGATCGTGACCGACCGCGAGATATTCGGCCGCTATAAACGCCGCCACATCTACCGCAAGGCCACGCGCGGCAAATCGATCGCCGACCCCACCCAGATCGAGCGCGGCGATTACGTCGTGCACCTCGATCACGGGATCGGCCTGTTTGAGCGCATCCGCCGCCAGGAAATCGATGGGCGCCTGACCGAGTTCCTCGAGATCGTTTATCAAAACGACGACCTGCTGCTGGCACCCGTCGATAAGCTGCACATGGTCCAGAAATACGCGTCCGCCGAAGGCAAGAAGCCCGTGCTGGACCGCCTGGGCGCGAAGAAGTGGAAGAGCCGCTGCAAGAAGACGATGGAAGCGGTGCGCAAGATGGCCGGCGAGCTGCTCGCGCTGTATGCCCGACGCCAGGCCGCCGAGGGCTTCGAGTTTGGCCCCGACACGACCTGGCAGCAGGAATTCGAGGCGTCGTTCATCTATCAAGAGACGCCCGACCAGCTCCAGGCGATCCAGCAAGTCAAGGAAGACATGTGCTCGCGCAAGCCGATGGACCGGCTCGTTTGCGGCGACGTCGGCTACGGCAAGACCGAAGTGGCGATCCGCGCGGCGTTCAAGGCGCTGGTCGAGAAACGCCAAGTCGCCGTCCTCGCGCCGACCACCCTGCTCGTTCAACAGCACTACAACACCCTTCGCGAGCGCTTCGCCGATTACCCGTTCAAAATCGAGATGCTCTCGCGCTTCCGCAACGCCAAGCAGATTCGCGAGTCGCTCAAACGCGTCAAGGAGGGCGAGGTCGACCTTGTGGTGGGGACGCATCGCCTGCTTTCGAAAGACGTTCAGTTCCGCGACCTGGGGTTGCTGGTCGTCGACGAAGAGCAGCGCTTCGGCGTGGCGCAGAAGGAGCAGATCAAGTCGCTACGGGCCGACGTGGACATCATCACGCTGACGGCCACGCCGATCCCGCGCACGCTTTACATGGCGCTTTCGGGCCTGCGCGACCTGAGCATCATCAACACGCCGCCGGCCGACCGCCATCCGATCAAGACGCGCACGATCCGCTTCGACCGCGAGCAGATCGAGGAGGCGATCCTGCGCGAGCTGAACCGCGGCGGCCAGATCTACTTCGTCCACAACCGAATCGAATCGATCCAGAGCGTCGCGGAAACCATCCGCGAGATCGTCCCGCGCACGCGCATGGCCGTCGCCCACGGTCAGATGGATGAACACGAGCTGGAGACGATCATGCTCGATTTCGTCGCCGGCAAGTACGATATCCTGCTCTCGACCACGATCATCGAGAACGGGATCGACATCCCCAACGTCAACACGATCATCATCAATCGTGCCGACACGTTCGGCTTGGCGCAGCTCTACCAATTGCGCGGCCGCGTGGGGCGCGACGTGCGGCAGGCCTACGCTTACCTGATCCTCCCGGCGGGCCGGGCCATTACGCCGCAAGCGGTCAAGCGGCTCGAAACCCTCGAGGAGTTCACGGAGCTGGGCGTCGGCTTCTCGATCGCGATGCGCGACCTCGAAATCCGCGGCACGGGCAACATCCTGGGTCGCGAGCAGCACGGGGCGATCGTCGAGGTCGGGTTCGAGATGTATTGCCGCCTACTCGAAGAAGCCGTCACCGAAATGCGCGGCATGCCACTCGATCAGCCGTTGTGGCCGGTCGATATCAAATGGCCGATCGAGCAGGTCCTGCCCGAAGAATACATCCCGATCGAGTCCCAGCGCATCCGGTTCTATAAAAGCATCGCCTCGACCCGCACGCGCAACGACCTGGACTTGCTCCTCGACGAGTTGCTCGACCGCTACGGCCCGCTCCCGCCGCCGGCCGTCAACCTGATCGGCGCGTGCCGACTCAAGCTGGCCGCCTCGCCTTGGCGCATCGACACCATCCGCCCCGCCCCCGACGGCACGGTGCGGATCAAGGCCCCCGTCTTCGCTCCCGAGCTGGCCGCCGCCCTCGCTGCCAACGCCCAAGCCGGCCGCCAGGCCTTCACCAGCCTACGCCGCCTGGGTGACCAGGTCATCCTAACCCCGCGCGGCGACGGCGAACAGTTCCCCCCCGAACAGCTCCTAACCGTCCTCGCCGATTACCTCTCGGTCCTGGAGGCGCCGAGGGAAGAAGCGGATGTGGTGTGACCGGATCCTTGACGTTTTCCCGAGTGTTGGCTATACATAGTATAGCCTAGGGAGGTGAATCATGATCACGAAGGTACAGAGCTGGGGCAATAGCCAAGGGCTGCGGCTCAGCAAGCAGGTCTTGGAGGACGCGCGCATCTCGGTGGGTGACGAGGTGGAAGTGGCCGTCCGAGACGGCGCGATACTCGTTGAGCCCGTCAGGCGTACTCGCGGCAAGCATGATCTACGAAAGCTCGTTGCCCGGATTCCGAAAGATTACCAATCGGAAGAGGTCTCGTGGGGAACTCCGGTCGGACGGGAGGTGTGGTAAATGCCGCCGTATGTCCCGCGGAAAGGCGACTACATCGCGGTCACGTTTGATCCACACTCTGGGCATGAGCAGAAAGGACGCCGTCCGGTGCTGGTGGTCAGCAATGACCTTTTCAATCGACATACGGGTCTCGCCATCGTGTGCCCTATAACGAACACACGGCGAGATTTCCCCCTTCATGTGGCAATTCCGGATAATGCGAAGGTCAGCGGAGTGGTGATGGTGGAACAGGTGAAATCTATCGATTTCCGTGCCCGTCGAACACGGAGGATTGGTCGCGCGGACGCCAATGTGTTGGACGAAGTTCTTTCAATACTCGACGCCTGCATTTATTGACAGAGTCAACACGCCGGATGCATAAGGCGCCTTCCGGTCCCCGTGGCTGTAGCCTTGCCCTCTGCGGCGACGCGCGTTTGGTATCGCGACCCCACTCGGGTGCGTCGCAGTGAGGCGGTAAACACATTCTGCGGCAAAACAGATCCCGTCCGCTCAATCAACCACTTCCACCCGGCACGCCTCGCATTCCAGGTATTCCCGCGCCACGCCCAGATACGCTTCATCCATCTCAAATCCCACGCAATCGATCCCCAGGCGGGCGGCGGCGAGGGCCGTGGTTCCCAAACCCAGGAACGGGTCCATCACGCGGCGGGCGGTCACTGTGCCGTGTAGGCGCAGGCAGCATTCGGGCAGGCCGACGGGGAATGAGGCCGGGTGGGGGCGGTCGTGGTGGCGGGATTTGATCGTGCGATAGGGGATGAACCAGGTGTTGCCGCGGCAGTGGATGCCGCCGCCCGCGCCCTTCCAGCGTTTCACGTTGCTGGCGTCCTGATAGGGAACGCCGACGGCCAGGCGGTCGAGCTCCACGTCGCCCTCGCGGGTGAGGTGGAAGATGTATTCGTGCTGGTCATTGACGTAGCGGTCGCTGTTGATCGGCTTATAGTGCCCGACGGTCACGTCTTGGGTGATGCCGGGATAGTTGCCGACGTCCCTCTTGGCGATCGCGATCGACTTGATCCAATGGATGACGTTTTGCAGCGCGAAATGGCGGCGAAAGACCTCCGCCACCTCCCACGCCTCCCACGGCTCCTTGGGCCGCGTGCCGACGTTGAGGAACAGCGACCCCTTGCGCGCCAGGCAGCGCTTGGCCTCGGCCGCCCAGCGGTCGGTCCAGTCCAGATACTCGCGGCGCGGTAGGTCGTCCTTGTATTTCGAATAGGCCACGCCGAGGTTGTAGGGTGGCGAGGTGACGATGACGTCGACCGAGCCGTCCTCGACGGCGTTAGGGGCCTTTTCGAGGAAGTCGCCATGGACCAGGCGGACCGTGGCCTGGCGTTGTGCGGCGGCCGGCCGGGCCTGCTCCGGGTCGGCCTCCAGCCCTTCCAGATCCTCGAATAACTCAAGCTGGCCGCCCACGGGCCCTTGTCGGTTTTTGACTGAAGCGGGGTCCATCGTACCCATTTGCGCGAAAAATCGAGGCGGCCCATTGTGCTCGATTCGGGAAAAAGCCGCAACCCGTTCCCCGACACAACGGATTCGCGGGGTGCATCCCGCTGATCCCCGAGATGCGCCCCGGCCCCCGACGCCTTCCACCTGGCGGTTGACCGGGAGGTCGGTATCGGAGAAAATTCCCAGAGGGATGGCGCGTGCGCGCTTATTGTGGGTGGTCGGAGGAGAACCGGGATGCTCGGAATGGTATTTCTTGGCGGGTGTATCGCGCTGATCGTCGCCTACGTGACGTTCGGCCACTTTCTGACGCGCCAGTTTAACATCGACGAGAAGAAGGTGACGCCGGCGGTGACGATGGCCGATGGGGTCGATTTCGTGGCCACGCGTCGGCCGATCCTGTTCGGGCACCATTTCAGCTCGATCGCGGGCGCGGGGCCGATCGTCGGGCCGATTATCGCGGCCGGCTACTTCGGTTGGGGGCCGACCGTGGCGTGGGTGTTGCTCGGGGCGATTTTTATCGGCGGCGTGCACGACTTCGCGGCGCTGGTCATGAGCGTGCGCCATCGGGCCCGCTCGATCGCCGAGATCTGCCGGATATACCTCAATCCCATCACCTACCGCTTCTTCCTGATCTTCATCTGGCTGGCCTTGGTGTATGTGCTCATCGTATTCCTCGACCTGACGGCCTTGACCTACGCCCCGTCACGCCCCGAGATGCTCGGCCAAGGGGGGGTGGTGGCGACCGCATCGATCCTCTATATCGTCCTGGCCGCGACGTTTGGGCTTTGCATGCGCCGGTTCGGCCTGAGCCTGTTCAAGGGTTCGCTCGTCTTCGTGCCGTTGGTCTTCGTGACGCTGGCGGTGGCGCATTGGGCCCCGCTGACGGCCGATTTGCTGCCGGCCCCCATCAGAGGGAATCCAAAATACACCTGGTCGATTCTGCTCATCGGATACTGCTTCGTGGCCTCGATCACGCCGGTCAACATCCTGCTGCAGCCGCGCGACTACCTGAGTTCCTACCTGCTCTTTGCCTGCCTGGTCTTTGGCGGGTTGGGATTGATCCTGGGGAGCTTCGCCGGCGACCTGTCCCCCAACCTGGAATTCTTCAAGGGGATCCACCCCGAAAACGCGCCCTACCTTTTCCCGATGCTGTTTATCACGGTGGCCTGTGGGGCGTGCAGCGGGTTCCACTCGCTCGTTTCCTCGGGCACCACGGCCAAGCAACTGCCCGACGAGACCGCCGCCCGGCCGATCGCCTATGGGGGGATGCTGACCGAGGGGGCGCTGGCCGTGATCGCCATGGCGACGCTGGTGGTCGTGGGCGGCAAGGCCGCGGGGACCCCAACGGCCACGTTCGCCCAGGGAATCGGGATGTTCCTGGCCTCGTTCGGCCTGCCGACCCATATCGGGACGGCCTTCGGCCTGTTGGCCGTCAGCACGTTCCTGCTGACCACGCTCGACACCTGTACGCGCCTGACCCGCTACCTGGTCGAGGAGTTCCTGAATCTGCGCGGTCCCCGTTGGCGTTACCTATCCACCATCGTCACGATCCTACCGCTGATGTTCTTTGCCTTTGTCGAATTCCCTGATCCGAAGAACTCCGCGGCGATGATTCCGGCCTGGCGCGCGATCTGGCCCGCGTTTGGGACGACCAACCAGCTCCTGGCGGCACTGGCACTACTGGTGATCGTCATCTGGCGCAAGTCGCAGGGCCGTTCGATCTGGTTTGTTGCCTGGCCGATGGTATTCATGATGATCACGACGTGCACGAGCATGGTCATGCTGATCAAGACCCACCTGTTCGCCGATGAACTCACGAGTCGGCTGATCGGGTGGGTCAACGTCGTGATGATGGCGATGACCGTGGTGTTAGTCGTCGATACGGTTCTGAGTTGGGGCAAACTAGGGGCCCGCCCCGCGCCCGAGGAATCCGGGGTGGAGGCGGCGGCCGGATGACGTCGCGGGGCAGCCCGGCTGAGTCGAGACCGACCGTTGCCATCACAAGCTTGAGTTCGCGCGCCGTGGTTCTTCGTCCACCCGGGTGAGCCTTTCCGGGCGCGAGTATCCTCCGGAACCGAACAGAGTTGAGACGCGGTCCCGCCGACCGAAGGGTTTCAAGTTGCGATTGGCCGCGGCGCGGTTTTTAATCGGGGCGACCGGACGTCGGTCCGTGGCTGGTATATGGGGAAGAGCAGAAGCATGGGGAAAACGGGTACCTTATCCATCGTCATTCCGGCCTACAATGAGGCCAACACGATCCACGCGATCCTGGAGCAGGTGCGGGGCGTGGGGCTGGACGGGATCGACCGGGAGATCATCATCGTCGACGACTGTTCAAGCGACGGCACCGGGGCGATGATCGATGAGATCGCGGCGGCCCAGAATGGTGTGCGGGCGCTTCACCATGAGGTGAACCAGGGCAAGGGGGCCGCGCTGCGGACCGGGATTGAACATTGCACCGGCGACTGGGTGATCATCCAGGACGCCGACCTCGAATACGACCCGCATGAATACCCCAAGCTGCTCGAACCGGTCCTGCAGGGCAAGGCCGACGTGGTCTACGGCTCGCGGTTCCTCGGCAGCGGGGCGCATCGGGTGGTCTATTTCTGGCACTACATGGGCAACCGTTTCCTGACCACGCTCTCCAACATGCTCACCAACATCAACCTGACCGACATGGAGACGTGCTTTAAGCTGTTCCGGCGCGAGATCGTTCAAGGAATCACGATCGAGGAGGACCGATTCGGCTTCGAGCCGGAGATCACCGCGAAGGTCGCCCGACTGGGGTGCAGGATCTATGAGGTGGGGATTTCGTACTACGGCCGGACCTACGATGAGGGCAAGAAGATCGGCTGGCGCGACGGGGTGCGGGCGATCTGGTGCATCCTGAAATACAATCTGTTCCGCTGAGAGGGGATGCGATTCAGTTTTGGGAGTCAACGCCGCTTCGCTCAAGCGTTCCCTATCTGGTGGTTGCTCGGCTCCCGGCTCTCGTCCCTCGTCCTCGTAATCGATCTTATCATCGGAGCCCAATTCGATTTCGGTCCGAGAAGAACGCCGATTACGAGGACGGGAGCCGGGAGCCGAGTCTCCGGCGTGCCATAGCACTTAGGCGACGGTGCGAGCCGACTCCGAAAGAGCGCGGGAGGCATCGACCCCACCGGGCAGGCTTCGTGGTATTTGACCGTTTGTAAGGAGTAAATCGATGACGCCCCATCAAATGTTGCTTAAAAAACTGGCGGTCAAGACCGACTCAAAGATCTTGCTGATCGTGCTGGACGGGCTGGGGGGCATCCATACGGTCGATTCGCCGCAGACGGCGCTGGAGACGGCGCGGACGCCCAATCTGGACGCCCTGGCCGCCCGCGGTGCCTTGGGCCGGCTTATCCCCGCCGAGGTCGGCATCACGCCGGGCTCGGGGCCGGGTCACTTGGCGCTGTTCGGGTATGATCCGCTCGCGCCGCGCCACGAGATCGGGCGGGGGGCGCTCGAGGCCTGCGGGATCAACTTCGCGCTCAATGACCGAATGGTCGCCTCACGGGGCAATTTCTGCACGCTCGACGGCGAGGGCAGGATCACCGATCGGCGCGCCGGGCGCATTCCCAGCGAGGAGGGCGGGCGCATCTGCGAAAAGCTCCAGGGGGTCATTTCGCGCATCGAAGACGTGGCGGTCCACGTGCGGCCGGTCAAGGAGTATCGATTTTGCGCGATCTTCGAGGGACCGGGGCTGGAGGCCTCGATCGAGGACACCGATCCTCAACAAGTGGGACTGAAGACCCTGCCCGCGCGCAGCCACGCCCAGACATCCGCAGGGAAGAAGACCGAGCGGATCGTACAGGTTTTCCTCGATAAGGCGTCCGAAGTCTTGGGTGACGAGCCGAAAGCCAACGGGATGGTCCTGCGCGGCTTTGCCAAGGACCCCGGATTGCCTTCCTTCAGCGAGTTGTATCAACTCACGGCCTGCGCGATCGCGACTTACCCGCTCTATCGCGGGGTCGGCAGCCTGGCCGGGATGGAGGTCATCGAGACGGGCCAGGCCGTCGCCGATGAAATCAAGTCACTCGAATCGGCGTGGGGCCGTTACGATTTCGCGTTCATGCACGTCAAGAAGACCGACTCGAACGGCGAGGACGGGAACCTGGCGGGCAAGGCGGCCGTGATCGAAGAATTCGACGGCCTGCTCCCCTCGATCCTGGAGCTCAAGCCCGACGTGATCGCGATCACGGGCGACCACTGCACCCCCTCGGTGATGAAGAGCCATTCGTTCCACCCGATCCCCCTGCTGGTTCACGGGCCGTTCTGTGACGTGGATGAAACGGCCGCCTTCGGAGAAACCCAGTGCCTGCGCGGCAGCCTGGGAACGTTCCATTCGGAGAAGCTTATCGGCCTGTTGCTGGCGAACGCCGGCAAGCTGCGTAAATTCGGGGCCTGATCAAAAGAAGAAATCCTGCATGACGCCAATCATGGGGCGAAAGTCTGGGTAGGCGAACGGCGTCCAGGCGCGGTGGTGTAGCAAGTCGCCGGACTGTTCGGCGATCGCCGCCGCGAGCATCCCGGCGCGCCGCACCGCCCACAAGCCGTGGTTGGAATCCTCGACGCCCATGCAACGGCCCGGCACCACGCCAAGCCGCCGGGCGGTCTCAAGAAAGGAGTCGGGATGGGGCTTGCTGCACATGCCGGCATGGCCCCAAACGACCGCGTGGAAATAGGATGCGATGCCCAGTTGGTCCAACATGAACAGGGCGTTCTCGCGTGGCCCCGAAGTCGCCAGCCCGATGCGCAGCCCGCGGCGATGGGCACTGGTCAGCAGTTCCATGAATCCCGGACGCGCCTGCGCATGGCCGCGGATCAGCTCGCGGTAGAGGGCCTCTTTGCGATCCGAGAGCTTCTGGCAGTCGGCGCCCGCGGGCGGATTCTCGCCCCACCACAGCGAGAAGATCGCCCAGTTGGTCCGGCCGAACCCGTGCTCGGCGATGCGAAACTCCCGTTCACCCAATCCCAGCTCCTCGACCAGCCGCCGCCAGGCCAGCATGTGATAGTCGCGCGTGTCGGCGATCGTGCCGTCCATATCAAAGATCAGCCCCCGCAAGGGCCGGCGACGATCCGAGTAGCGAAGTCGGGAATGGGCGTGCATGGGAGAGTGTTGCAAGTTCCTTCGTGGTGATTGGAGCCATCGGCGCGGTCGCCGCCGTCGCCGCGATCCATCAACGGCGGACCGATCAAACACAAGGATCGCGGAACTTGCAAGCGGCGCGGAGATGGGCATAATGGGAAACTGATACGCGCCGTCGCAACCCGGTCGCCCCGGTTCCCTGATCACACGCGGGTCGTTTCCCCACCTTGGCTGTCAGGAACATTCCTCGCAAGCCTCGGTCTAAATACCAAGACCGTGCATGAGCTACTAACCACTATCCATAATATCCGGCCCGCCGATGTGTTCGACATCTTGCTGGCCGCCGCGTTCTTCTATGCGATCTTCGCCATCCTGCGCCAGACGCGCTCGTACGTGGCGCTGGTGGGTATCGTCATACTCATGGTTATTTCACTGCTTATTTTTCTGCTGGCCGTCACGTGGGAACTCAAGGCGATGACCCTCATCTTCAAATACTTCTGGGTCGTCGTGGTGTTGAGCTTCATGGTGGTTTTCCAGAACGAATTTCGTCGGGCGCTGACCGACATCGGGCAGCTCCGCTATCTTCGCGCCCTGTTCCCTAGCCGCGAGCGTTTCGTGCTTGATGAAATCATGAACGCCGTCAAGCTGATGGCCGGGCGCAATATCGGGGCGCTGATCGTTTTTGAGCGGCGCAATCCGCTGAAGACATACATGGCCTCGGGGACTGAACTGGACGCGGCGGTCTCCGCCGAGATGATCCGCACGCTTTTTACGCCCTATAGCCCGCTCCATGACGGCGCGCTGGTCATTCGGGGCGAGCGGCTGTTGGCCGCCGGGTGCATCCTTCCCCTGAGCGACAACCCCGAACTGAGCAGCGAACTGGGCACGCGCCACCGCGCGGCGTTGGGGCTGACCGAGGAAAGCGACGCCCTGGTCGTGGTCGTCTCCGAAGAGACCGGGACGATCTCGCTGGTTGAGCACGGCCGCATCCATCGCGGGCTCGAGGTCAAGGAACTGCGTAAGCGGCTTGAACAGCAGTTGGATATCACGACGGACCAGGGAGAGGAGGAGACGACCAATGACTCCCTCTAGGATACGTAGCGAGGTTTTCCTGGTCACCTCGGCGCTGTTCATCGCGTTTGTCCTGTGGCTGATCGCCAAGCAGGCCGAACTGGAGATCGACCGGCTGATGGTTCCGGTGACGCTGGTCAACGTGCCCGAGTTCATGGAGGTGAAGATGGAACCGCCACGGGTTACCATTAGCGTCCAATATCCCTCCGACGTGCGCAACAGCGTGGTGGAGCGTAACTTCTCGCTCGAGATAGACCCTAGAGAACTCTTCGACGAGGACCCGACCAAATGGGTCACGCCAACGGTGGCCATGGCCCGAGATTACGTGCTCGATGAGAACATGGTGGAGAAAAACACCGCGCGGTCGGTGCGTGTCACCGCCGTGGAGCCCGAGAGCTTAAAGCTTCACGCGAGCCTGCGCTGGCGCGAGGTCCGGGTTGAGGTTCGAACCCAGGGGGAATTGCCTGATACCCATCAGCTGACCCAACCGCTCAAGGCCGATCCCGATAAGTTGCTGGTCACCGGCTCGCGAGACGCTCTGAACGCATTGGCCGAGGCCGACGACACGCTTTGGACTGAATCCATCGACCTGTCGGGATTGAAAACGAGCAAAGTGCTTTTCCTCAAGGTCGAGATCCCCGAGAACCTGTTCCTCCTCGAAAGACCGGACGCCAGCATCGAGGTGGACGTTGGATTGACCGAAGTGACCCTCACACAGGAAATCGAGGACGTGCCGATTGAATTGATCCGCTTCCAGGAGGTTGAGGTCCAGGTGATCCCCCAGACCGCCAAGGTGAAGGTGGAGGGCCCGATCTCGTTGTTGGAGCAAATCGGTCCGGGTGATTTTGAGTTTGAGACGCAGGGTTCTCTCGACGAGCGCCCGGGCGAGGTCCAGGACATCGGCGTCGAGGCCAAATTCAAATCCAGGGTGCCCCAGGAGGTTGCCGATGGCGTTCAGATCATCGAATGCAACCCTCCGCGGATAACGGTTGAGTTCAAAGAGACGGCCGCAGAAAATGAACCGTTGGGCGAAGCAGAGGAAGATTCGGCCCCGTAGGCAGGACGATTTCTTCTTGCCGGGGCGCGAGGGAGAGGACAAATGGCCCGCTTGTGCGTCAACATCGATCACGTCGCGACCCTGCGCCAAGCGCGCCGGGGCACTGAACCGGATCCCATGGCGGCGGTCGCCCTGGTCGAGATGGGCGGGTCCACGGGTGTGACGGTCCACCTGCGCGAGGACCGACGTCACATCCAGGACCGCGACGTCCGCCTGATCCGCAATGTCGTCCAGGGCCACTTGAATCTGGAGATGGCCGGCGCCGACTCGATGGTGACTACGGCCCTGGAAATACGTCCGGATATCGCGACCCTCGTGCCCGAACGACGCGAGGAGGTCACGACCGAGGGAGGCCTGGACGTGGCGGGCAATGGGGACTCGGTGCGCCGGGCCACCGAGCGGTTGCGGGCGGGCGGCGTGATCGTCAGTATGTTCATCGATCCCGAGCCGCGGCAGATTGACGCCTCGGCCCAGTGCGGCGCCGAGCAGATCGAGCTGCACACGGGCCGCTATTGCCTGGCCTGCGCCGAGTCCGAGCGGCTCGATGAGTTGCGGAA
>Ga0310121_10001405_pt1 | contig 24691 bp, 19 predicted proteins | sample CB27_Tmax_986_MG_FD_203504 | JGI IMG/M metagenome (GOLD analysis project Ga0310121, IMG submission 203504) | Marine microbial communities from Western Arctic Ocean, Canada - CB27_Tmax_986 | ecosystem: Environmental > Aquatic > Marine > Oceanic | place: Canada: Western Arctic Ocean | collected...
CCGCACTGTATAGAATTGGTGACGCCCCGTTGTTGAAACGATCCGTTCAGCGAGCGGAAGTGTCAGCGTCCGTGGATGGTACAGCGGGAGTCTGCCAATACGCCTCAACATAGGGATTAGCAACATATAGGCGTTTGAGAGGCAGGATGTGGGATATCCCGGCATACCGAGAACTGGCATGGTACCAATTCGTCCAAATACAGTGGGCTTGCCTGGTTTGACAGCGATTCCGTGGAACAGAATTTCACCGTGTTGCCGCAGGACGTCCACAATTAAGTCGTGAGCACCAACCGAACTACCTCCTGAAAACACCAAGAGGTCGTGCGTCAAGCAGGATTTAATGGTTGCAGTTAACGCATCAAGCGTGTCTGCGGTTGGGGGATGGTGTATGGCTACACCACCGTGGCTGCGAACTAAGGTTTCAAGAGTGAACCGATTGATGTCATAAATCTGTCCGGGTGCGAGTGCTTGGCCGGGTTCGATAATTTCATCCCCTGTGGATAGTAGTGCCACACGTGGCCTTTCGTACACTTCAACCCTCGATACGCCAATGGCAGCTAATGCGCCGATACGACTAGCAGTGAGCTGCTCGCCATCCTTTACCAGTGTTTGTCCAGGAGTGATGTCGGCACCTCGTTGTCCAACGTTCTGGAGAGGATAGACGGGGATCATGATAGCGATATTGCTGTCTTCGGCTTTATCCGTTTCCTCAACCATGACCACCGCATCAGCGCCCTCAGGCATTGGCGCGCCAGTCGCGATTTCGACACACTGACCCCGTTCAATCGATCGGGTGGGAATCGTGCCGGTGTAGACTTTTTCCACACATTCCAGGCTTCGTGGTCGCTGTCGGCTAGCCCCAAAGGTATCCTCCGCCACCACGGCATAGCCGTCCATGGCTGCACGGTCGAACGGTGGCACGTGGGTGTCTGAAGTCACGGTGCAGGCGAGGATGCGTTCACCCGCTTCGTGGAGGGGAACTTCTTCGGCTCTCTTGAGTGGTGGAGTTGCCTCTTCTACGATGCGAAGCGCGTCGACTAACGAAATAGTCTCACGGATGGGCCGCATTTTGGCTGCAGACATAATGTGTTCGTGGTTCGGTTTTTGATTACCGGGATGCCTCTCGTACAAGGTGTCCCAGTTCCGGCAATACGAGTTTGGTCATAGCTAAACGAACTCCATGTTCAGAACCTGGCAAGGAGATAATGATCTTTTTCCGTGCTGTCCCCGCAAATGCCCGGCTTAGCATTGCCGCAGATCCAATTTCCGCGTAACTTAGCGAGCGGAACAATTCACCAAACCCATCGATACGCTTTTCAATGAAAGTCGTAATTGCTTCGTATGATTGATCGCGAGACGAGATACCAGTGCCACCGGTTGTAATAATGGCGTCGACTGACGAGGAGCTGACTTGCTCCGTGACCGTCGCCTGCACGAGGTCTGGTTCGTCGCGCACAATTCGCCGTCCACGTATTTCGTGACCCGCTTCGGTTAATAAATCGATAATCGCTTGCCCTCCCGCATCCGTCTCTTCGGTGCGGGTGTCACTAATAGTTACGACGTAACAACGCACAATAGCAGGTGCTGCCTTACGGTGCTCAAGGTGTGCCATCAGTTGATTATACAGGCCTACACGATGATCAGAATGGCTTCTGGGTTTGCGGCGGGACTAAATTCGATTTACCATCGGCGTCATGCTTAGCATTGTGATTCATGTGGCACGAGTATTTATTGGGCTTTTGGCCGTGGTGATATTGTCGGCACTCGCTACTTCAGTCACAGCTCACACTGGGAAACAAGTCGACAGCACAGCTGAAACTTGGGTGAACAGGACGCTCGAGACCATGTCGCTGGATGAGCAAATCGGCCAGTTGATCATGCCCTCATTCTTTGGCACCTATACCAGTAGTGATAGTGATGTTTATGACGAACTCGTTCGTTTTGTGCGCGAGTATCATGTGGGTGGTTTTCTCGTATTTGGTGGACGTGTGCCAACGCCTGGCGTGTTGCTTAATCCAACATACGGATCTGTAATTCTTGGCCAGCCGTTAGCAGCCGCTTCGATGTTGAATCGTTTGCAAGCCGTTGCGAAGGTGCCATTGTTAAATGCGGCTGATTTTGAGGCTGGCGTAGGCTTTCGCTTGGCGGGTGCAACTGTCTTACCACGTGCGATGGCCTTTGGCGCCAGTGGAGACGAGCAGTTGTCTTACGAGGCTGGTCGGACAACAGCACTGGAAGCTCGTGCAATCGGTGTTCATCTCAATTTTGCTCCGGTCGTCGACGTTAATAACAACCCGAACAATCCAGTCATTAATACGCGCTCGTTCGGTGAGGATCCTATAGCAGTGGGTCGGCTGGCTGCCGCCTATGTACGAGGTCTTCATGCGGGAGGGATGCTTGCGACCCTCAAACATTTCCCAGGTCACGGCGATACCGACGTGGATTCCCACGTCGGACTACCGGTCATCCGTCATCCACGTGAGCGACTTGAGCGTGTTGAGTGGCCGCCGTTCCGGGACGGTGTTGCGGCGGGAGCTGACGCCATCATGACGGGCCACATTGAACTTCCAGCATTGGACCCGACCGTTGGTGTGCCAGCGTCGTTGAGTCGAGAAGTTGTGATGAAAGGGATCCGCGAGGGACTTGGGTTCGACGGCCTGATTTACACCGATGGAATGCAGATGGGTGCTGTTACGGCACTCATGTCATCTGGTGACGCGGCTGTTCGGGCCATTCAGGCGGGGAATGACGTGCTCGTGCACTCAGCAGATCCAGCGGAAGCCTTTAACGCCATCCGGATGGCCGTTGAGCGTGGCGAAATCGACCCAGCGCAGGTGCGAGCTTCCGCCGCCCGCGTCCTTCGCGCGAAGACTGCGGTGAACTTACATCGAACTCGAATGGTCGACCTTGCTGCACTCCCTGCTGCGCTTGGTGGCCGGGTTCACGCTGAAGTAGCGAACCGTGCCAGCGAACAGGCTGTTACGCTGATCGCCGACGCGCGAAACCAAATTCCGTTACAGATCGCTCCGAATGCACGCGTCTTGTATTTATCAGTTCTTGATCGACCGTCTGGTTGGTTGATCGCGGCACCGAGTCGCACGTTTGTTGCCGAACTTAAGGCTCGCTGGGCCAATGTGACCGCCATCGAGCTCTCAAATCAGACTTTGCCAGCGACTCTGGATTTGGTGCGAAGTACAGCTGATCGCTACGATGCAATCATTGCGTCGATTTTTGTTCGCACAACTCCTCGCCCAGGCGGGATGACGCTCGCACCACCGCTCGTGTCGTTGCTGCAGGATCTAGTAACCACATCAGCAAGATACGATCAGCCATACGCTGCAACATTGTTTGGAAGTCCCTATACCGCGATGGTGCTACCAGATTTGCCAGCTGTGCTTCTTACCTACGATTTCTATGATCGGGCAGAACGTACAGCTGTGAGGGCTCTTGCTGGAGAAATTCCGATTACTGGTCGACTCCCCATTGAGTTGCCAGACCTGTTACCAGTTGGGCATGGACTGATGCGTCCGTAGTCTTGCATCAGTATCAGCTGGTCAATCCCTCACCAGATGTATCAATAACCGCATGTTATACTTAGCGATTTGAGAGTGGACTCTGTCCTGTGTGACACGGTTCCCTTAAGATTCGCGCCCTTAGCTCAGCTGGATAGAGCGTCTGGCTACGAACCAGGAGGTCGCAGGTTCGAATCCTGCAGGGCGCGCCACATAGTCGTCATGCATGAAGCATATATGCAGGCCGCGCTGGACGAAGCGCACCGAGCGTCCGCACAACACGAAGTGCCAATTGGTGCCGTTGTAGTTGTCGATGGCAAGGTGGTAGGCGCTGGCTTCAATCAGCCGATTTCGACATCTGATCCGACTGCTCATGCGGAAGTAGTTGCCTTGCGAGCAAGTGCCCGCACGATCGGGAATTACCGGATCACCGGTGGCACGCTCTATGTCACGGTCGAACCCTGCTTGATGTGTGTGGGTGCCATCATCCATGCACGGCTCGGAACGGTTGTGTATGGTGCCGCTGAGCCAAAGACCGGCGCAGTCCAGTCAACGATGCACGCTTTCGACCAGAAGGCCTTAAATCATCGCGTGACTGTGGTGAGTGGAGTACTTGAAGAGGAGTGTGCTGAACTACTCCAGAAGTTTTTTCGCGAACGGCGCAACAAGAATGTGGCAACTGGTTAGGTGCCTATTTACAACCTTTCGCGGATCGAAATGTTTTCGGAGAGGTACCGAAGTGGTCGTAACGGGGGCGCCTCGAAAGCGTCTTGTCGGGTAACCGGCACGTGGGTTCGAATCCCACCCTCTCCGCCATTCCTTCGTCCACGGGAATCCCATAAAATGTTCCAATGAATCCTGAACCGATTGACCTGTTATTTCGACCCGAAGCCCCTTCCTCTCTAGAGCTTGATGAAAATGACCATAACCCCATCGCATCTGGGGATATTACTGAATGGGGGAGATCGTCGCTTCCGTCACGACCGGCGTTAATATCGTCAAGTTGGGTGGTGCCGATGTTACGGTGAGCGTCTGGGGACTACGTGTAGGGTCGGACATTCACTACCAAGTTAGGTCCGAACTAGGGGCCGAAGCTCTACACGAACCCACTACCCGAAAGTCCGCAGCGCCGCTGACCCTCGGTGAACTGTATGACTTCCTGATGAATGCAGAGCGTCTGTTTGAAGGCGAGGACAATCTTTTTGAAGGATTGAAGCAAATGAACGTCGAGGTCGACGACGTCGAAAAGTTTCAGCAATTCTTCGAAGTCGACTCGGACTTTTACCCCGACCTTGACAGATTGGTGCGCCAGCGCTTCATAGAGCGTTGGGGATAACCAGCCTCTGTCCATTCCCTTACCGAGTCTTGTCGCGGATTCAGTCGGTCTGACTAGTCTTAGAACGCGCGAATAAATCCGCCATTCGAACCGGCAAACCGTGAATTGACGACGTTGTTGTAAATTGATCCGAAGGTGTAGGTAAAGCCAACCCGTAGGCCGTATTCATAGTCAGTGGCCAATTGGCGCTGTTTTAACAGGATTTCCGCATCAGTGATACCGCTTCTCGCAAGAAAAATTTGATCACGGATGAGGGAGGCGTCACCTCGAACGTTGAACGAGAATCCCCGAAACACTCGGACGTCAAACCGTCCGAACAGCACAACCCGATACTTGCTAGGGTCATTCAGAAATTGCCGATACTCCATGGTCACGCCGCTTTCACCCCAAGGTTGATTCAGGTCGAGTGAGACCATTGCGCCGTGACTCGGACGTTGTTCTGTTGTTTTGTCAAAAATGGTAATTTTGTTGTAGTCGAAGTAGGTGTATCCAAGCGAATAGTTGACGGTGAACTGCTTGCGTGTGGATTCCGAGTACGGGAAGAAATTGTACTCAATGGCTGGTGCTATATGAACGGTGAGATCTTGATTGCGATACGTCGTTGAAACAGCCGAACCTCCGAAGCCGAGGCCAACATGCTCTCCGAAACTTTTAATAAATCTTGCGGTTATAGCGTTGTTTCGGCGGATGTTGAGTAACTTGTTTTTGTTACTCAACTCGTACGTGTCTTCGTCATAATCGATCCAAATGCCAAGATTAACTTTCCAATCTTCCGTGATGTGATTCGCTGAGAGGGACCCACCAAACTCCTTGGACGTTTCAGATTCTTCTAAGTCCAGTTGGGTATTTAACCGGGCGCGGAAGACCCAAAAATTCCAAGGATCGTCGTCCGGCTGCGCACTCATCGAAGGACGAGATGGAGTGTTTTCTTGTTCGACGGTGAGTTGTTCGGCCAAGGGTGTTTCGGCCGCATAGCGCATGAGACCCAGCCGGAGCATCTGCGCTGATCGCTGCTGGATTTCGTAATCCGTCTCATGCATGGCCTCGAAAAATGTCAGTTGATCGTCAAGATCCTCGAAGGTGTCCAGCCCAATAAAATCCATCGTATAGGCGCGACCCCCACCACCCGTCGTTTCACGGGTCACGAGCACATGGACTTGAGCGTCCTGACGATCACGCATGAAGTTAACGAAGCTGATTTCCTGGCGGAAGAAATCGTCATCGCAGATTCTCCGATCGCAGTCGAGAAAAATACGGAGCGCCTGATTGTTCTCTTCGGCAGTCGGAGTTGGCGGTTCTTGCCCGAATGCGGTTGTGGAAAGTGTTAGGAAAAGCAGGGTGAGAGCGAGTTTGTAGCCACGTTTTCTTATCATCGTGTAATGGCACTTGGTGCGAGTGTGCTAAGACCAGATTATGGCGGAGAGAGTGGGATTCGAACCCACGGTAGAGTTTCCCCTACACACGCTTTCCAAGCGTGCTCCTTCAACCACTCGGACATCTCTCCATTCTATGCGAGACCGTATGCCCAGTAAGGCACAAAACGCGATTGAGCTTACCACAGTGATAGACCTCCCGTGGTCAACTTGATCGAGTTGCATGCTGCACGCTACACTGATGGCCGTTCGTCCACATTTAAGTAGATCGTACTGTTACAAATGTCCTATGAAGTAATTGCCAGAAGATGGCGTCCTCGATGCTTTGAAGACGTGGTTGGGCAGCCGGGTGTCACCCAGACCCTGCGGAATGCGATTTCCAGTGATCGCATTGCTCAAGCATTCGTGTTTGCTGGTCCACGAGGTGTTGGTAAAACAACGACAGCTCGAATTTTGGCGCGAGCCTTGAATTGCGAAAAAGGGCCGACGCCGGACCCGTGCGGCGCGTGTGCCGTCTGCGAGGAAATCGCGAACGGTCGGGATATCGATGTCCTCGAACTTGATGCCGCGACGCACACAGGTATCGATACGGTCCGGGAAGTGATTATTGATGGCTTGGCAATCATGCCAGTTCGTGATCGCTACAAAATCTTTGTGATCGATGAGTTCCATCAATTATCCAGTAGTTCATTTAACGCATTACTTAAATCCCTCGAAGAGCCGCCGCCGCATGTTGTCTTTATGATGGCAACGACTGAGCTCAAAAAAATTCCAAAAACCGTTCTGTCCCGTTCGCAAGTGTTCGAATTTCTCGCCATTGGCACCAGGGTGATCAGTGAACAGCTTCGCAAGATTGCGTCGAAGGAGAAAATTCAGATCGATGAGGCAGCCATTGCAATATTGGCACGTGAAGCGGAAGGCAGTATGCGGGATGCGCAAAGTTCGTTTGATCAGGTCATTGCGTTCGCCAATGAAAAGATTACAACCGAGGAAGTGTCCGCGGTCCTTGGGTTGGTCGGTCGAGATTTACTGTTCGACGTGTTTACGGCAGTGGCCGACGAACGCGCATCCACGCTAATCGAGTTGGCAGGTTCTTTCGTGGAATCCGGTTGCAACCTAAGGTTGGTATGTCGAGACCTCTCTCGGTTATGTCGCGATCTGCTGGTCTTGGGAATTGATTCGAAACGGATCGATGACTCAGAGATTGCTCCAGAACACGAACGCGATCGACTTCAGACGCTGCAGGCACAATTTTCTCGTGAGGATCTCATGCGCGGCTTTGAAGTTCTTGCCCGTGCGGAGGATGAGATTCGCAAAGCTGTTCAACCTCGCTACCATTTTGAAATGGCCTTGTTGCGCTGGGTGCACCTACGCAAGTTAGTGCCCCTAACCGAACTCATGAAAGATCTACAGGCCGGCCGGCCGGCAAGTAGCCCCGTCAACGATGTTTCGCACCCGTCTCAGGCAGGACCATCTTTACCCTCTATAAGTACGAAGAAACCATCAATCCGACCGGCATCATCGTCCTCAAAGCGGGTACCCACAAAAAGTACAGCGAAACACGATGAGGTGGTGGCGCCAAGAGACACTGCGTCTGTCGAAGGTGGCGGGGAATCGACTGATATTAAGAATGCGCTTCTTACCGCGATCAAGAGTGCTAAGAAATTCTTTTATGGAACGGTTGTAGCACAGGCTAAACAAATCGAGGTGAGCGGCGATCGGGTTACTTTTGTTTTCTCGCCTACTCATCGGACGCTCCAGGAGGAATTTGAGCGACAGCGTAGTTGGCTTGAGTCCAGAGCGACTGAGATAATGAGTCGTAAGATTGTCGTCGTCGCGAAGCAAGCAGAGGTCGACCCTGACGAGAGCGCGGGTGGGGCAGAAGTGGACTCGCCGCTACAGGACCAAGCTGCACAGGGCTCAGAGACGATGGACACAAGACTTAAAAAAGAAGCTATGGCCGAGGCCGCTGTACAAGAGATGTTAGCTGTGTTGCCAGCGAAGATTCGCGATGTAAAAAAATCTGAGGTATAGAGAGGTCATGAACATTCAAGAACTCATGAAGCAGGCTCAGCAAATGCAAGAACGTATGCAAAAGCAACTCGCTGAGACTCAGGTTGAGGCAACCGCTGGTGGCGGTATGGTGACGGTTGTGATGAACGGAGCGAAGCAAATCATGAAGTTAACTATCGATCCTGAAGTTGTATCGAAGGAAGATGTCGACATGCTCCAAGATCTCATCGTTGCGGCCGTCAATGACGCACAGAGAAAAGTCGACGAGACTGTTAAAAATCAAATGGGTGGGCTCATGGGTGGCCTGAAGATGCCTGGGCTGATGGGATGATCGAACTCGCTCCCCTAGCGGTGTTGATCGAGCAGCTTCAACGGTTGCCAGGCATCGGTGTGAAAAGTGCGCAACGGTTGGCGTTTCACATTCTCAAACATCCACGTGATGACGTTGAGCAGTTGTGTGACGCCCTTCGTGAGGTGAAGGATCAAATAACGTACTGTTCAATTTGCAGTAATATCACCGACGTTGAGCCATGTCGATTTTGCACCCATCCGAATCGCAACAAGCGTCTCATTTGCGTGGTGGAAGAACCCCAGAATGTGTCGTCTATTGAGAAAACAAGAGATTTTAATGGTACATACCATGTGCTTATGGGGGCGTTATCGCCACTTCAGGGCATAGGGCCTGATGACTTGAAAGTGAAGGAGCTATTAGCGCGTGTTAGCGATCATCAGGTCGACGAAGTGATCTTGGCTACCAATCCGAATGTTGAAGGAGAAGCAACTGCTATCTATCTCGCTAAGTTGCTTAAATCACTCGATGTCCGCGTGACACGGATTGCGATGGGCGTCCCCGTTGGTAGCGATCTGGAGTATGCAGACGAAGTGACAATGCACAAGGCGCTTGAGGGAAGACGGGACTTTTGATAGACGTAGTGGGATAGAAGGGAGTGTTCTGTTTTAACCACGGAAATCAAAAATTAAGGCTTTGATTTCGTCAATCCAAAGAGGCGATTCAGGATTGTTGTGGTGGCTGGCGCTTGCACGGTGGTCATGGGGTCCGCGAGTTCCTTGCGCAACCGCCGTAAGGATGTTTCGTCATCTATGTCATACCAAACCGTCAGAGTGTGTACACGTAACCCGCATCGTGCCGCCGCGGCTACAGTGTCGTCCATCGTCCACGGTGTGCTCCAGCGAATGTTTGTGAATAAATCCGGAAGTGCTTGGGTAGATGCCGGGGCTGTGAGTCCCAGCAGGTAATAACCGCCGTCTTCTGCAGGGCCGATCACCATCGTGTTCGCCTCTTTTAACTGATCCAACGCGTCGGTTAGATGACTTGACGGTAGTGTTGGCAGATCGGACCCGATAATCACGACGCGCTGAAATCCCTGCTCGAACAAAGTGTGAAACAAATTGCGTTCTCGCTCGCCAAGTGTCTTTCCTTGTTGCTCTAGGAATTGATCAACATGGATGCGAAGTTGAACTAAGCCTGTTGAGCCACCTTCTGGTGTGTAGGCAATGCAGGTGGATACACTGGTCAGGTTGCGGCAGGACCGCACGCTATCCAAGAGTAAGGCAGTGTAGAGATCTAGTCGATCGCGAAGGTTAGGGACCATACCAGAAAGTCTAGTCTTGACATTGTGAATATCAGCTTGGGGCGAGCGAGCCATAATTGCGATAACCGCAGCTGCGGAAGATTGTTTTTGTCGCAAAGGCGACTCATTCTTAATCCTGTCGATTAAAGTACGCATTGATAAACCGTGACGGGTTAGGCAGGCAATGCCGATTGTGAGCCAGAACACGAGCCGGGCTTTCCTAACGATTGCTAGGGTGACACCAACTGTTGCACCGAAGCCGAGTAGGCTAGCGAATGCTCCGGTGCCAACCTCGTCGATGCCGATTCTGAGAGGCACAAATTTAAATAAAATGGTGATAAAGCGATTCGCCGTTTCTAACAGTAGTGCGTCAAGCCAGTTTGGGGTTTCGCCCGTGATAAGCGCTAGGGCGAGCGCGACTTCAGCGACCGCAGCGATGTGAAATAGCGCATATAGCAACGTCAGAGTAATAATTCCGGTCCAACTTCTCGGATAAAGATCATGTATCCGCACTTCAAATGCTTTTAGACGAGAAAGCCACCAATCGAGCCATTTTGTTTGTGGTAGATATCGCGCTGACCAGTTTAGGGCGGGTTCAGCGATTAGGACACGCTTCCAGAGGATGCTGTGAGTCGCGGTTAAAATGACGAGTAACACAAGAAGAGTTGCGCCACCCATGATCCATAATGTTGGTGGCGCCTCAAATTGAATCAAAGCCACTCCAAATCCAAGCACGAACATTACTCCCACTGAAAGAGAGTAAAGGAAATTTTCCACCGCGAGTGCTGCGGTTGCTGTTCCTACCATGCTTCGATCAGCAGCGAGGAAAACCTTGGTGGGTTCACTGGCCAACAGGCCGAGGGGTGTAATATTTCCGACCGCATCACCGGCAAGAATGGCAGGAAATGCCTGCGTAAAGGATAACTTGCGTGGCCCATTAAAGCAGTGAATCCAGGATAATGTCCGTAGTGTGTATCTGAGTCCGGCGAGTGCAAGGATGACCACGAATCCCCGCCCTACATTGGCGATGCCGGAGTAAATATCAGCAGTGCCTGCTTGGCGCACTATAAAAATAAAGAGGCCCAGCCCTAGTAGAACGACGAGCGTCCGAAACGGCAATGTTCGTCTTAAATATGCCAAAATATTCGAGGGAGTCATCTCAGGATGGCTGCGTTTGGTTAATCATGTAAGACGACGGAATATTTATAATCACCCAGTTTCGCTGTGCAAGACATCTGCTTGCGACTGGGTGCATTCCCCTTACATAATCTATGGCAATGTTTCCTGATACTTTCCACATGCCCGTGGCCATCATACTACTCGGCGGTGGGTTTTTGGCCTGCTTCCTTGGGTACCGGTTGTTCCGTTTTATACTTTTGGGCTACGGCTTAGTTACAGGTGCCGTCCTTGTTAGTCAACTGGGGAACTTTCCAGAAACTTGGATGGTAATTACCGCTACCATCATCGGTGGCCTCATTGGTGCTGCACTATTCCTTGCTGTCTACTTTATTGGAGTGGCCGTTGCCGGCGCCGGCCTTGGAGTGCTGGCTGTCCATTTAGTCTGGACCCAGCGATCAGATGATCCCCACCTTCTGGTCATTATATTGATGGCCATTGTCGGTGTCTTCACGGCACTGGTGTTTCAACGGTATGTAATTATTATCGGTACATCGTTTACGGGGGCTTGGCTCAGCCTTGTTGCGGTGCTTGCACTTTTGGGACATGTCAATATCACGGAGGCTGAGGTATGGACGTTAGACGCTCTCAAACGTATCTCGGCGGAACGTGAAGTCTTATTTGCCTGGCTCGTTTTGAGCCTCCTTGGGGTTTTTGTGCAGTTAAGAAAGACAAGCACTGGTAAGCATAAGAAACAGAAGAAGTGAGTATCGTTTGACGGTGCCTTGCGGGTTCCGTTACCATGCACACTTTAGTGCCACACACGCTTTATAATGTGTGAAGACTAAGAATTACGATCCTCAGTAGCTCAATGGTAGAGCATCCGGCTGTTAACCGGAGGGTTGCTGGTTCGAGTCCAGCCTGAGGAGCCAAATAGGCGTACATCCCATCTATGTTTTACTTGTGACAGCCAGTGAAAAACGGATTTAATGAAAAAGACGAGTTTTGTTTAGTCGTGTAACAAGAGGAGAATGAAGAAATGGCAGCCTATACTTGCGAAAAATGTGGCATGAGCGTTGGAACCATGACCTGTGGAACCTGTGGAAAGGAACTTGCTCACGACACAGTGACATTGGATGATGGAAAGTCCGTGCATGTGTCCAAGTGCCCTGATGGCCATGGAATGGTCAAGTCACCACAGTGTTGCGGCCAAGACATGGTCTGTCCGACTTAATTTTTATCGTACGCAACAAATCGCGTAGCAATGAATTTTTATTAAGTTTTGACGGTAAGTGTTGTAAGGTCCTTCATCAGTACTGCATCGGCTGGCTTGCGAGAGCCATAGCGGTAGCAATATCTGGAAGTGTAGTTAACGGCTCAATGACACGGGAATATTCAACACGTCAGTTGTTGCCCAGCCTCATCCTTCTGCTGCTGGGCTGCATGTTATTTACAGGGTGTTCCAAAGCCGGGGCAAGCCCGGACCAGCCAATTGCATTTTCTCATCGGATACACGTTGAAAATCAAATCGATTGTTCCTATTGTCATGATTATTACGAAGATTATGACGTAGCTGGGATGCCTCCTGTTGCAACGTGTGTCGACTGTCATTCACTCATGTTCGAGGAAGAGCCCACTGCCGATCTTGAAAAAATATTCGAGTTCGCCGATGCCGGAACAGAAATTCCTTGGGTTCGGCTTTACGAGCTTCCCAAGTACACCCATTTCAGCCACAAATGGCACGTGCGGGCGCAGCTTGAATGTCAAACTTGCCACGGTGAGATTGGCACCAGTGACCGAGCCGTGCAGCATATGGTCTATAACATGGATTGGTGTGTGTCTTGCCACGAGGAACAAGCGGCCTCAGTGGATTGCGTGACGTGTCATAAATGAAACGACGAGATTTTTTAAAGAATACGGTTGTAACTGGGACGGCCGGGGTGCTCTTTGATGCTTGTGCACCACCGGGTTCTGATCAAATTATTCCAATCCTCATTCCGGAGGAAGAGTTCATTCCTGGAGTTGAGGAATTTCACCCGACCAATTGTGTTGAATGTCCTGGCGGCTGTGGGTTATTGGCACGAAAAATGGATGGACGTCTGGTGAAGGTCGAAGGCAATCCGGCGCATCCGATTTCTCGTGGGGCCAGTTGTGCTCGTGCTCAGGCGCTGCCGCAGGCGATGTACCATCCCGACCGAGTTCGTGGACCACTTATTCGAGAAGGTGCACGTGGTGCAGGTCAATGGCGTGACATTTCTTGGGATGACGCGATTGAACGACTGGTCTCGGAGCTGGCTGCGGTTCAAGAGGACCCTGATAATACGCTTGCCTTTCTAACTGGTGCCTTGCGTGGACATCGTCTTGATATGGTTCGACGTTTTACTTCAACGTTCGAAGCAACACGCCATTTGGTGCATGAACCGTTCGGTGACGGTGCAGTACTCCGTGCGCATGCATTGACTACAGGTGTCGAAGAATTTTTTGCCTATGATCTCGAAAACGCGAACTATCTTGTAACCGTTGGGGCGTCGGTCCTCGATGCTTCTCGTTCGCCCGTCCGATTTGGTCGGGGCGTTGGTCATCTTCGTCAAGGACGTCCTGGGAGACGGGGCAAACTGGTTGCTGTTCAGCCACGTTTGTCTATCACCGCAGCCGCAGCCGATGAATGGTTACCAGCACGACCCGGTAGTGAAGCGTCTTTGGTGTTGGCTTTGGCGCATGTGATCTTACGGGATGAACTATACGACACAGGTTTTATTGAGAATCGCACGAGCGGTTTTGAAGAATTTCGTGCTCGGGTGTTGGCTGACTTCGGGCCAGAACTTGTTGCAGAAATGGCAGGGGTGTCAGTCGACACGTTAGAACGCGTCGCGACGGAAATGGCGATGTATGGTCCGACGATTGTTGTTGCTGGCGATGCTGCGGTCACTGGTTCAACGGGACTTGGTACCGCTGTTGCTGTGGATCATCTGAATGCCCTACTCGGGGGCTTTGGTAAGAAAGGTGGAATCTTTTTTAACCAAGACCCACCCTTCTCAGAGTGGCCGTCATTGGAAACGGTTGTGCCAGCGCCAGAAGCACTGTTCGCTAACCTAACCAAAGAGAGTGACGCTTCGTCAGGTATTCGAGCCTTACTAATCTCGGACACGAATCCAGCACACACACTGCCTTCATCGGCGGGGATTGATAGCTTCCTTTCCGAGATTCCATTCGTTGCATGTTTTACCTCGTTCGTTGACGACACGGCCCAGATGGCCGACCTTATCTTGCCAGAATCTACTCCGTTCGAACGTTTTGATGACGATGTGCCATCACCGAGTGTTGGCATTCCTGTGGCCACTTTGTCGGCACCAATGTTCAGTCGCCCACTGTACGACACAATGTCGATGCCTGACGTCCTGCTACGGGTTGCGGCCGGATTAGGAGGAACGGTTGCCGAGGCTTTCCCTTGGGCCTCTTATGAGGAGGCGCTTCGGGCAGCATGGTCCGGGTTGCATGCGGCCTCTCGTGGTTCTGTTGCCGAATCGACCGAGCGGCGTTTTTGGACTCGAGCGCTGGCTGCCGGTGGGTGGTGGGATGAGGATGTCGCTTTAAACGCTGACTGTCTGACGTCGGATGGACTGTACCGCTTCGAACTCCCTGCACTTGAATCAATCGGCTTGGACATGACTACTGCAGGAGATACGTCGCGGTTTACGTTGCACGTTTATCCTTCGACGGCCTTCGGTGACGGACGCAGTGCACACCTCCCTTTTCTACAGGAACTGGCTGACCCTATGACCAGTGTCCGATGGGGTTCTGTTGTGGAATTAAATGCGTCCACTGCCTCGGAATTAAACATTTCTGACGGCGATCTTGTAGAGATTACCTCTGATACGGGCAGTCTTCGGGTAAGAGCACAGGTAACACAAGGTTTAAGACCTGACGTTGTGGCGCTTTCTGCAGGTCAAGGGCACCGTGAATACGGCCGATACGCACGCGGTCGTGGTGTAAATCCGTTTTCACTGTTGCATGCGACCACCGGCAGTGATTTGTTTGAAGCGCCGCTTCAGGCGACGACTGTGCGAGTGACAAAAATTGAGGAGACAAGCTAATCATGCCGACTTGGGGGATGACGATTGACCTAGATCGATGTGACGGATGTGAAGCATGCGTGGTTGCTTGCCGGGCTGAAAACAATGTCGCTCCCGCTGGTCCAGAACAGGCCGCTATTGGGCGAGCGGTTGAGTGGATGAGAGTGGAGCGACACGATGAAGGTGAATTTCCTAACGTGCGGACTCGCTTTGTGCCGGTGCTCTGTGTGCACTGTGACGATGCTCCCTGCGTCAGTGTTTGTCCCGTTTCTGCGACCTACGAACACCCGGAAGGGCTCAACGCACAGATTCACCCACGGTGCATCGGTACACGCGCCTGCGCCCAAGCGTGCCCCTATACGGTGCGCTACTTTAATTGGGGTACGCCCAAGTGGGATGCACCGCTTGAGCAGACCATCAATCCAGATGTCGCTGTTCGGTGGAAGGGCATCATGGAAAAATGCACTTTCTGTGTGCAGCGAATCCGCCGTGCGAAAGATGAAGCGCGAGAAGACGATCGACCGATAGCTGACGGCGACGTACAACCAGCATGTGCGCAGGCGTGTCCGGCTGAGGCGATAGTTTTTGGTGATCTCGATGATCCCGAAAGTGCGGTCTCGCAACTATCTAAGAGCCCGCGTGCGGAACGTCCACTCGAAGAGCTAGGTACCGGGCCTCGGGTGTTTTACCTCAAGGAAGGGGATTGGCGTGGACGCGTTGGACCGTAATCAAGCGATTGAAGATTCACTGCTCCGACCAGTTTTTCAAACTAGCCGGAAACTCTGGATCGTGGTCGCCATGTTGCTTGCGGTCATTGCATTCGGTGGTTTCCAATGGGCTCACCAGTTGAAAGAGGGCCTGATTGTCGCTGGCATGAACCAGCCAGTTTATTGGGGCCTCTACCTCACGAACTACGTTTTCTTTATTGGGATCAGTCATGCTGGAACCTTGATTTCGGCAATTTTACGTCTAACAGACGCTGAATGGCGACGCCCTATCACACGAGCAGCGGAAGCCATTACTGTGATTGCTCTCTTAATGGGTACAAGTAATGTTCTCTGGCATCTGGGCCGACCGGAGTTAATTTACATACCGATGCTTCACCCACAACCGTTGTCGCCATTGATTTGGGATGTTGCATGTATATCGGTGTACTTAATGGGTAGCATCACCTATTTGTATCTGCCGCTTATTCCTGATCTGGCCTTATTGCGAGATCGGAGCCCTCGGCTGCGATGGTTGTATAGGTGGTTATCGCTGGGTTGGAAGGGGACACCGAAGCAACACAAACTTCTTGAACGCGCGATTGGGTTTATGGCCGTCGCCATCATTCCTATCGCCGTATCTGTGCATACGGTTGTTTCTTGGGTGTTTGCGATGACCCTTGTGCCTATGTGGCATAGTGCGATCTTCGGTCCGTATTTTGTGGTCGGCGCCATCTTTAGTGGTATCGCAGCGTTGCTCATTGCCATGGCCATTTTGCGCAAGGCGTTTCATCTCGAGCCATTTTTTAGGCCGATTCATTTCAACAACCTGGGCCTGCTCATGTTAACGATGGCGTGCCTCTGGCTGTACTTCACGTTTGCTGAGCATATGACTGTTTGGTATGGAAATGAGCCCGACGAAGTTGCGGTTTTGACGTCGAGGCTGTCAGGAGCGTTTTCAACGCCATTTTGGACGATGATAACTTGCTGCTTCGTTATTCCCCTTTGTATCCTTTCATTCAAGCGGACCCGAACCATTATTGGCACAGTTATTGCGTCGTGCACGGTTCTAATAGGTATGTGGCTTGAGCGATTTATTATCGTGATCAGTTCGGCGTCGTACCCGCGTTCAGAGTTCATGCATGATGGTGGCCTTTATAGTCCAGCGTTAGTTGAGATTGCTCTAACAGCTGCCCAATTCGCTTGCTTTGCACTGCTCTATATCGTCTTCGCTAAACTGTTTCCACTTGTCTCCATTTGGGAGATCAAAGAAGGGGATCAGACGGAACTGGAAGCGGAACTTACTGGAACTGCGGAAGCCCGGCTTTAATGACACTATGCTAGGATTCTCAACGGTGCGGTTCACGCGATTTGGTTCGAGTTGTGGCAAATTTAGAAGTGAGGGAGATCGATGAAGAAATTATTAATGTTGGTAGCCATCCTGTATACAGGGGTACTAGTTGGGACGGCAACTCAGGAACGTGAGCCGTGGATCGTGCCTGAGGAAGAGAGAGCGGTCGAAAATCCGCTGACAGCTAGCGATGATCTAATCGAAGAAGGTGCTGATCTTTACAAAAAAAACTGTTTAATGTGTCACGGCGAGATAGGGAAGGGTGATGGAGCCGCCACAGCTCGTATCAAACCAGCGCCTCCAGATCTCACCCCGCAGGCTACCCGCGAACGAATGACTGACGGTGAAATTTTTTACAAGATCACTGTAGGTAAGAGACCTATGCGTGGCATGGAACGTAAACTCACGGAAGATCAGCGCTGGAGCCTCGTCATCTTTGTTCGAAGTCTCCAGGGTGACTAATTTGTTGCCGGGCTCGTGGAGCAAGGGCCAGCCCGTTTATATACCGTCATACCCTGTAAGTGTGGATCGGTGCCGACATCGACATGATCGAAAATGCGATGTCCAATTTCGAGAGGAGCAGGCACGATGGCACGTAACAGCGGCAAGGGTAAGCAACGATTACTAGACCGTCGCAGCTTTTTGGGTGTGGCACCCGCAGCCATGACTGCCAGTCTGGCTGTTCCAACTACTGCACACTCAGCAGGACAACCGACGGTGGCAACCGACGCAATCACTGCCGCCGAAGAACTTGCCGGGCTCGACTTCACTGCCGATGAGCACAAGATGATGCTCAATGGGCTCGATCGTAACAGGGAACGTTACGACGACCTGCGAGCGCTGGAGATTCCACTCGACACAGAGCCGGCTGTGACGTTTCGGGCCCCATTCGCTGGGCATTCATTGCCTGGTGTTGCCACACCGCATGCGACCGTACCGCTTTCAAAGCAGACCCTGCCTCCTGTTGGGACACCGGTGGAAGAGCTTGCTTTTCTGCCAGTCACAACCCTCGCGGAACTCATGAGGCAACAGCGAATTTCGTCGACAGAGCTGACGATGATGTACCTCAGCCGGCTGAAGCGGTATGGCGACTCTTTGAAGTGTGTGGTTACACTGACTGAGGAGCTCGCCTTAGACCAGGCGGCGCGTGCCGATGCAGAACTTCGTAATGGACAAAATCGCGGACCACTCCATGGAATTCCATGGGGTGCGAAGGATTTGTTGGCGACCAAAGGAGTTCGCACGACCTGGGGAGCAAAACCTTACGAAACCCAAGTGATTGATTATGATGCAACAGTTGTCGAACGACTTAACGAGGCAGGTGCTGTTCTAGTCGCAAAACTTTCGATGGGTGCGCTCGCTCGTGGCGGTGTTTGGTTTGGTGGATCGACTCGAAATCCTTGGAACCTAGAGCGCAGTTCAAGTGGTTCGTCAGCTGGCCCAGGTGCCGCTACGGCCGCAGGCCTCATTGGATTTTCTATCGGCACTGAAACCCGCGGGTCGATAATTTCACCGTCGGCAGCGTGTGGTGTGACTGGTCTGAGACCGACGTATGGTCGCGTGAGCCGATACGGTGCGATGGCTCTTAGTTGGACTATGGACAAGATAGGGCCTATGTGTCGCTCTGTTGAAGATTGTGCGCTTGTTTTTAATGAGATTTATGGATCAGATGGACGAGATAGCTCGGTGATTGATACGCCCTTCGACTGGAGCCCAGACGGTCAATTAGCCGATCTACGGATCGGTTATATCCAACGGGAGTTTGAAGAACCACCAGCGAACGCGTCAGAGGAGAGTCGACAACGGTGGGAGGTTCAGCAGCCTGCCTTAGCGGCAGCCCTTGAATCGTTACGCGGTGCTGGTGCCATACTCGATCCTATCGAGATGCCAGACTTTCCAACAAATGCGATTAGTTTCATCCTAACTGCGGAAGCCGCCGCCGCGTTTGATGATCTCACACGTAGCCGTGGGATCGATCGCCTCACATCTCAAGAATCGAATGCTTGGCCCAACACATTCCGAACCGCACGTTTCATCCCAGCAGTTGAGTATATTCGCGCGCAGCGCGCTCGTACATTGTTGATGCGGCGAATGAATGACTTAATGTCCGAGTATGATGTCTTTATTTCACCATCGCGGAGTAACAGTTTAGGCATTACTAACCTCACGGGTCATCCGGCCATTGCTGTTAAGGCTGGATTTGCTGATGAGATGCCAGTATCGCTCATGATAACCGGACGGTTATTCGAAGAAGCCACTATTTTGCGTGCAGCATTAGCGTTTGAACGAGCGACGCCGTGGCATACGCAACATCCAGCACTTTAGTGTGACTGTAGCTATTCCGGAAGACGAGTCAGCCTAGGCTTGGCTTGCACGGCTCACCTTTGTCGTATAGCCAATTATTGAGTAAGTCTCGAACAGGGTTGCGTACCGTTCTGAGCTCGGTTCGATAACTAGGTAGTTTCAAAAGATTTTGTTAATAGTGATAAGGTGTCTAAAATTGTGCATCTAGACAATACGATTTAATGTTTTTTCTGAGAGGATCATTCATGCGAATTACGACACTCGCAGCTGTTGGTATTTGTATCGGTATTCTGAATATACAGATGGCGGGCGCTCAATCCGGAGGCAAGCAGATCATCGGACGCGACCCGGCCTCGACTATGCCGTTCAGTCCCGCTGTGGTCGCTGGGGACTTTATTTACTTGTCTGGTTCCCTGTCGAGAGAGGGAAACTTCACAGAGCAGGCACATGCAGTCTTTGAGCGATTAGGTCAGGTGCTTGAACAAGCTGGTGCAGGGTTCGACCGGGTTGCCGCCGTAACAGTCTATTTGAAGGACACCAGTGATTTTCAGGCGATGAATGATGTTTTTCGAGAGTACTGGCCGACTGAGCCGCCAACACGCTCAACTATTCAGGCAGACTTTGTGACACCCGATGCGCTCCTTGAGGTGTCTATGGTCGCGATTAAACCTGGTGCAGAACGCACGATCATTACACCAGATGACTGGGCAGAAAACGCTAATCCGTACAGTTATGCAATTAAGTCAGGGGACACGTTATTCTTGGCGCACTTGGTCGGTAGAAACTATCGTGACAACTCGAATGTAGAGGGTGGGATTCAGGCCGAAACAGAAGCAATCTTCGAGGCTGCTCGCCAATTGTTGGCTGCAGCAGACATGTCGCTAGCCAACGTGGTGAGTTCCCGTGTTTTTCTTGCTGACTTTGACATGTTTGCAGACATGAATGCGACGTACCGAGAACAATGGCCAGATTTTCCACCAGCTCGAGCCACTGTCCTAGCGTCTGGACCTGGTTCTAGTCCCCTTGGAATCACGCTCGTTGCGGTCAAGGGAGAAAGAGAGCGGATTGTTCGTCCGAACCCCGATGGCACTCCTGGTCGGGTAAGTTCGATTCTTAGTCACGCTGTTCGAGTTGGGAACCGACTCTACTTGTCTGGGATGCTTGGTGTGAACGATGAGACCCGGACTGACACTCAGGCTCAAACGCGAGAAACAATGGCTACCATAGGGCGTACCCTTGATGCTGCCGGATTTGGCTTTGAGCATCTCGTTGATGGCATCGTGTACCTGACTGACATGAGCGAGTGGGGAGAGATGAACGTAGCCTACGTTGAGGCAATCGGGAAGGACTTTCCGGCACGCGCGGCAGTGGGCACGGGTCTTGTGAGCAGTGATGGACGGGTAGAAATTATGTTCACCGCAGTTAGATAGGCGGTGAGGTTCATGGTGGTCACTGTTCGGCATTCCCTTGAGACGTCTGGTCAGGGAGATGCGCACGACCTCACATCGGTCCTGGCGGCGGCGTTAGCCGACTCTAGTTTGGCTAATGGCATCGCGACCGTCTCGGTTGTGGGATCGACTGCCGGGATAACGACTCTGGAATTTGAATCTGGTGTTGTCCGTGATCTCAATGAAACTTGCGAGCGTCTGGCCCCTCGGATGGGCGAATACTTACATCATCTTCGTTGGGGGGATGACAACGGGTCTAGTCACGTCCGAGCGGCACTTCTTGGTCCGTCAGTCACAATCCCGTTCACTGATCGATCGTTGACCTTAGGAACTTGGCAGCAGGTTACACTCGTGGAGTGTGACACGCGGCCTCGTAATCGCGAGGTTGTCATTCAGCTTATCGGAGATTGAATTAATAGCGGCTGGTTCATCATGTTTACGACATCACGTCCGGTTGAGGTAACTCGTGTTCGAAATGGTGTTCGCGATGCACGTCGCGATCACGCTGCGACCGAAGAGCCGATGGAGATCAGGATTTTTGGCAAACCATTCGCGGTTATTATGCGAACTCCAGGACGCGATCATGATCTCGTCGCGGGCTTTCTTTTATCGGAGCAAATCGTGCATGGCTTAGATGAGATTAGCTTGATCCGTCACTGTACGGACCCGGACACACCAAACTTAAAGAACATCGTGGATGTAACGTTGCAAGGAGCGTTCCCAGTATCTCGGATTCAGGAGCGGCGCCAAGTTGTAATGAATTCGTCATGTGGTCTTTGTGGCCGTGTCACATTGGATTCACTGCAAGCTGAAGTGCCAAGAATTGACGAGACTTGGGACGTGGAGGGCACCACAGTCCTTCAATGGCCTTTCCGGTTGCGCCAATCCCAAGAAGCGTTCGAGCGGACTGGTGGCATGCATGCCGCTGGGCTTTTTGCAGCGTCTGGTGAACTCGTTGATGTAGCGGAGGACGTGGGTCGTCACAACGCTGTCGATAAAGTCGTGGGTCACATGCTGTTGACCGAACGACTGCCGCTTGCAACCTTCGCTTTAATGGTGAGTGGTAGGACATCATTTGAAATCGTGCAGAAGGCGTTATTGGCTCGTATTCCTATCGTTGCAGCCGTTTCGGCTCCATCGACATTGGCAATTCAACTGGCTCAAGAGTCTGGTATCACGCTGATCGGGTTTGTTCGCGATGACAGTTACAATGTTTATTCGCATTCCGACCGAGTGGTCTAAGACTTCGACATGTGTGTTGCAGTGTTTGACCTATAATCCTTACAGTTTATCAACAAGAGCAGATGAGTGCCGAGGTGAAGAGTGTATAAGCCGGACAATCGAATTACGTCTAGCGAATTGAGTCGAGTGAGGCATCCACGCTTGTTACTCGCTGGTGTACTAGTAATAAGTTGGCTCAGTTTTACTGAAGAAGCGTTGAAAGCGGCCTCAGTGCAGGAAACATCACTTGCGGAATCTGGGGTCGTAAAGATCTGGGAGGAGCAACTCACATTACCGACTTATCGTGTGGATCCCCCAGATACAAACCCGATGTTTTTCCGGAATGAAGTGTATCAAGGAGCCAAGAAGAAGATTTACCCTTACCCGTTTCAAGACAAGGTAACGCGGATTCGCGAGAACAAGACCTATCGGGCTCTGCATCTTGAAAACGATTACCTTTCACTGGTCGTGTTACCTGAACTAGGTGGCCGATTGTTCACGGCCACTGACAAAACCAATGGTTATGATTTCTTTTATAGACAAAATGTTATTAAGCCAGCGCTCATTGGCATGTTGGGCGCTTGGATTTCTGGTGGAATAGAGTGGTGCGTGTTTCATCATCATCGCAATACCACCTTCATGCCAGTCGACTATGCTCTTGAGGACAACGCTGACGGCAGCAAGACGGTTTGGATTGGAGAAACCGAACGGCGCCATCGGATGCGCTGGATTATCGGATTGACCCTGTACCCGGACCGTTCGTACATCGAAACAACAGTAAAGTTTTTTAACCGGACTTCTCAGGCTCATTCGATTCTTTACTGGGCGAACGTGGCGGTCCACGCTGATGATGATTACGAAGTGTTGTTTCCGCCTAGTGTGCAAATGGCGACCTATCACTCGAAGAATGATTTTATCCACTGGCCGATTGGACTCAGTGCTTATCAAGGCATCGACTATGAAGGGGTTGATCTCAGTCGGTGGCCGAATCATCCTGAACCGATCTCGTTTTTTGCTTGGAATCTAGCTGAAGACTTCTCGGGCGGATATGACCACGGTGAGAACGCGGGCGTGGTCCACGTTGGTGACCACCACGTTATGGCGGGCACGAAACTTTGGGAGTGGGGTCCCGGGGACCGAGGACGTTTATGGGATCGGATCCTAACGGACGAAGACGGCCCTTACGCCGAATTAATGGTTGGAGGATTCTCTGATAATCAGCCTGATTACAGTTGGATTAAATCGCGAGAGGTAAAATCCGTTACTCACTATTGGTACCCTGTCCGCGGTATCGAAGGTTTTACGCAAGCCAATCTTCAGGCTGCGGTCAATCTGAAAGTTACCGACGAAGCAGCCTGGTTTGGATTTAACTCGACTGCCAACCATAGCGAAGCTCGGGCCGTGCTTGTCAGCGGGGACAAGGTGCTACTCGATCAGGAACTCTCCATCGGACCTGGCGATCCATTTACCGCCAGCATTGAATTACCGGCCGATACGACAGTTACGGATGTAGCAGTCACTCTTTTTGATGCTGCAGGGTTGGTCTTGATTAGTGACAGTCCAAGAGACCCTGTTTCAACTCCGGAATTGCCTAAACCAGTTGAGTCACCAAGGTCACCAGGGCAAATCGTCACAGTCGATGAACTATACCTTACGGGGCTACGTCTGCAGCAGATGCACAGTCCTCTTGTGCCGCCAGAGTCGTACTACGAGGAAGCTCTCCGACGTGATCCTGGTGATGTTCGAGTCAATACCATTGTTGGTGCAAATCTCAACAAGCGGGGCCTGTTTAAGGATGCTGAGCGTCATCTGCGCACGGCGTTGAAACGCTTAACAGCTGGTTATGTCAGGGCTAGTGATACGGAGGCAGAGTACCAGCTTGGACTGGCTTTGCGTGGGCAGAGGCGATTTAATGAGGCGTACGAGCAATTTTATCGTGCTTCTTGGGATGCAGCGTTTCACTCGGCGGCATTTTATCAATTAGCTGAACTCTCGATGCGTGACGGTGCTTGGAAACGTGCACTGAATGAGATTCACCAGGCTTTATCTACTAACAGCCATGATACGAAATCGCTCGGTCTTAAAACAGTTATTCTCCGCAAACTCAATCGCTTGGACGAAGCAACCGCGACAGCGTTAAGGACGTTGGCCGTCGACCCGATGGATGTTCTCGCGCTTAATGAGCACTTCTTGACACTTCAAGCTGTCGGCGGAGACGTAAGTGTTCTTGATGAAAAGCTTAGTTCCACTTTGAGAGACGACACTGAGACTTACCTCGAACTTGCCAGCGACTATGGCAGCACAGCGCTTTGGGAAGAAGCGATTAATGTCTTGGAGCGGCTGGTTGCCGCGGACGTGCCTTTTGCTAGCACCTATCCGTTGGTCCATTACTATCTTGGTTACTTCCACGAACAATCCGGCGATGGGGAAAGGGCTAGGGTCGCCTACACTCGGGCTGCCACGATGCCAACCGATTATGGGTTTCCATTCCGCTTGGAGAGCATTGATGTATTGGAACAGGCACTTCTTTTTCAAAACGACGACGATCGGGCACATTATTATTTAGGAAACTTATTGTATGAGATCCAACCTGACCGAGCGATTATCCACTGGGAGCAATCACGGTCCCTGGTCAAGGACTTTTCGAC
>Ga0310121_10001406_pt1 | contig 24686 bp, 29 predicted proteins | sample CB27_Tmax_986_MG_FD_203504 | JGI IMG/M metagenome (GOLD analysis project Ga0310121, IMG submission 203504) | Marine microbial communities from Western Arctic Ocean, Canada - CB27_Tmax_986 | ecosystem: Environmental > Aquatic > Marine > Oceanic | place: Canada: Western Arctic Ocean | collected...
CCAATTGCGACAATATCTCTTGCAATGCCTGCTCAATCTCCGCTATTTTTCAGCAACGCTCGAATCATCCTTGATGAAGGCCATGTTCCAACTCCTTTCGGAACTAGGGTTTACAAAAACAGCCTTCATCAATGATTCGAGCATTCTTTTCAAGCTAACTTAAAAGCTAGCTTGTTATCATCTCTCCTGCAAATAAGAAACGCTGGCATCTCGACAGGGGGCGGCACCGCCATCCGATTGGGGCTGCAAGAAGGGGTGAATTCCCTACTGAATGACCCGAAACGCCGCCCATTAGCAGAACCGACAATATTGCTAATGACCGATGGTCAGCACAACACAGGGATCGATCCCGAGGTTGTGGCTGGCGCCTCTCCCACCAATTTTATGATCCATACGATCACTTTCGGCGACGGCGCTGATCAAGTACGAACGCAAGACATTGCGAGTACGCGAAATGGTGAGCATTTTCATGCTCCCGACAGCGTAACGATTGCTGCCATCTTTCAGCAAATTGCCGCTACCTTACCTGTGATTTTGGCCGAATAGCCCTTGGATGGAAAAAACGGATATGTTTCATAGAAAAAAAATCCGGCGGGAACAGAAAAGGCGCCGCCGCAGTCGAGTTTGCGTTGACCGTGCCGGTATTGTTCCTTTTCCTGACCGCGTCGGTGGAATTCATGAGAACCAGCGACCTGCTGCACACGGCGGACAACGCCGCCTATGAAGCGGCCAGGCGCGGGATTGTCCCCGGCGCGACGGCGACCGATGTCATGGATACGGCCAATTCGGTACTGGCTGCTATCGGCGCCCAGGACGCCGTCATCACGATTACCCCCACGACGATTACGCCAGACACGGACGAGGTGACCGTGGAAATCGACATTCCCTTGGATAGTAACGGGCTGATAGCGCCGATGTTTGTGGGTGGCCTCTCGGTGTCCGCAGACATGACCATGATCAGGGAATCGTTCAACCAGGCGAGCACCAATTAGCCGGCAGGGGTCTTACGACAGAAGTTGGACAGTCGGTGTAGGCCCCAGTCGAAGTAAACACCGACCTCAGTGCCCCGGCACCGAATGCGGCGGCACTTGCACTACGTACACCTGTGATTCTCCGCTCACATCCGAGGTGTAGGCTATCCAGCGGCCGCTATCGTCGAATGAGGGATGCGGGTGCGTCCACTGCGGGCCGTAGACCGTGTCAACCTTCATTTCCATCCAGGATAACACACGTGCATCGATTTCCCCGTCTGGCCTGGCGGTCCAGGCCTCCGCAGTCGCCGGATGATCGTGCTTCCACTGCGAACCATGGCACGAAGCGCCCGGATAACAGAGCGTTTCAAATTGGCCCGATTCGGGATCGATTAAAAGCAGACCGCGGTCCGGATGGTTGGTGTCGGATACAATCAGGGTGCCCTCGCGGTTGGAAGCCATATGCCAGGCATTGATGTCCGCGATTGTCCGCAACCGGCGCTCATGGATGCTAAATCGCACGAGCCGGTAGGGCCAGACGGTGAAGATCAGGTCATCGCTATCACCAAGAAATGATTCGTGCACGACGAACTCGTTCCAGGCGTTCTTATACAAACACTGGCTATTCGTGCCGTCGCGATGAATCATCCAAAGGCGAGGATTAGGATTGCCGGCGTAGACAATGAGATTGGCATCGTTGGGATGGAATTGGGGATGTAATATTTGAAGATCGGTCTCGAAGACGATCCTTCCGCTTCTATCGCCAATATCAACCACAAGCAGGCCGAACGCGGATTCCTGCTTGCAACAGGTTACCACGTAGCGCCCGTCATGGCTCAAACTGCAATCACCGAGGTTGCCGTTGGGCTGTGCGAATACCGTTTCATCGACCAGTGAATCCACATGGACGCGGCGGATGTGTCCTTGCTTTGTGGAGAAGTAGAGGTACTCACGGTCGGGGGAAAAAGACGGCGAAAACGACTGGAGCCCTTCATCATCCGTCAACACCTTGGCGGTCTTGGTCGCGAAATCAAACAGGCACAGTTGTGGAAAGCCATTGCGGTGTGCGACCAGCGCCACTTGCGGATGATCGCTGCCTGTTCCCGGACGAAACGAGGGGTAGAGCACGCCGAACAACCCGTGACTGGTTGACGGATGACGTGTGAGTTGGTGGATCGTCGCCCCGGTCTGATCATCCGTGAACACCTGATATTCGGTCTGGATAAGCTGGCCTTTTTTCATAATTCAAGCTATCAGTTCCGGCGTCTTGATCGCCCACCCCAGGTCGTGACTAACAGCAAAGCAACAGGGGTGAGTGACAATGTCCGAGCTTCGGGAATGGGGTACATTGTACCCGATACAGAACTGATCGACACGACTGGATTGGTTAGCCCAGATTACGAAGATCAACCAGCGATTTTCATGTGCTGTCGTCGAGGGCGGCTGGCTCTCGAACGTCAATACGGGGCAGGAGGCGTGACGCACGGTGGCCTCCGCGACACTCCCCATCAACAGCCGGCTCAGCCCACCGCCACCATGACAATCAGGTCCATGCCACGATCTTGGGCGTAATGGAAACTTTCACTGCGGGGAAATCCGATAACCAGATCGTGTTCAGGGGGCGGATTCATGGGAATCGGTTCCATGGTCCCATCCGCAAAGTTCGGCTCCTACACGTATAAGAATTGAATCGTGGCTCCATAACGTCGCGCCAACGAACTTGCATAAGAGACCGCCGCCTGGTTGGATTCAGAAAAGTCAACCGGACAAAGTAAGTCTGTCGTATCTGCATGATTTAAACTCGTATCGTGTCCACTGACCGTGGTTTTGGGAGGAGTTGCCCGTCTTGGACTGGTTCGGGACGTGGTTGACTCCAATCGTGACTGGACGGATTACGCTACAATTCAGTACCAGTATCGGTTAATGCAAAGTTGATGCCATATTCGATATTTCGAGAAAATGAGACGATCGATGATCTAAATCGCCCTTTCCGGCGTGCCTTCGCTCAGAATGGTACGCATCGTGCATGTAGACATGGACATGGGCTTGATTCATCGTAAGCACGACGTGTTAGCAAGGACGAAACTGCAATTCGCAGCATTCCTTGCTTGCGCGTCGCGCTTACTGCTCCTGCCGTCCAACCCCAAAATTAAAAGTTGGCGATGCACTAGTCTGGGTTTTGAACGGGCAAACGCCGATGCCGTTGACAAGCTAATACTGCGACAAGTGTGCGGGAACGCACATATTGCGTCGGTAGAGTACAATTTATCAGTCTCGCAACAAAGGACCCTACGGCACGAACAGCCTAGGTGAGATTTCGACCTGTGATCTCGAGACTTCGAATCAAAGCAAGAACCTGCGGTGAGCAAATGATTTTTTCGCATGGATTGGGAGTCGCATTGACCGATGCAGCGAGTCGACGTCGAGCGATGGTGCAAAACCAGCTCGTTACGCGTGGTATATGTGATGCACGTGTACTGGCTGCCTTGGAGACGGTGCCCAGGGAACTCTTCGTGCCCGATTTATACAGCTCGATGGCCTACGACGATTGTGCGCTGCCGATCAGCGAAGGCCAAACTATTTCGCAACCTTTTACCGTCGCCTTCATGGCCGAGGCTTTGCAGTTGGAGGGACCAGAAAAAGTCCTCGAGGTTGGCACGGGCTCCGGATACGGAGCTGCCGTTTTAGGGAGTCTTGCCGCCGAGGTCCACTCAGTCGAACGTATCCGACCACTTGTCGAAGAGGCGCGAAAGCGGCTCGAGCATTTGAACTATGACAACGTGCACGTCTACGAGTCCGACGGGACGTTGGGACTGGCTGAATTGGCGCCGTTCGACGCCATCGTGGTGACGGCCGGCGCCCAGCAGCTGCCACAGCCCTACGTCGACCAACTTGGGGACGGTGGACGCATTGTCATTCCCATCGGTCCAACGCAACGTTGTCAATCGATCTTCCGATACGTCCGCCGAGGAGAAGAGTTGTCCAGCGAGAATTTGGGCCAGTTCGCTTTTGTGCCGCTGATCGGCGAGCACGGCTGGGACGAATCGACGTTGTGAAATGTACGTGGAGCGCGCCCAGCGGCACATCAGAGCGCGCCCACTGGCACGCCTCAGTGGCCCGGTTGAATGGACCAGTCGAACAGGAAGGGGTTTTGGACAATTCGTCTCGATTGGCATGCCCCTTGCACATAAAGAACGCGGATACCAGTGGGTTTATGCGATGGAATTTGGCAAGCTGTGAGGCAATTCCACGTTGCTGCCATCCCGGAGCCTTCCTGTCTTTACTCTATGGTTGCATAATTTCTACACTTGGATTGCGGTTTAGATGTAAGTCGCGATTCGCTCAACCGCACGTGTCACTCAATTCCTTGGTGTTCTAACGTTTCTGGTGAGCCGCCACCCGCGAACAGCTTCAAACCTCGCTCTAAAGCGGTGTTTCACACCGCACTCCGAATTCCGCGGTCCGACACATCGAGTTCAACGTGAATCTCCAATTGGTGGCGGTCGGAAAACCCGATCATCCGCTGAATGAACTGCGTCCGGCCACTGGCCAGCTCCGGCCTGTTGTCCAAATTGATGACCAACTCGCGAATGTGTCCAAAGAAAGCTTTCCGATCCTGCCACCATTGTTCGAGGCAATCAACCAGGAAGTCGCTGGTTTCTCGGGAGGTGCCGAAGATGATTGTCACCACTCCAGTGAGAACCTCCAGGATACCGAAAGGAACCAACTTCCCCTTGACGTCCAGGTCCTTGTCCTGAGCTTTCACCGCTTCCCTGCTGCGGGCCGAGCCGCCACGCGACAGTTCACCCAACTTGAGGATGGCTTTGGTGTCGATCGAGATCCGCAGCGAAACCGGGCGTTCATCCGAGGGGGCGTTGTGTTGCGACCGTGTGGCGTGACCAGCCGAAGACGGTTTCGGTCAGTCGCGGATCACCGCCGAGGTAATCTCGGCTAACGCTGGCCTGAAACGCCCGTCGTTTCGCACCGGTTAATTCCTCTGCCGCTTTTCGTAATGTCTCAATCACTTTTGGGGTTAGCTCCTCCACCATCATCTCCTCCATGAGAAAGGGTCAGACACGGGTCAGACACAAATGCGGCTAGGCGAGATAGCGGATTTGCTTAAACTATCGGAGAGTAGTTTTGGGGATTTGCCTAAGAGCGTGCCATCGGAGCGGGACGGATGCCGTTTTTGCGACGTTTGCTTGCGAAAGAGCATTATCGATTACACAGTCTTTATTCCGGATTGCCGGCCAGTACTCCAGCAGTGCAGGGTGAGCTGTTTTACGGTTGCAAGTGCGCGGTTCCCGCTTTCGGGTTCCGCCGACATGAAACCAAAAAGATTGTGCGGATGTTCGCCTGCGATGTCGCCTCGGGAGTCCAGTCACGACTGGAAGCACGCGGAGCCGGGTTGCTGGCCGGCGGAAGTTCTTATTGCAACATCTACGATGGCGGCGCCCGTGAATTCCACTTTTGTTCTTCGAGTTTGGGTTGGGACGAAATGATAAAAGCAGCCCATCCTGGGCGGTTGACGCTGGTTCTGATCTTTCACGCTTGGAGTGCAATGCGGACGTTGGGATTGCTGGCAGTCGAGTTTGTTTTGGCGGCCGCCAGTTTTCTTCGCGGCTTCAACTCGCGAGAAGTCTGGCCGGAACTGATGATGATCCCGGCACGGATTGTGGTTGTGCTCCTGATGCGGGAGCTGGCCATCAACGGTGCCGTCATTGACGCGCGGATTGCCGATTATCCATCTCAATCTCTTGAGTTACGACGAGCAATGTGTTGAGGACATCCAAGTCGCGTCAGTGGGACCAGTCGGCTTGATCTACTTGAATCGCTCAGCGTCCGTTTCGCAACGCCAGTCCATCGGTACTCGATTGGTTCGCGATTGCCGTGTTTTCATGGCCTGTGTTGCCAACGGTGATGGCGAACTACATGTCATTACACCAAAAGGAGAATTTGATTTTCCCACGCAGGCCAAGGAAGTATTCGATGGTAACCCGTTCCAATCCGAAGTCGCTGACGATTTGGTGCAGCTCTGTCATCATGCCGCTGCCGGCGATTTGGTCGTCTGTGGATGGAATGGCGTGGACCCCTCACTGAGCTTTGTCAAGCAACATGGTGCTCACGCTGGATGCGGAAGCGAAGAGACCCATGCCTTCGCACGGTTGCCCACCGACACGCCGGTCCACGTTCGAGCTGTTAACTACATCTGAGCGGCCGATTTGCGGGAGGCGGGGCAGACGTTTTTACACGAGCACGAACATCGTACGTTTCCGGACCACCAACCGCCTGAGAGCCGTCGGTTTCTGCGCGTCATGACGTACAACGTACACACTTGCGTAGGCATGGACGGTCGCCTGTCGCCTCGTCGGATTGCGCGCGTTATCGCTCAAAGTGGTGCCGATGTCATCGCCCTACAGGAATTGGATGCTCATCGCGGCCGAACAAATCACGAAGACCAATCGCATGCCATCGCGCGCCATTTGGAGATGGATTATCATTTTTATCCAGCGTGGCAGGTGGAAGAGGGAAAATAGGGCGATGCGATCCTCAGCCGCTTTCCTATACATTTGGTTAAAGCTGATTCGCTGCCGCCAGGCAATCACCGTCGCGAGCCGCGCGGGGCCTTATGAGTGGAGTTGGAGTTGTCTTGGGAGGAGTCGCGCTTGCAAATATTGAATACGCATCTGAGCATCTACCCAAAGGAGCGTTACGAACAGGCGGCTGCACTTTTCACCGATGGTTGGATCGACGAAGCGTGGAAGTGTGGGCCGGTCATCCTGGCTGGGGATTTTAACCCGCACCCCGGGATGGATACGTACGAGCTAATGGCTAAACGGTTGTTGGATGTGCAGATCAGTCCTCCGAGTGGGACGGCGAAATCGGCACGTTCGTCCACCTGGATCAGCCGCCGCCCGTTGGTCCGTATCGATCACATTTTCACCAGTCACAACGATTTTTGTGTCCACTCGGCGCGAGTGATCGACAGCCAACTCGCAGCGAACGCCTCGGACCATTTGCCGCTGGTCGCGGACTTAGAACTAGTCGGTTTGCGAAACGAAGCCTTGGCCACCAATCGGAATCAGGCCGCGTCTACTTGATTTTTCCGAAATCGACGCTGGTTTCTACCTGTACGGGCCACGCTCAGCCGATAGGCGCTCGTCGTCGTCCGATCTAAAGTGGAGGGTAGGCATCCATTCCGAGTTTATTTTGGACCTTACCTGGATTTCGCAGGCAATCCCCTTACTTGTGATCATGCGACTCACGTCGATTCCCCAAGCTTTCCGAAATGTCAACCGCGCCACCGAAATTCTCTCGGTGCTGAGCAAATATGGTTTGGCAGATTGGATCAGTCGGCTGAACCTCGATTTTGCGAAGGGGTTATTCAAAGATCGCGACGGTGAAGCCCTGGCAAAACACCCTCGTCCAGTGCGTATTCGACTGGCGATCGAAGAATTGGGCCCGACGTTTATCAAGTTGGGCCAGTTACTGAGCACGCGACCAGATTTGGTTGGCCAAGAGCTGGCCAGTGAGCTGGGAATACTACAGACGTCGACACATCCAGATCCGCCCGAGGTCGTCCGACAGATCATCGAAGAGGAGTTGGGCCAACCGATCGAGGTTGTCTTCCGAGAATTCGACGAGGTGCCACTGGCTTCGGCATCGATTGGCCAGGTCCATCGCGCCGTATTGGAATCGGGAGAGTCGGTGGTGGTGAAAGTCCAGCATAAGGATATCCACATTACCATTCGACGTGATGTCGACGTGATGGCGGGATTGGCCCAGTTGGCTGAAAAAATTCCCGAGCTGGTGACTTACCGGCCGTCCGCCACCTTTGCTGAATTCCAGCGAACTCTACTGCGCGAATTGGACTTCGGCCGAGAGGAACGAAATCTCCAACATTTTTCGACCAGGTTCGACGGCGATCCCACCGTGCAGATCCCGGAACCGATCACCGAATTCTGTACGCCACGAGTCCTGACGATGCAGGAACTCAACGGTTTGAAATTGGACTCGATTGACGGATCGACCAGTCAAAAATTCGACTTGGAAAAAATTGCCCGCAACGGAGCGAGCCTATACCTCGAAATGATTTTCGTCGATGGCGTATACCATGCCGATCCACACCCTGGAAACCTCGTTCTGCTACCTGGAAACGTCATCGGGTTACTGGACTTCGGCATGGTGGGCCGCATTGACGATCATCTGCGGGAAGACATTGAAGAGATGATGATGGCCATCGTCCAGCAGGACGCATCGCATCTTTGTTCCATGATAATGCGAGTCGGAAGCACGCCGTCGGGTCTTGACGAGGCGGTGTTTCGGACGGATCTGGCGGATTTTGTTTCGCACTATGCGAATCACAGCATGGGAAACTTCGATCTTGGTCCCGCCTTGCGAGAAATGACGGAGATGATCTTCCGTTACCGCATCATGCTTCCTCCCCAATTGAGCATGTTGATCAAGACCCTGATTACGCTGGAGGGGACGGCCAAACTCCTGAGCCCTACGTTCAGCATCATGGAGGTGATGCTTCCATTTCAGCGCCGCGCCATGCTGCGCCGTCTGTCACCGGCCCGACGGCTGAAAAAGATGCAGCGGGTCTACATGGAATTCGAGCACCTGGCGACGGTCCTGCCCAGGCGACTGATGGACCTGATCGAGCAAGTGCAGACGGGCAAATTCGACGTGCATCTGGATCACCGTGGGTTGGGCCCCTCGGTGAATCGATTGGTGTTGGGAATGCTGGCCAGTGCCCTCTTTCTGGGGTCCGCCTTGATGCTCAGCCAGAAAGTTCCGCCGTTGCTATTCCGGGAACCGACGTTGATGGGAATGCAGGACATCTCGCTATTGGGTTTGGCCGGGTGCACCGTCAGTATCTTAGTTTCGCTGCGATTGATGCGGGCCATCGGCAAATCGGGACACCTCGACCGCCGCGATTGAATCTGGTTAAGACTCGGAAGATTTGGCCGAAGTCGTATTCTCCTCGGCGTGGCCAGCTTCCGCGCGACCTGACATCCAGTTTTGGATGATTTGCTCGACCTTCTGGTTCAGGTCATCGAGTCGTTCCAGCACATCGTTCTGCCGAGCGTCGATTTCTTCGAGAAACGTGGGCTGACGTGTCACTTGGAGCCTGGTGAAGAGCACATGAGGTGTCGTACGAAGTCACAATGTTTGTCAACGCTCTTAGCATCGACATGACTGTGGCTCGACACGCGGCTTGAACCGGATTGGACGTCTGAATTTCGTCCCGTGGAATTCGGTTGTGTGACGTGGCCGTCGTGCGATCGTTGTCCCGATCACCAGGTTTGCAGCGGTTTCGCGGGTCATAACGGTTATGCAGCGCATTACAGCTAACTCCAAGGAATGAATCTGAATGTCCGTCGCGAATGCCACGGCGCAATACATGGCAGTCCAACCCGAACTCGCGTATCATTGCGACAAAGGGTTGCAGCCGAGCCGTAAAATGCGTGTTCGAATGGTAAGTCAACTCACGGCCGGCTGATCCGAAACGTCGTCAGGAAAAACAGTTTGGTCCAGCGGTTGGCTGCCGGCGCATTACCAGGGAACGAAGTTTAGCTTGTCCGGTACGCCGGTGCTTCATCTGCATCCTTCTCGAAAGCGGTCTGCCGCTGTCCAGGCCCGTTCACGAGAGTTGTTGGCAAGCCTCAACGCGTCGCACGCGAATCGGCACCCTCGCGAGAACGAATTGGAAACACGTCTCCTGAATTTCGAGCTGGCCGGGCGCAGGCAGTTAGTTGCCAGCGATGTGCTGGACATTGCGCGTGAAAGCCAAGACACGCGCCGTCGCTACGGATTGGACAACCCACCCACAGCCGGATACGGCATGCGGTGCTTATTGGCACGGAGGCTGGTCGAAGCGGGCGTGCGATTCGTGCAGGTCTTTCCACCCGCCACGCCAGATTTCCAACCGTGGGACAGCCACAGCAAGCTGAACAAAGGACTGCGGAAAATCTGCGGACAGGTCGAACAGCCTAGTGCGGCGTTGATCACCGATTTGAAGCAACGCGGTCTACTGGACGACGTGATCGTTATGTGGACCGGCGAGTTTGGCCGCTTGCCGATTACCGAGGGTACCGGCGGCCGGGGCCACAACCGGCGCGCGTTTACCTTGCTGATGGCCGGCGGTGGATTCAAGCCAGGCTGGACGTATGGCACAACGGTCGAGTTTGGTTACAAAGTGGTGCAGGATCGAGTGAGCGTTCCGGATTTGCACGCGACGATCCTCCATCAACTGGGCATCGACCACAGGCGTCTGGACTACACCCACCTGGGACGCCCTGAGCGACTCACGGACCCGGACGTCACCGGTGTGCGAGTCGTTGACGAATTGCTTACGTGACGTCAACGTTCCCGCGGGGAAACGAGACTACTGATCCGCGGATCCATTGAGCCGGGCGATAAGAAACTGGACGGCGTTGGGCCAGGAATTCTCCGGGCCACCGAGATAGGAGAGGTAGTTCTCAACCCCGGCTTCCGTGAGTTTCTTCGCCAACTTGACCCCCACCAGGACCGAGTGCTCGGGATCAGGCGTGGGCTGCTCCAACACGCTACGGGTCAAAATTCCACTCTTTCGATTTGGTGCGCACGAACTGGAGCGCGCGGCATCCTCAAGCAGCCATTTCACCGGCGACTCGACTCCCGCGGCCTGGGCCGCGGAGACGTAACGGTAGTTGATGGCCACTACGGAAATTCCGGCCGCGAGAAAGTCGCTTAGCCCGTTCTCTAATCGCAACACCTTCGCTCTGTCGCCTCCCATCCAGGCACCGCCGTGAATGTAGAAGACCAGCGGCGTGGGCTGTTCCGACTTGGCCTGGTAGAAATCGAGAACCTGGCGTGTTTGGGACTCATACGGGAGGTCCGTGGTGGTCGGCTTGGGGGGCGGCACCACGTTCTTGGCTGGCTTCTTGGCCGGGCCCGCCGTGTTCGGCACCGCGGCGTTCTGGGCCGGTGCGGCAGCAACCATCCAGCCGAAACAGAGAAGGGAGGTGAGGCACGGGGCAAGGCTTTCTCGGGTGTTCATGGCGATCTCGGGGGTTCGTGAGGTTCTGACGGTGGCCTTGATCATAACTCCGGCCAATACTGGCAGAGATAACACACACCGAGCTTAGCCCCAAAGGTTTCAGTGTTCAGGTTTCAGTACCATTGGCTTTGCTTCTCGTGCCTGAACACTGAACACTGAACACTGAACACTGAAACCAGAAAATAGCGGCATTGGTAGCGTTGATGGCATTGGCCGGAGTTACGATCAACGCCTCTGACGGTTCGCGACTGCGGGTTATGCTTATTCAGCGCCGCTTCCAGACTTCCACCGGTAAAGACTTGCCCAACGCAACTCTTCCGCCGACTCGACCAAGTTTGCTGGCAATGCGTTGCGATCCACGGGTGCAGGCACGCTAATCCTTTTTTCAGGCGGCAGTATCTAGCATGTTTTTTCTTGATTTTCTGGCGTATGGGCTACCAGGGCGTTCGCGTATGTGGATGAGCAGTCGGTCATCGTGGCTCAGCAGGGCCGCGCGGATTTGAAGGATGGCCTCGCCGCTGGGCCCGTCGTTCCAGAACTTCTCGGTGCCTTTCACACGGTAGTTCATCTCTTTGACCAACGATTCAATCAACGCGCTGGTCACTGGCATGCCCTCGCGGCGGTAACGTGGGTAGTCCATACGCGACTGGTTGTTACGCAGGTAAGTGAGCGTTTCAGCCAACACGCGGCGCGGATCGGCTTCCTCGGCATCTTTGGGCGGCAGACCGAGTGATTGGCTGTGACGCGTCAACTCGTCGATCACTTTGACCACACGTCCTTGCCACACTTCTGTGGCCCACGTGACATACTGGGCCCATACCGACTGGTCATCTTCATGGATCGCCCGCGCTGCGGCATGCAATCGTTCAACTGGATGCACAAAGTCAACAATCGGCGTAAAGGTCGGAAAGTGCTTCTTTTGAATCGACCGGTTGTAAGACAAGCCGTCGCCCAAAAATGAACGACGCGGGGCAGAAAAAAATTCCCGGGCGTCGGCCATCATCGGACCAAAACGCTCGCTACTCTCCCGAGACGCCAAGCATGTGCGGAATAACACTTCTGGACGCCACTTTACCTCGGCGTCCGTGGAGAGCTCCGACGGAACCGACTCGGTACTTGTTTCTGCTGTGCCCGAGAGCAATCCCTGCATTTGTCTCCGATCGGCAAAACACCGGGGAAGCTCGGAATGCGGATCTTCGTCATGCGAAGTGGTTTTCATGCGGAAAAAACCGGCGGTTGTCGTCTCTCGCCAGTGGGCTTGATGCATGCCCGGACCTTCGTCGGCGGTGCGAGTTTGCATTCGCCCGCCGTCCACTTCGACACACGCCAACGGTGGCGTTGGTTCCACACGTGTCGGCGTGCGCGGCAACGGCTGATTCGCGTAGGCCCCAGTTTGCTCATCGCGCGATGCCGCAAGTTCTTGCCCAAGCAGAACCGTCAAATTATTGACTTGGCGACTTGAAGCCTCAATCTCGCCAACTAACTTCAGCAGCTTCGTGGCGACGACAAACGATTTGGAGAGGCCGCCGGCCGTGACAATTCACTCCAGTACTGCCGGGATATACGCGCGCCCGTCGAGTTTCAGCAAGGGACGCTGAGGAAAAAAAATCACGCTCACAGTTGTGACAATGACAAACCGGTTCGTTGAAGTCGACTGTACCGTCGCGAGTTTGGAGCGACCGCTGTCGCTGCTGAACTGCGCAAACACGACCACACCCGGGACGAGACTCGACATCGCCCAAATGCTCAGCATGCCGGACCTGCAGTGTCTGGTCGACTGTACCAGCGGCCAGCTGTCCGACCTGATGGCCGATTTCTTCGATTTCTGAAAAGGTGATTTCCTTAGGGATCCCTTCCTCGCCAAACTGCTCCTGAGCCACCAGCTCCGCTACCTCTTGTAGCTTCTGCCTTACTCCGAACGACAACTCTTTCGTTTGTCCATCCTTGGACGCTATATTTCCACTCCCTAAAACTTGGCCAACCCCCCTCGATCAAAAAGCGAAGCGTACTCAACCGGCACCAATTTTCCAAGCAAGCTTGGCTACGGCGAAAATTGCCACCGATTAGCGTTCCTGCACCCGCTGGGCCGTTGTGAAAGGGGGCGGGCTAGACAGACGCTGGCAAAAAGTGCTAATATTGGGGACTGCGTGGTTGACACTGGTGTCGCCCGACATGTTCTTCAAACGCGACTGGAGGGAAAGTGGTTAAACTGGTTGTCCGAGACCGCGAGAGCATTCAAGAAGCGGTCCGCCGTTTCCGAAAATTAGTCGAGCGAAGCGGCATCAAAAAAGAGATGCGTCGGAGCGAATACTACGAGAAGCCAAGCGCCATCAAGCGCCGAGCCCGCCTGCGAGCTGAGCGCCGAGGTCGGCGAAACCGTCTTTTGACAGGCGAATAGGCCGGCTGAGACCACTTTAGGCGTCCAGCCAATCTTGGCAATTTTCCACCATGGCACGAATTTCGTCGCGCACCCGTCGGTAATGGGCTAAACCTTCCTGCTTGTTGGTTGCCTGGACGGCCAGTTTCGGTGGATCGTCAAACCCGATATGCACGATGCGCGGCGCTCCGTGAAACGCAGGGCATGTCTCATTGGCATGCCCGCACACCGTGACAACGACGTCGAATTGAACTTCGCCCAAGTCGTCGACCGTCTTCGAATTTTGCTGGCCAATATCAATCTCCGCTTCCGCCATGACGGCAACTGCGTTGGGATTGAGACCATGTTTTTTCAGGCCGGCCGAAAAGGCTTGAAATTTATCTTTGGCCAACGCCTGGGCCCAACCTTCCGCCATCTGGCTACGACAAGAATTCCCGGTGCAAAGAAACAGCACATTCGGTAGGTCGGGGTTATCCGTCACGGCAGTTCAGGGTATTGGGGATTGATTTCATGCGCGATACGGAAGTGCTGGCGCAAGTCATCAGTTCTGCCAGTCCTGCGAAATGCACAACCCATCAAATGATGCGTTTCCGCGTCTTCCGGATCGATCTCCATCGCGGATTTGAGACTGGACGCGGAGGCATCATAGTTGCGAGTGTGAATCTGAGCGGTTGCCAGCAACTTGAGAATGGCTGCTGAAGTTGGCCATTTCTGGTTCGCGTCACCGAGCATCTTAACCGCCATGTAGATTTTCGATTGGCGATATGAGATCATTCGCGGCGGACACGGTCTGGTTAAGGCGTTCCATTTCAGATTGTCCAGTCGTCGTTGTCGCTTCGTCGTTAATGGCGGTCGGATCAGTCACTGATTGCCAGGTATTATCCTATTTGGCACTAGGTTTCGTGAGATTCGGATCAGGCAGGCCAGTATCCACGAGGTGAGTGACGAGCATGATTTCTTCGGAAGCTGTTAGCGTCGCCTTGACCGCATTTGGGATCGCTACGGAGGTCACGCGCGGAATCCGTCGGATGTCTGCGGTTGCCGTCGACTCGGGACCTGTAACAGACACGTCAGCACCAGCGTCCGCCTGAGGCTGTTGTGTCGCTTGTTTCGAGTCGGCGTCCGACTGGGTGTGTTGTGTCGTTGGTTGCGGACCGGCGTCCATCGACGGTGAATCGCTGAGCACGTCAATTTCATCCACCAAAACATAGGCTCCGGTGGCCACATCCTCGGAATTTCCTACTCGGAGCGTCATTGTGGCGATAAGTTTATCATTATTGTGCTGTCGGAGCACCATTTCTTGAACCGTCCTGTCTTGAACCGCCCTGTCTTGAACCGCCCTGTCTTGAACCGCCCTGTCTTGAACCGCCCTGTCTTGAACCGCCCTGTCTTGAACCGCCCTGTCTTGAACCGCCCTGTCTTGAACCGCCCTGTCTTGAACCGCCTTGTCTTGAACCGCCCTGTCTTGAACCGCCCTGTCTTGAACCGCCCTGTCTTGAACCGATTGATCCGTGGTCTCGGGAACGTTTTGATAAATCGAACCCCGAACGTCGCTCTCGGCGAAGTCGCCGTTGGGCTGCGCCGAATCGCCTTGGCAGGGGAACTTGCAGGATTCGTCGGGCGAGCACGGCTGCTGGCAGAAGGGTGACTCGCCACAAGCCGCTTCGCTACGAGCTGTTTCGCTGCAGGGTGTCATGACGCCAGATGCATCGCCAAAATCACTGGTACGGTCCGAATGACTGGACGGGCTATCCGATAGGGCGATGGCTAGTTGATAGTAAACGGTGGGTGCCTGATCGTAGACGCCCGGGCCTTGCTCCAGCATTCGAGGAGCGATGGACCTGTCTGCCGCCCCGTTGTTTGCCGATTCGGCCATCGGTACTTCTCTCAATGGATCGGCGCTGGTTCCCTCTGTTTCCTGTTGTTCGGCGAGCGGCTTGACCGTGAGATGACGGTGAAGGTCAACGGGACTTTGGGCCAGATAGACCGCAGTCACGACGCCAATGGCGGCACTGAAGCAGATGACGCCGATCCGCAGCATGCTGGACATGATAGATTTCCCCCCTGTTGTCGAGGCACGTACTCCCTGCCCGTTGGGCAGGCGCGCCCGTGATAGAGGTTATCGTCAAATTTACTCGGATCGCGTGACCAAAATCATCGGAATAACCGTCAAAGTCGACGAAATCCGGCTGGTTGCTGCTGGCATTGTATCCATCGCATGCCCACCGGCTCGGTCTGACAATGTTTTTCCTCGATGATCCGGTAGCTAGAATCGCCACAAGAACGCCACAGGTATTGGCGCGCAGCAGGTGCGGTGGTCCTGCCGGTAGTGCCCTTGAGTCAAACGAGCGCATGAAAAAACGCGGCGAAGTCCCCTCAAGCTAACAGCCAGGATCGCCGCGTCGTGAACGGAAATCCCTCCCCGAGATCACCGTCCACCACAACGATACGTTGCCTCTGGACGCGGTCAAATGCGAACTAAATCGACATGTTGACGTTCCACAACATGGGACGGGCCGCGTGTCTCCAAAGATCATCCAGCTGGCAATTTCCAGTCCAAGCCAATGTCCAGAGTCTTCGCTGAGTGCGTCAGGGCTCCCACACTGATCCGTTCGACGCCAGTTGCGGCGACCGAGCCAACCGTTGCGAGCGAGACTCCGCCGGATGCCTCTAGGTCAGCCTGGCATCCCGATTCGTCCCGCAGCGCGACGGCAAGGCTGAGTTGGTCCGGTGACATGTTGTCCAGGAGGATAACATCGGGCGAAGTTTCGAGAACGATTTTGAGTTGGTCCAACGAGTCGACTTCAACTTCGATCAGCATGTCCTGGTCAATATCCTCCGAGGTCGTTTGGTCCAGGAAGGCTTTCACCTGCTCCACGGCGGCGCGTGTCAGGGGCCGATTATCCATTTTATTTTGTGATCGCATGAACGCCAAATGGTTGTCCTTGATCATCACCGCCTTATTTAGACCGAGGCGATGATTGTAGCCACCACCACGTTTCACCGCGTACTTTTCGAGACGCCGCCAGCCCGGAGTGGTCTTGCGGGTATCGTAGATACGTGCCTGCGTGCCCTCAATGTGATCGCAGTAGCTTTTGGTAAGCGTCGCCACGCCACAGAGTCGGCCCAGAAGGTTGAGCACAGTGCGTTCGGCCGTGAGAATGTCCCTGGCCGAGCCCATTAAGGTGCCAATTACCGAGCCAGCCCCCAGGACTTGGCCGTCCCTTCCCATGGGGTGCCAGGTCGCATCCGCTTGGATTTCGTCGAGGACAACCGTTACCGCGTCGACTCCGGCAAGGACGCCGGATTGGCGAGCGACTATTTCGGCCTGGCATTCACTCTCCGCGGGTACCAGGATCACCGTGGTCCAATCTTGACCTCGCCCTAAATCCTCATGAATCGCCAGACGTACGAGAATTCTTACGTCATTTTCGACTTCTTGGTCCCATGGCTGTTGTGGATAATCTTTGGACACGGTCGGATCGCCTTGACTCGAATTATTCATAAGCCATCTACTGCGACGATGTTTGCGAATAATCCGCCTTAATGGAGCGTTGTAAACTGGGCGTTTAACTAAATATTAGAAGAACAGAGACTGCCCTGATACCTGCCCGTTTTGTAGGATGGGCGATGTGACTTTGAGATTACAAGCAGATCGGATAAGGCGAGCTGTGGAAAAAACGGATTTATTACAGCGCCTTCAGCTAACACGTAGCGACCAAATATTTGTCGCCTCGCTGTTGCTGGTTGGTGTTGGATGGCTGTTTACTCAATGGGTCGGCGATCGCAATGGGATGGTTGATCTGGATGAAGTGCCAATCCGCCAGTACGGACTGAAGATCCATGCGAACGAGGCGAAATGGCCAGAATTCGTAGTGCTACCCGGCATCGGCAGGACGCTGGCGAAGCGGATTGTCGAGCACAGGGAGATCTCTGGTCCGTATTGTGCGGCGGAGGATCTGTTGGCGGTCCACGGAATCGGGCCGAAAATAATCGAGCGACTTCGACCCTACCTTGTGTTTGGGGCCGAGGCTGCCGCTTTGGACGACTAGGTAGACTCGTAGAAAGGAGCCGACTTGACAGGATTTCGATTAGAAAGTCCGTATGAGCCCGCGGGGGACCAGCCGCAAGCGATCGACGCTCTTGTCAAGGGTCTCCAAGCGAATCGTCGCGAACAGGTACTGCTGGGTGTCACCGGATCCGGCAAGACGTTTACCATGGCGAATATCATTCAAGCCATGCGCAAGCCCACTTTGGTGTTCTCGCACAACAAAACGCTCGCCGCCCAGCTGTACTCCGAATTCCGCGAATATTTTCCGGACAACGCGGTTCATTATTTCGTGAGCTACTACGATTATTACCAACCGGAAGCCTACATCCCACAGCGAGATATCTACATTGAAAAAGACGCCTCGATTAACTCAGAGATCGATCGTTTGAGGTTGGCATCGACCAGTTCCTTAGTGAGTCGAACTGACGTCATCGTCGTTGCCAGCGTATCCTGCATCTACGGCCTCGGTTCGCCGGAAGATTACAAGAAAATGATGGTCTCTTTGCGCCAAGGGCAAATCGTCGATCGAGACGAGGTCCTGGCGAAATTGATTGACATTCAGTACGACCGCAACGACGTCTCGTTTGAACGGTCCAGATTTCGTGTGCGCGGGGATTGCGTGGAGATATGGCCTTCCTACGAAGAGTATGCTTATCGGATCGAGCTTTGGGGTGACGAGATTGAGCAATTGTCGATCATCAACCCGACCAGCGGCGAGGTGATCAGCCAGCATGACCGGCTGTTCGTTTATCCAGCAAAACACTTCGTGATGCCGGAAGATCGGATCATCGCGGCGATCGACGGCATCAAGGAAGAACTCGACCAGCGTTTGGACCAACTGCGTTCGCAGGGCAAGTTGTTGGAAGCCCAGCGCTTGGGGGCACGTACACGTTTCGACATCGAGATGATGGGCGAAGTCGGATACTGCCCCGGGATCGAAAACTACAGTCGTCACCTCTCCGGTCGCCCGGCGGGGTCGGCACCGGAGACGTTGTTTGACTTTTTCCCCAAGGATTACCTGCTGTTTATCGACGAGTCGCACGTGACTATCCCGCAAATCAGAGCCATGTATGCCGGAGATCAAAGTCGCAAGGGTACCTTGGTCGAACATGGCTTCCGACTGCCATCGGCGTTGGACAACAGGCCGATGAAGTTTGAGGAATGGATGGAGCGAGTCAACCAGGTTGTCTACGTGTCGGCGACACCGAATGAATATGAGTTGGAGCGAACCAAGGGAGAAATCGTTGAGCAAATCATTCGTCCTACGGGGTTATTGGACCCCGAGATCAGCATTTCACCGGCGAGGACTCAAGTGCCCCACTTGATTGAAGAGATTCGCCAGCGATCCGCGGTGGGCGAGCGAGTATTGGTCACGACGCTGACGAAGCGGTTGGCGGAGGACCTGTCGGCTTACCTCAATCAACAAGGCGTAACCTGCAAGTGGCTCCATAGTGAATTGGACGCCTTCGAACGTGTCGACCTGCTGCGAGAGCTTCGCGAGGGACGTTTTGAGGCGTTAGTCGGAGTCAATCTCTTGCGCGAAGGATTGGACCTTCCAGAAGTATCGATGGTCGCCATTCTCGACGCCGATAAAGAGGGTTTCCTGCGCAGTGAGACTTCGCTGATTCAAACCATCGGCAGAGCCGCGCGGAACGTGAACGCCAAAGTTATTTTGTATGCCGACAAGGTGACCAACTCAATGCAACGGGCGATCGATGAGACCCAGCGCCGTCGTGAGCTGCAGGAGGAGTACAACCGCCAACACGGAATCACGCCCGAAACCATTAAGAAACAAATACGGGCCGGCATCGAGGCCGAGGTCACGGCCCACCGGCAGGCGAACGAAACGATCGAGGCCCACGGCGATGAGACGGAGACTACGGCAGAGTATATCAATGAAATGCAGAAGGAGATGTTGGCCGCAGCGGAGAGCCTGGATTTTGAAAGAGCGGCCCAATTGCGGGACCAGATTGCCGATTTACAAGACGCCGAGTCGGGCGGCGACAAGCGCGAGGCGGCAAGCGGGCGGGGCCGAGGTCGAAAAGGTGGCCGCCGTCGGTCGGGATCAAGGGTACCTCGCCCCAAACGTGGATAGGGAGTTTTCAGTGGTCAGGTCTTTGGACGAGGATCCTACTGACACCTGGCGCAGCGTTACGGAATGTGATTCGGGTCGTAGACCGGAATCGGGCGCAGGGTCTCGATGGTCTGCGTGCCGGTTCGAAATTGAGCTTGTGCCTGCAGCAGCCGGTCGACAAACGAAATGAAAATCGGGGCTGCTGGGTCCGCAGGGAGTCGTCGGTTGAGTTGGCCGTACAAGACCTTCAATTTTTGTAGTGTCAGCGGGGAAAGTTGCTGGTAGTGCTTAATGTTCCGCTTGCGAATCTCAGTCGACACCAAACGGACAATCTCGGCGTTTTGATCATCCAACGAGATTCGATAAGCCTTCGCACGGGCCCGGCCGTCGGCCAGTACCGGACGCATCACTGAACTGGCGCTGGGACTGTGTGCCGCTCCCAGATAGTGTCCCATTTCATGGGCGAGCACTTCAAGGCGATCGGGTTCGTAAACGGAACGGGCATTTTCGCGCAGCAGAATGTGAGTTCGCATGGGGCCTCGCGTCCCTCCCATGCTGTTGCGTCCACTTTGGAATTGATATTGGCTGCTGAACCCGATAGCGATGTCGGCTGGTTTAGGATTCACCTCCTGTTCAAACTCCCTCAAGGTCTTCGAGAGATCACGAATGCGATCGTCTGAATCCCAAGTCGCATAGGCGAGGGGCACGAAACGAATGCCTGAGTAGGGATACAGCGCCTCCGACGCGCTTTGCAACCGATCAGCCAACCGCTGTTTCCAGGCCTCAGGTGTGGAGGCTTCCTCTTCGTCCACCATTATTTTCACGTAAATGGCATGCTCAATGGCCCAGGCGTTGAGGGCAGAATAGTGGAGACTCGCTACTGCGAACAGAAATGCGATACCGAAAATTTTGAAAAGATCCGTCTGACTTATCATCTTGGTTCAATCGCACAAAAAGACACTGGATTGCAAACACCTGACCCCGCGGCAGCCGATTTTGCCATCTGCCAGCCGCGAGGTTGCGTCCGTCCAGTTGAGGTTAATTTATCCCGGGTTAAACCAATCCTTTGCGCACTGCCCAAACCGCCGCCTGGGTCCGATCGGCAACGCCGACCTTGCGCAAGATATGCTGGACGTGTTCCTTCACTGTTTCATAACTGATTTTGAGCGCCCCGGCAATTTCCTTATTGGTCAAACCATGGGCCAATTGCCGCAAAACCTCACTTTCGCGGTGTGTAAGCGGTACTTCCACGTCCGCGTTGATTCTCGGCGTGGACAGGGCTCCCGTCACTTTCCTCAACTCATCACGGGTCCAGAGGTAATCGCCGCCCGCACATCTCCGTACCGCAGTGGCGATTTCGCCGTTGGCCAGCGATTTGAGCAAGTAACCGCTGGCCCCCAAAGCAACCGCTCGAGCCACGTAAGTGGGGTTGTCAAAGCCGCTAAACATCAGAATAGGCATATTCGGTTGCTCAATCTTGATGCGCCCTAAAGCGGTTAGTCCGTCCATTTTGGGCATGCGTATGTCCATGACAACCACACCCGGGCGATGTCGCTTCGCCATATCAACGGCCTCCGCTCCCGTACGGGCCTCAGCGACCACTTCGATGTCTTTCTCCTGAGCCAAGACACACTTCAATCCGTCACGAACGACCTGATGGTCATCCGCCAAGAGTACGCGAATAGACATGACCTCACTCCTGTGAAAATCTGTTCCGTGACGCCTGATTCATTCCGAATGGAATTGACGAGCAAGGTCGGCAGGAGCCAAGCGCAGCTCCCTGGACCAGATAGGACAATTTATGGCCAAAGCGGGAGATGAGGCACAAAGTGTCGCTTCGGCCGCGGACGGATGAAGGCCAAAAACGGCCATTCACCGGTGGAGTGATACCCCGCTAATGGGCGGGTAGCAAACCATACCTTCAGAATACCAACGACTGCGGATTATGCAATCAATTTTTGGAATTAACCGAAATTCCGGTCCGATTGGCACGTTGTTTCTCGATAAGTGTCAACATTCTACGATATCGGACGTTTTCTGGCTCGGCGCGGACATTGTATTTTGCATGGGCGTGGGCTTCGTGTACGGACCCGAGTCTCAGCAGCGTTCTCGACAATTCGTAGCGAAGTTCTGAGTCCGAAGGATTGTTTTCAATCGCTTTCTCAAACAGTTCTAACGCCGCCTCAGGGCGATCGCGAAGTTGCTCGATTTGCCCCAATAGCTTGACTTTCTCTTCGTCGCGCAAACTGGAATCCTCCATCCCTTTGGCCGCCAAGGCCGCCAGACGATGCCTGATCGAGGTATGTGCAACGCTAAGGTAGTGGCGTTGGGCGACTTGAACAATCCTCTCGGGATTCGCACCGAGCACTTTTTCAAACACCTCAAGGGGTCCCAGCAACTGCCTTCCGACATGAAGGATTTCTTCGGTGTAGTGCTGTGAGTAATCAATGCAGATGCGCCAAGCCGCAATTCCCTCCTCATCATGGCCTGCCTGCAGTTGCAATAGGCCGGCGCGAAACTGGATGTTCGGATCACAGGGAGCCAACTCGATCGCACGACGCACGTGGTCCAAGTCGTCCGTTGGATCGGCAACTAAAAAGATGAGTTCGGCAATTCTGAGGTGTGTTTTAGGTAGCACCGGACAATGGCGTCTGGCCGCAAATAAATGATCTAGTGCCGGGACGAGCGTGTCTTGCACAATGTGGAATTCGCGTAGCGAACGTATCTCGTCGGCCTGTTTCTGAGTGTGCAATTGATGGATTCGTCGGTTAAGATAGGCTGGCGAAGTAAGCTTCCATAGTTGATCGTCCACCTCTTGCGCGGAAAATTCCTGCATGACGTGCTTCAACGTCTTGACGCGATACAACTGGATCCAATTGGACGCACGCCGATAATGCGCGACCGAGTCATCGGGCCGACGAGCCAAAACTTCGTCCAATTCTTCTCCCAACTTGCCTAGTTGCTGTTGCGAAGGTACCGAGTCATCGGCCGCATCGAGCTTGAGCCTGATCCGTTCCAGCAACATCAAAGACCTATGTTCGTTGGCGGCCCAGATGGACAACAAGAAAACCACGACAACCACCAGGGCTGGCCAAAAACGCCACCGTGATGGACGGTCGTAAGCCGTGCGTTGGTCCAATAGGCAACCTTGTCCGCAAACGATTCCCAACAGCACCAGGTTGGCCGGCATGTAGAGCCCGAAGTCGAAAAACGCATGGATGGTTTGGCTGATTAACGCTAGCATAAAAGCGGCTGCCGAGGCGAACGACGGTAACGACTGGCTATTTCTTAGGTGGTTCCGCGCACTGTACGACGCGACTGCGACTGTGGCCAACACCAACAGCAGCCCGATCAGGCCACCCTCGACCAGGCTCTCTAAATACTGGTTCTCCGCGTGATAAAACAGATTCTGGCTGACTTGGGTTTCATATGGCTGGTAGGCGTACCGGTAGGTTCCGACGCCACTGCCGAATCGCCAGTAGTTGGGAATGACGTCCAGCAGCACTTGCCAATGGGCGAGCCTCCCTGTTTGATTGACGACCTGGTCGACCAACGTTTCGGTGAACCGGGTGCGCAGAAGTTCTGCTCGCCCGAGCCAAACTGACATGCCTACTCCGACCAGGGCTGACATCGCCAACAGGCCACTTCCCATCATCCGCCATTTCATCCGATGCGCGATGTACACCGTAATCAGGATCGTTAGGATGAGTGCCACGTTGGCTCCACGTGACAGCGAACAAACGATACCAGCAACCGTTGCCACCGTGATCACTGTGGCCCCCAGGAGGACTTCATCCAGGTTGGCTAAGAATGTCGTGGCCGGCCTGATAGCGCGAGACTTCTTTCGTCGGCCGTTTGTATAACCGTTTGCGGCTGGTGGCGGGAACGTACTCTGTTTTCGAAGCATGGCCCAAATGAGAACGCCAAACGACGCGCCAAGACATATCAGCAAGTAGCCACCCGCATTGTTTCGGTTGACGTAAGACGAAAAGGGATTGCCTCCTTGGCGCAGGGGAACACTCCAAAACAGGTGCCCGTTAAACGTGATTTGTTGCACGATACCAAACAGCGCGAGCGCCGCGCCGTTGATGGCGGCAAGCCCGAGCATGAGCAGGCGGACCTGCTCGTTGATAAGTGAAACGTTGGCCAGCACCAAGGCGCCGATACCGATTGCCAGAAGTGCCAGGTCGCTACGTGTAGAAGCGGGAAAGATGGATATGGGAAACGAGTCGGATGGCTCGGCGCCGGCAAGCACATGCTCCGCCTCGCCCGTTTCGGCCCCTTCTGACCACAGCGACTCGGCGGTCGGAGAAAGCCATTTGAGTAGATCCGGACTCCAGGACTGAAGTTGAAACCACCCCAGTAACATGGCTCCCACCAAAGGCAGCACGAGGGGCGTAATCCGGGTGGAATAACGAGGTTGTAGCAGAAGTCGTATGGCCGCGGCGGCAAGGCCAATCGCCAATACGAGGGCCATCCAAAGTTGGGTTGACGCGCGCACGCCACCAAAGAACCATGGTGGCAAGATGATTAGCGTTCCCAGCACCACCCAGGTGATCACGGCCAGGCCGGAGTTGATTCCCTCGATGACTCGTCGTTCCAAATGAACTCCCTCACCCGAACTGCGAAATGGAAAACCGATTAGACTCTAGTTTAACCGCGTCAATTCTTTGAAGTCGACGTGGATTTGAGCCGTAGGCGCTAGCCCTCTTTATCCCCCACATCTCCCATCGATCTAGCGGCTACATCTTAACCTAATTAGCATGGCGCGTTACGACAGTTTCGCGGAATGGTCGCTAGCATATTGGATTGCCAAGGAGGGCAAACGGAAATGGTCGCGGCATGGGTGAAATCGGAATTGGCGAGCTTAGAATTAGGTGACAAGCAAAGAGAAAGACGAGCAGGAATGATTGTCGATCAAGTCGCACAAATTTGTGAGTCGCAACCGGAAGCGGCGAAGAGCAGAGCCGGGCTCAAGGCAAACTATCGGTTCGTTCACAATCCCGCAACCTCATGTGAGGCCATTTTGGACGCGCACAATCAGGTATCCATCAAGCGTACTGCCGAATATGACAGCGTAGTTCTGGCGCAGGATACATCAATCATCGACTTGACCAAACCGAATCGTCAGGTTCAAGGTGCGGGCCTTGGAGAGTAACGATAAGAAT
>Ga0310121_10001410_pt1 | contig 24671 bp, 16 predicted proteins | sample CB27_Tmax_986_MG_FD_203504 | JGI IMG/M metagenome (GOLD analysis project Ga0310121, IMG submission 203504) | Marine microbial communities from Western Arctic Ocean, Canada - CB27_Tmax_986 | ecosystem: Environmental > Aquatic > Marine > Oceanic | place: Canada: Western Arctic Ocean | collected...
GTTCAGCAATCTCAAGCTCAACGCCGGAGACGCCAATATAATTGATATGGCGCCGACGGCACTTGAGCTGTTGGGCGTCGAAAAGCCTCGCTACATGGAAGGTAAATCGCTGTTATGCGCCGACGTGGATTTATCAAACTGACAGCCTCGGCCGCAGGCGCCGCGATGCTGCCCGGCTGCGGAATAAAGCGGGGCGGCGACGGCCGGCCGGGCAGGCTGATGGTCCTCGCCTTCGACGGGCTCGACCCGCGGATTGTCGATGAGCTGATGCGCGCCGGGCGCCTGCCGAATTTTGCGCGTGTCGCTCGAATCGGTTCGTACTCACGCCTGGCGACGTCAAACCCGGCGCAAACGCCCGTCGCCTTTTCCAACATCATCAGCGGCGCCGATCCGGGCACCCATCAGATTTACGATTTTATCCATCGTGATCCGAAGATCATGGTGCCGTACCTGTCGACTTCGGGAATCGAGGGCGGCGACGGCATTTCGATACCGCCGTGGGGCGAGTGGCGGATACCGCTGTTTGGCGGGGGGCAAACCGTGCTGCTGCGACGCGGCGGCTCGTTCTGGGAGGAACTGGTCAAACACGGCGTCGATACAACCGTGTATTACATTCCGTCAAACTATCCGCCCAAGTCGGTCGCAGGCAAGGGGCGGTTCCGATGCATCAGCGGTATGGGCACTCCGGACCTGCTGGGCACTTACGGTGAGTTCACGCTGTTTACGCCTGACGCACCCCTGCTCGGGCGTAGTGTGGGCGGTGGACGGTTCGAGCATATGCAGATGTTCGCCAACGTCGCCATGGGTGAGCTGGCCGGGCCGACGGACCACCTGCACAAACCTTCCGAGCGACGCCGCGCCAAGGCGTTGAAAGTCAAGTTCGACGTCGTGCGCGATCCGATTCACGCGGTGGCAAAGATCGAGATCGCCGGCCACACCCTGTTGCTCAAGGAGGGCGAGTGGAGTGATTTTATCCCCATTGATTTTCAATCGCAGATTGCCGGCTCGGCCGCGCTGGGCGCCGTCGGTGCGCCGGTCAGCTTGCGCGGCATCGTGCGCTTTTATCTCAAGTCAGTACGCCCGAAATTCGAGCTGTATGTCAGCCCGATCAACATAGACCCCATCGCACCGATCATGCCGATCAGCGTGCCCGACGACTTTGCCGCACAACTCGCCCGACGACACGCTAGGTTTTACACCACCGGTATTCCCGAGGACACCAAATCGCTGTCACGTGGCGCGTTGACCGAGGATCAGTTCATTTCACAGTCGAACCTGGTTATGCACGAGTTGACCGATCAGTATTACGATGCGCTCGCGCATTTTGAAAGCGGGTGCCTGTTTTTCTACTTTGGATGGTCCGATCTGATGCAGCACATGTTTTGGCGCGACCGTGATCCGCAGCATCCGGGGCGCGATCCCGAGCAGGGCGACCAATTTGCAAAGGTTGTAGATGAAATCTACACGAGGATGGATAAAATCGTCGGGAGGGCGATGGAGAAGTTGGACGACGATGACACGCTGATCATTCTTTCCGACCACGGGTTCAGCAGTTTCCGCCGTGGATTCAATCTCAATACGTGGTTGGCTGACAACGGTTATGTCACCCTTGGCCGATCCAACGAAAAAGGCGGCGCTGAACTGCTCAGGGACGCCGTCTGGAATAAGACGAAGGCCTACGGCCTCGGCCTCAACGCGCTGTATGTCAACACCATCGGTCGCGAGCGTTCTGGCGTGGTGGCTCAGGGCGATCGACGCAGTCTGCTCGAGGAGATACGCGATGGGCTGATGCGGGTCCGCGATGAGGACGGATCAGAGGTGATCAAACGCATCGATCTGGTCGAGGATATTTACCCGGGCGCTGATCCAAACATAGCGCCGGATATGCTCATTGGGTATGATGATGGCTATCGAGCGAGCTGGGATACGGTGCTGGGCACGATGGTAAGGCCGTGGATCGAAGATAACCTCGACCGGTGGAGCGGCACGCACCTGATTGCGCCCGAGTTGGTGCCTGGCATCGTTCTGAGCAATCGCAAGATCGTGGCCGAGAATCCGACTGTCAGTGATATCGCGCCAACGATTCTTGACGTGTTTGACGTGCCGAAGCCGGCGAGCATGACGGGCCGGTCGTTATTTGCCAGAGCCTGATCACACCACGGAGTGGCGCGATGTTTTCATCGAAGGGCAAAATCAAAATTGACAGGCCGCTGTACGATCGTCTCGCGGAGGCTGCCGAGCGGGCCGGTTACGCCACGACCGAAGAATTCATTCGCCACGTGCTCGATCGCGAAGTTGCTGACATGGAGCAGGTGAGCGACGAAGAAGAGGTGAAGAAGCAACTGCGCGGCTTGGGATACATCGAGTGACTGCCCGGGCCGGTCGAGTCGAAGCGTATGGGCATCATCAACAGTTTATTTAACACGGTATTTGGAGCGTTGCTGGCGCCGTTCGACGCTTGGCCCACATTGCTGACACTGATCGTATGGTCGGCCGTCATCGGCGTGGTGATGGCGGTCGTGTTCCGTTACACGTCGAACCAGCGTGCACTCAAGGTAGTCGCCGATCAGTCCCGCGCCAATTTGCTGGCGATCAAGCTGTTCCAGGACAATCTGGCCGTGACGCTCTGGTGCCAGTTGGCGCTGATGCGATCGGTGGGGCTTCGGCTCTGGCACTCACTGCCGCCGATGATCGTCATGACCGTGCCCTTTGTCTTTGTGCTGGTGCAGTTTGGCGTGCGCTATGAGTACCGGCCGCTGCGCGTGGGCGAACCGGCGGTCGTCGAGTTGCGTCTAAATATTTCGGCATGGGAGGCGCACCGTGATGTACAGATCGAGGTGCCGGCTGCCGTCGACGTGCAGACGCCGGCCCTGCGTGACGAAGAGAAACACACCGTGTACTGGCGAGTCACAGCGAAAGAGCCCGAACCTTTTACGATCCGGTGGCGGTTGGGTGACGTTTCGATCGAGAAACAGGTTGCCGTGTCGGATCGTGCAGGCAGGTTGACCAGGGTGAGCGTGCAACGGCCCGGCCCCGTCTGGCTTGATCGGCTGCTCCACCCGGTCGAACCCGCATTTGCTGCTGATTCGCCCGTGCGCGCTGTGGTCGTTCACCATGACCGGCTGTCAACGCCCGTGTTCGGTTTCGACGTGCCCTGGTGGCTGACGTTGCTGGTTGTCTCCTGCGTCAGCGCCCTGTTGGTTAAACCGCTGGTCAAGGTGCAGTTCTGAAATGTCGCAGGGTCGAAGCCGTCCATGGTCAGCCGGGGTTCGCGTGCTTGTGTTGATCGGCCTGGCGGTCACCGCGGTTGGTGCGGTCTGGTGGTACCACGCGGCCCAGAGCAGCAGGCTGTCGATCCGCAATGTCGTGCTGATCAGCATCGATACCTGTCGTGCTGATCGGCTCAGCAGCTATGGGTTTAAGCGCACGACAACGCCGAACATCGACGCGGTCGCCGATCGGGGTATCCGATTCGCCAATGTTGTCTCGCCCGTGCCCCTGACCCTGCCGGCGCACAGCACGATGCTGACCGGCACCAGCCCGATCAGCCACGGTGTACACGACAACATCGGATTCCGCCTGGGACCGTCGAGTACGACGCTGGCGGAAATCCTACAGAATAAAGGTTATGCCACCGGTGCCGTGGTCAGCACCCTGGTGCTGCAGTCGCAGTTCGGTCTAGACCAGGGATTTACGTTTTACCATGACCGGTTCAGGCACGAGCCGGGCGCGACGCAGGTGCCCCGCGAGCGGTCCGCGATCGCGTCAACCAAGATCGCCCTCGATTGGCTGGGCCAGCATCGTGATGATCCGTTCTTTCTGTTTCTGCACTTCTATGATCCGCACGATGACTACAGCCCGCCAGCCCCGTTTGACACCGACTTTGCCGATGATCTTTACGCGGGCGAAATCGCTTATGCCGATCATTGCGTCGGCATCGTCCTGAACCGGCTCAAAACCCTCGGGCTGCTCGATTCCACGCTAATTGTCGTCACCTCCGACCATGGTGAGATGCTCGAAGAGCATGGTGAACTGAAACACGACTACTTCATTTACCAGAGCGCGATTCGTGTGCCGCTGATCTTCAAGATCCCCGGCCACGACGAAAAAAAAACGGTTCACGAGTTGGTTGGGCTGGTCGATCTCATGCCGACTATTCTCAGTCTTCTGAACATCGACCCCCCGCCCGTGCTGCATGGGACGGATCTTACGCCGAGTCTGTGGGGCAATCCACTGCCGGCCGATCGGGCTTACTACTGCGAGAGCCAGACGCCGACGAAATACGGTGCCAACCCGCTGCTGGGTATCGTCACCGACCGGTGGAAGTTTATTGACACCAAAGTGCCCGAGCTTTACGACTTGGCAGCCGATCCCGGCGAAACGACGAATCTGGCGCAGACAAACGGATCGGTCGCAGCGCAGATGCAGGCCAGGCTCAAGCGGATGCTCTCCGGCCAGCGTGGTGACACCAAGGACAGCCGGATCACGATAAGTGGCCAGACGAAGCAGCAACTCGCGTCGATCGGGTACGTCGGCGTCGGCGTGAAGACAAGCCTTGAAATCGACAAAGACCTGGACGATCCGAAGGACCTGCTCGGCTTCCACCAATTGGTCCACAAAACGGAATCGCTCATTTTAGGCAAGAGTTATGACGAAGCACACGATTTGTGCATGAAGATCATCAAGCAACGCAAAAGCTTCCTGCCCGTGTACTACCAGTTGGCTGACATCGCGGTTGCTCGCCGGCAATACGGCCAGGCGGTGCGGCACGTTCAGCATGTGATTGACCTTCAGCCAGGGGAAGAGATCGCATACCGTGAGCTTGCCGAGATCTATCGATTGCAGGGCGCCCACGGTAAGGAGGTTGAGCAATTGGAAAAAGCAATCCAGTTCAACCCGCGGTCGCTGCTGCTGCTGACCAAGTTGGGCATGGCGCATTATCAAGACGGCGACTACGAACGGGCAATCGTGCGCTATCGCGAAGCACTGGTAATCAAGAAGGATCTGCCCGGCTTGCTCGTCAACCTCGCCCACGCGCTGTACGCATCGGGCCAGAGCGGGCAGGCCATCAAGACCTACCGTGATGCCGTGCAAATCAATCCAGGCGACGCGGAGGTGCGGTATGCGCTGGGGGTCGCGCTGAAAGAAAACGGTCGACCAATTGCCGCGTTGCGGGAGTTTGAGGCCGCTGCGCGCCTTGCCCCGCGATGGCATGAGCCGCGCAACGCCGTGGCATGGGTGCTGGCCACCAGCCCGCGCGCAGAGGTGCGCAACTCTAAAGCAGCCCTTGTCCTGGCCGAGCAGACGGCCGAGTTGACGCAGCACAAGGATGCCAGCGTACTCGACACGCTCGCGGCGGCTCATGCGGCCGCAGCACAGTTCGAGCAGGCCATCGAGATCGCGCAGAAGGCAATCACGCTGGCGGTCGAGTCGAAGTCAGACGAGTTGGCCACCCAGATCGAAGCGCGCCTTCAACTGTACAAAGCCGCCAAACCCTATGTTGAGCCATGAACTGCGGGTGATCGCTACTGCTTGAGTTGCCGAAGAATCCGTTGCGTCTCGGCATCGTCGGGTTGTGCCCGCAGCACGCGACGAAAATGTTCCGCGGCTTGCTGCAGATTTCCCATCTTGAGTAACGATGTGCCCATGTTGAAATTGGCCTCCGCGTGATCGCGGTCGATTTCCAGGGCCTTTCGGTATTGAGCCACGGAGCCGTCGAGGTCGTTTTTTCGGTAAAGCGCCGCGCCCCAGTTGTTGTAGGCCTGCGCCGAATATGGATTGATGCCAATGGCCTGTCGACAGTGATCGATAGCCTCTTCGTATCGCGCAAGCGTGGTCAGTGCGTCGCCGAGGTTAACGTGCGCCTCAAGAAAATCAGGGTCAAGATCCAGCGCTTTCTCATACTGAGCGACGGCCCGCGCCAAATTGTTCTGCGCTGCAAGAGCTTCACCCAAGTTGCTCCAGGTGCGCGGGTTGTGCGGTGTCGCTTGCGTTGCAGAATTCCAGATGCTCACCGTGGTGTTGTAGTCCTCATTTCGGTTTAGCGTGGTAATCGTCAATATCACGATGACGACCGCTGCGATCCCAATCGCCAGGCGATTGCCCGATTGTTTTTTTGCGGTGGCGCACCATCGCGTGATCAGCAGGTATCCGCCGATCACCGTGACAACGATCAGCCCCGCCAGTGACAGGTACATCCGCCGCTCGGCGCCGACCTCTGTCGCGATCGGCACGAAACTCGAAGTCGGCGACAGTGCCACGAAAAACCACACGGCCCCGAACCCAATGGCGGGTCTGCGGATATACACAATCAATGTTGCGACAAGCAAAGCGACGACAATCAACGCATACGGCGCGACCTGGCCGACTGTAAGCACTCTCGGCACGCCGTGGTCGATGCTCAATGGATACGGCCAGAACGCCATGCGGAAATAGCCGCTTATCATCAGGCACTGGTTCATCGCGTATTGAAGTCCGCTCGTGCCGAGTGTGAACCCGACGGAGTCGGAGCGAGGTCCGGTGGCCATGATGGTCGCGAGGATGATCCATGTCGATGCCAACGCTGCATAGAGCGGCCAGCGGCGGTGCAGCGTGTCCCGAATCGATCCCGTGCGAAACGCCAGATCGTACAACACGATCATCATCGGCGCGGTGACCATGGCTTCTTTGCTGGCCATACCCGCCGCGCAGGCGAGCACGGCGGAGACCGTCCACCGGCTGCGATTGGCGCTGTCATCGGCGCGAATGACACAATAGAATGTGAGCAGATAGAACAGACCCATCATCGACTCGGTGCGCAGCACGATGTAATTGACGCATTCGCTGAGCACCGGGTGGACGACCCATAGCAGGGCGCACGCCAGTGCCAGCCCGTCCGCCGTGTGCTCGAATCTCGGCCGAAGCAATGGGCCATGCAGCGTTCGCCGGATGACTCCGAACAGCAGCAGGGCACAGGCAAGATGCACCGCAAGGTTGACCGCGTGATAGCCGCGCACGTTCATCCCGTCGGCCGCGTAATTCAACGCCAGCGAAAGGCAGATGAGCGGTCGCCCCGCCACCGTGGACTGATCCGGCCCGGAGAACAGGCGCGACGGCGGCCAAAGCACCCGCATGTCCTTGTTTTCGACGATCGAGGGGTGATCGTCGTAGATGAACGGTCCGTCCATCGCGTTGATATAGGCGATCGCGCCGATGATCACGAGCAACCACGGGAAATAGCGGGGCATCTTGTCACACTTGTTGGTATTCATCTATTGCAAGCCATACCGTTTCAATGTTGCTCCTCGGTACCGGGGCGCCTGGCATCTTCTCTTTCATAGCGTCGAAATATAGCTTCAACGAGCGGCGGGCATCGTCGGCAAAGTTCTCCTTTGGGCCGTACGTCACCGCGAACTCAAGATGGTAGATCGTCTCCGGGATCTTGCCACGCTGCTCGAAGAGCTTGGCCAGTGCGTAGTGGGCGTCGGCGCGCTGCGGATGGGTATTAACAATCTGTTGAAAGCAACTGATCGCATTGTCAATATCACCTTGATAGTTGTATTGAACGCCCATATTGAAATAGGCCACAAGACTCTTCAGCGCTAACGAGATTCCTTTCTGATGGTGTTCGATAGCTTGCTCTGACTTGTCCTGCTGCGCGAGCACATCGGCGAGCTTGATGTGCATGATCGGATTGTTCGGGGCGGATTCGAGGGCGTGCTCGAAGAGCGTGGCGGAGTTGCGCCAATATTTGACCTGTTGCCATGCCACGGCCCCGTATGCAAAAAGCACACAGACAACCAGAACCGTCACGGCCGGGCGAATAATCCGCCATCGTGAAGACATCCTGATCAACAAGTCAGCTCCGCCCCACACGACCGTAATAAACAGGCCGATCAACGGGATATACGTGTATCGATCCGCCCGGGCCTGCATGTCGACCTGCACGATCCCGATCATCGGCGCCAGCGTGACCAGGTACCACAACCATCCGAAGATTGCATATCGACGGTGCCGGCCCGCGATAAACATCGCGGTGACGCCCGCGAGCAGCGCCATCGCAACGAATATCTGCCAGTCCGGAATTGGCTGGTCAAAGTTCATCAGCGGATGCGTATACAGCACGGCGAGATTCGTCGGCCAGATCGCCTTGGCCATGTACCAGACGTAGCTGTACGCAGCGTTATCAAGCCGGCTCATCATCGGGACCGTCACGGTAGACGCGACCGTCGAGACGGCTTGTTGGTTCAGGAAGGTGATGACACTCGATGCAATACAGATCGCCAGCAGCGGGATCTTTTCAATGACCAGCAGGGCGATATGCTTTTTCCCGGTCTTGTCGGCGTCCAGACCGCGCGGGCACATCCGCTCGATCGGCCAGAAGTCGAGCAGCAGCATCACAATCGGCCAGGTCACGAGCATCGGCTTGGCCATCAACCCCAGCGCCAGCAGCGCCGCGGTCAGCACGTAGCGTCCAGCCCCGCCCCGCCGGGCGTAGCCGACATACGCCCATAACGCCGCCAGACCGAACATCGTGCTCAGCACGTCCTTGCGCTCGGCGACCCAGGCGACCGATTCGACGTGCAACGGATGAATCGCGAACACTGCCGCTACGATCACGCTGCACCATCTTCGGGTGGTCAGTGTTTCAAGCAAGCCAAACAGCAACAGCGAATTGATGATGTGCAGCGCTACGTTTGTCGCATGATGTCCCCCGGCGTTGACTCCGAAGATCTCGCAATCAAGCATGTGCGACAGCCATGTCACAGGTTGCCAGTAGCCCTGATGATAGGTCGCAAACGCCCAACTAAGCCCACGCATTGTCAGGCCCGCTTGTACGAGGCCGTTATCCGTCACATAGGCATTGTCATCGTAATGCACGAAATCGAACGAGATCACCTGCCCGAACACCGCCGTCGTCGCAGCGATCAGGATCAGGCATAGGATCAGGTTTCGTTTCATGCGACTTTTCGCTCTTTGGTACCGGTGGCGACCGGGTGGCGCAGCAACTCACTTCTTATTCGGCACGCGAGGACAACTGGTTTGAATGGATTGCAGTCAATTGTGTTACAGTTGTAGCATGTCGCTGTATAGGCGTTTGGTTCGGCCGATCCTGTTTCGCTGCGATCCAGAGTGGGTGCATGACCGTACGATTGGGTTGGGTGAACGGCTGGGCGGGTTTCCGACCGCACGCCGCATGTTGAGCCGGGCCTTGGCGTTTGACGATCCCCGGCTGGCAACGAGTGTGGCAGGCCTTGATTTTACCAATCCTGTCGGCATGGCCGCCGGTTTCGATAAGAGCGGTCGGGCGATCCGGGCTCTGGCGGCCGTGGGATTCGGGTTCGTCGAGATCGGGTCGGTCTCGGCCCAGCCGTCGGTGGGTAACCCCCGGCCGCGCCTGTTTCGTATCCCGATCGACCAGGGTATCGTCGTTCACTACGGCGTGCCCAACGATGGCGCCCGCGTCGTGGCAAAGCGCGTCGCCGAGCACCCGCTCAGCGTGCCGCTCGGCGTCAATGTCGTCGAGACCAACACCGGGTGCCAGGCACTTCCGGAAAAGATTGTTGAGCAGTTCGTCGAAGTGGCACGTACTTTTGTCGGCAGGTGTGATTATCTGGCGCTCAATCTTAATTGCCCGAACACCACCGCCGGGCACAGCACGTTCGACGACGTGTGTTGGCTCGGGCGCATGCTGCGTGGTTATGCGGATATCGACGGTCTGCCGCCGGTGTTTCTAAAATTCGTCGCCACGCACGAACAGGGCAGAATCGAACAGACGCTCGAGACGGTCGATCCATATGAGTTCGTCAAGGGTTTCATCTTCAACCTCCCTCCGGGCAAACCATATAAGCTGAGAACGCCACCGTCGAAACTGGCGAAGATGCCCGGCGTCGCCTCCGGTCCGCACACGCGGGTCATGATCAACGATGCCATTGTCGCATGGTATCGTCGCATGGACCACGGACGCTACTCGATCATTGGTGTCGGTGGCATCACCTGTGCCGAGGAAGCCTATGAAAAGATCCTCCTCGGAGCCTCGTTGACGCAGTTGTACACGGCCCTGGTCTATCACGGCCCCGGCCTCGTCGGCGTGATCAACCGCGGCCTCTGCCGCCTGCTCGACCGCGACGGGTTTTCCCATATCTCACAGGCCGTGGGCGTTTGCAATCAATAGGCAAATCCTACCGGCCGAATTTACTTGGCCTCAAGACGGTGCAAATGTCACAAGAGAGATAGCGCAATAAATGAACTGAAATTTGATCCGTGTGTGGATCATTTCGCGCTCGATTCGTCTGATCTTCGTGTGTCGTGCGCCTCCTTGCGGCCAACTTTCACCGGTGCTGTAGGTCGCGTGCGTCCTCAACCTGTTTGCCGTAGCGGAATGTAACGAGTTGGCAACGTGGACAGCGGTAGGCTTCGAGCTTGGCGCGCCGGAACCACGACGACGTCGCTGGCAAGGCGTCGGCCATCGGAAACAGTCCAGTGCCCCCCCCGTGCGCGGAACCAGAAGATCCCGCCGCCTGTAGGGATATAGCCTTCCTGCATCGTCGTCCGGCATTGCGGACATTTCATGGTGCTGACAGAATCCATGAACCGTGGTGTCCTGTCAATGCGGTCGGCGTCGTTGTCATGCCCATTTCGCGGTTGTACTGTTCGGATTGACCTCGCGGGATCGACAGGTACCGCCAGCGATCGCCCCGGATGTGCTTGGCGATCGTAAGAATCTGGCCGGCGTGGTGCGAATGGTGCGAAAACTGTCTTGTGATGGCGTGGCAGACGGTGTGCGGTTCGTCGCGGGTGTGAACCGTTTTGACCAGGTCATCGCCGTGTAGCGCGCCAAGTCCGTCGAACAAACAAGTCCAGCCGCGATCTCACAGTTGAACGATCGCGTCGCGTGGCACGTTGGTTTCCTCTATGAACTCTCAATCGCGATGGAAGGTTTCATTTATCGCGCATACTCGACTGTTCGCATCTCGCGCAGGACGGTGATGCGGATTTCACCGGGAAAGGTCATTTCGTCGCTGACGCGTTTGGCGATATCGCGGGCGATGTACTGGCAGTTGGTGTCGTCGACGTTGTTGGGATCAACGATGACGCGTACCTCGCGGCCGGCTTGAATGGCATAGGCCTGTTTGACGCCGCGCATCGAAGTGGCGATCTCCTCGAGTTGTTCGAGTCGGCGTACGTATTTAGCGAGCGTTTCGCGCCGGGCGCCGGGGCGGGCGCCGCTGATCGCGTCGGCGGCCATGACGATCGGCGTGTACGGCGTGGTGGCGGGAATGTCGTTGTGATGCCCGGCGATCGCGTTGAGCACGGCCTCGTTTTCATTGAAACGCTTGCAGAACGCGGCGCCGATTTGCGGGTGACCGCCCTCGACATCGTGGTCCATCGCCTTGCCGATGTCGTGCAGGTAGCCGCAGCGGCGGGCGATCGTGCCGTCTAGCCCCAACTCATCGGCGATGACCTGGCAGAGATACGCCACCTCAAGCGAATGGCGGAGGATGTTCTGCCCGTAGCTTGTGCGGTAGTGAAGCCGGCCCATGGCTTCGCTGACCTGGCCGTGCAGACCCTGCACATTGGCCTCGATCGACGCGTCCTTGCCAAACTTGAGGATTCGCTGATCCATCTCCTTGCCGATCTGTTCGACGACCTCTTCGATGCGTGACGGGTGAATACGTCCGTCGTCGAGCAGTTTCTGGAGCGATTCGGCGGCGATGGCGCGGCGGACGGGGTCGAAACATGAGACGACAACGACGCCGGGCGTGTCGTCGACGATCACGTCCACGCCGGTCGCCTTCTCGAACGCGCGGATGTTGCGTCCCTCCCGGCCGATGACACGCCCCTTCATATCGTCCGACGGAATCGCGATGGCCGAGACGGTGGATTCGGCGGTGTGCTCGACGGCGTACCGCTGGATGGCCTGGAGGGTGATCTTCAGGGACGTCTCTTTCGCTTCCGCCTCAGCGCGGTCCTGGACACGCTGGATGACCTGGCCGGCCTGGTGTTGCACCTCCTGCTCCATATGGTGCAGGGCTTCACGGCGGGCGTCTTCTGGACTGAGGTTGGCAAGGCGCAGCAGGGCCTGCTTCTGCTCCTGCCGGGTATTCTCGAGCACCTCCTCGCGCTCGACGATCAAGGTATTCAGGCGGGCATCCTTGACGGCGATGGCCTTTTCGCGCTCCTTGATCTTGCCCTCGAAGTCGTTCAGGTATTTCTCCTTGGTCGTCAACACGTCGAGCTTGCGGTCGAGGTTGTCCTCGCGCTTGGTGATGCGGCGTTCGAATTCCTTCAACTCGTTGCGCGAGTTGTTGTTTTCCGCCTCGAACTGCTCGCGACGCTTGGCCAGATCGTTGCGGGCATCGAGTTCGATCTGTTTGCGATGGGTTTCAGCCTCGTGACGGGCGTGGGAGAGGATCTGCTCGAATTCGCGCTTGGCATCGGCGATCGTCCGGATGCCGATAAATCTGCTCAGGAGCACGGTGGCGATGATACCGACGACCAGACCGCCCACACCGATGCTGATGGCCAACGAAGTCTCAACTGCCAGAAAAAATGTGTTAAGCACGGCCAAGCCCTTTCACTGCGGGCCACGTGCGGCGATACGCAGCCGCTGCAACCCACAGATATCAGGGCACAAACCATCTGACGGTGCTCGAAGGCTTGATATTGTCCGATCAGCTCGAAACTTATTGACTATCTCAACTTGACTATCTCAACGACTCGTTTTGGGGTGGGGTCAAGTGCTCACAAGCCCTAATCGATGAGCATCGCATCAACTGACCGCCGTGGCGTGGGCGGTGCACATGCGTGCCAGGGCTCCCCGTGTGGCCTGGAGTCGGGAGCAATAGAAATCTGAGATTCGCGGTTGGCATCGTCAATCTATCCATCTGTTGCCAGACGCTCCGCTGCGCTGTGGGTCGGTCATGCAACAGTCTGATCGGCCTTAAGCCTTGGTCACCGGTCGGCCCGGTTCGTGCCGGTTGTCGTTCTGTGGCCGGGCAACGCAAAGGACTAGCTAGTCTTTTGCAGCCCACCTCGACTTTCGCGGACATGTTAGGGGCGTTAAAGAAGTTCGTCAAATGAGGATTTGACGCCGTCGGCCGCTGAGTGGGTCGCGCAGAGCCCCCGCTGGCGGTAAACTCATTTGTCAGATGATCGAGGCCATGCTGTTGATGTTGGTCGGGGGGATCACGCTGAGCCAGGCAGTCAGCAATCCAAGGCAGGTCACGCTCCGCTGGCTGCGGTTGGGCGGCATCCTGGCCGTGACCCTGCTGGCGGTGACCGTCGTGGTGGGGCTGACAGCAGGCAGCCTGCGGGGTGCTGTGTTGATTTTGGTCGCCGCTGCGGTGATCGCCTGCGTCGTGCAGTTGATCACCGTGCAGAAGGCCATGCACGCGAGCCAGCGCGTCGCGGCGTTGTTGGCGTTCCCGTTGGCGGCGGTAGCTGGATTGGGCGTGCTGGCGACGGTCATTGACGCCGGGGCCGGCGAGATCCAGTCCGATCCGACGGCCTTGCGCCATGCGGGCATGATCTGCACGGTAATGATCGCATCACCGTTGCTGGGCGGGTTCCTGATGACCATGCTGGTGGGCCATGCGTACCTGACCGCCGGCCATGAGATGACCCAGCGACCGTTTGCGCGGTTGGTGGTCATGCTGGCCGTGTTGCTGGTGTTGCGACTGGTCGTCGCCTCGGTGTTCGGGCTTGTGCCTTATGTGCAAGCGGAGATCTACAGTTCGCGCGCCTGGAACATGATGCTGATCACCTCGCGCTTTGTGTTCGGGCTGATCCTGCCGGGCGTGTTCACTTGGATGGTCTACGACTGCGTCCGCCGGCAAGCCAATCAGTCGGCCACCGGCATCCTGTACGTAGCCCTGCTGATGGTCGTGCTTGGTGAAGGCACCGCCCTGACACTACTCGACGCGACAGGGTTTGTGTTCTAGGCACCTCGCCAACCGTGAGCAATATCCGGGCGACTGAACACTGCCGAATCTCAAGCTGCGTTTGTCGATATGGAAGCAGCTCTTTTCATTGTAGAAACCAATGAGCCCCGCGTGATGACCAGATACTTCGTGGAAGCATGGGGTGGAGTCGGCGGCTCCGCCTACATCTCGCTGTTAATCCATAAAAAAAGGGCCTCGACCGGGGAGGCATCCGGCGCGAGACCCGATCCAGGGTACGGTTAATGGGCGGACACCGTCGGTTCCGGGCGTCCACCGTTACTGTTTTCTCACCGCGTCAACTAGACAATTCAGCGTCGGGTCCTGCCAACTTCATCCGGTCGATTGCGGCTTGCGCGGTCATCGCTGGCGCGGTTGTAGCGGTTGTGACGGTCCTGACGACTTATCATTCGGCGGGCTGGTATACTCTCACGGATCATGGCACAAGGCGGCACCATAGGACTGTTTCCGGGGACGTTTGATCCGATCACCAACGGTCATCTGGACGTGATTAGGCGTGGCCGATCTCTGTTTGGCCAGTTGATCATCGCCATCGCAAAAAATCCGGCCAAGTCCGAACTGTTCAGCGTCGATCAGCGCAAGCGGATGATCTGCGCGTTGGTGGCCGACATCGGTGACAACGTCAGCGTCGAGACCTACGACGGGCTGACCGTCGATTTTGCCCGCAACAGCGGTGCTACCGCCATCCTGCGCGGGCTACGCAACATGACTGATCTGAACTACGAGTTTCAGATCGCGCTGACCAACCGCGCCATCGCCGATATCGAAACCGTGTTCATCATGACCGGCGAGAGCTATGTATTTACCAGCTCAACCCTGATCAAGCAGGTCGCCTCGGCCACCGATATCCACAGGCTGCACCGGCTGCTGCCCCCGATTGTCGTCGAAGCGCTGGAAGAGAAGAAGCGGCAGAACCACGGACAGATTCCCTGGCAGCACGATGATGGGCACAAAGACTGAAGGCAAAATATCGCGGTGTACGGATGAGAGCGGGCATGGCGTATGATGGACTACAGGATAATCAGTATCGGCGCACTGAGCAGCCACGATTTGTGGCCGGACAACGGCTCGCCGTGCACACCGCACGCGACAACCACGTTGATTCGCAGCAACGGCCGCGCTATTCTGGTTGATCCGGGGCTGCCGCCACCAGCGATCGGGGCCCGGTTGACCGAGCGGTCGGGGTTGACGCCGCAGGCAATCACCGATGTTTTTCTGACCAATTTTCGACCCGCGCACCGCGCCGGGTTGGCGGCGTTCGGCGAGGCGACTTGGTATATCAGCGAGATGGAGCGGGAAGCGATCGGATCGGCCCTGGTTGACCGGTTCAGGACCGAAAGCGACGCCGAGGTTTGCCGGCTGATCGAGCAGGACATCGGACTGCTCAAGCGATTTCAAGTCGCGCCGGATCGACTGGTGGACCAGGTGGATCTGTTTCCGCTGCCTGGGTTTACACCCGGCACATGCGGGCTGCTGCTGAGTCACATGAACTCGACGACGCTGATCGCGTCCGACGCGGTCGCCAGCACCGAGCACCTTGAGCAGGGCCGGGTGCTGCGAAATGCGGTCGATGTCAGCGCGGCCCGTGATAGCCTGGCGGAGGTGGTCGAAATTGCCGACGTGATTATCCCCGGCCACGACAATTTGGTGCTTAATCCGACGAGGCGGCAATTTTAACGCCGGTGCGTCGCCCCGGTTGAATGGGCCATGCAATACCATCTTTACGTGTCGATCGGCGGCGATAGGCAGTTGGCGCGGTTCGTCATGGATAGCCAATCGGGTGCGCTGACGCCGACGCCGGGCATTGGCCTAGATGCATCACCCGGGCCGCTGGCCGTTGACCGAGCGCAACAGTTTCTCTACATATCGCAGCGCAGCGAACGGCGGCTGTCGAGTTTTCGCATCGATCTCAGAACCGGTGCGCTGGCGCCTATCAACACGGTACAACTCGACACCGATGCCTGCTACATCAAGGTGGACCGGACGGACCGTTACCTGCTGTCGTCGCACTATCGCGCGGGCGGTGCCACGATACACGCGATTTGCGAGGACGGATCGATCGAGCCGCGGCCGGTTCAGCACGTTGATACGGCCGAACATGCCCATAGCATCCAAACGGACCCGACCAACCGCTTCGCGTTTGTGGCGCACACGACCCCATCCAATATGATCACGCAATTCCGGTTCGACCAGGAAACGGGTCGGCTCACGCCCAACGATCCGCCCCACCTGAGGCCGACGAGGCCGCAGGGGCCTCGGCATTTTTGTTTTCACCCGGCTCTGAACGTGTTGTACTCGGTCAACGAGAACGGTTGCAGTGTGACCACCCACCAAATCGATGCCGACACGGGTACGCTGCGCGACGTGCAGACACTTTCCACCTTGCCGGAGGGTTTCAATGGCGACAACGTGTGTGCCGAGATCAAGATTACGCCGTCGGGCAGGCACCTTTACGCATCGAATCGCGGCCATGACAGCATCGCCCTGTTTACCGTCGATTCGCGCAATGGTGAACTGACGGCGAGCGGCCGCCAGCCGACGGAGCCCAAGCCGAGAATGTTTGAGTTAGATCCTGCCGGCCGGTTTCTTTATGCCGCCGGGCTGGGTTCGGGTAAAATCGCGGCGTATCGGCTGGACGGCGAAACCGGCGTGCTGATGCTGATGAATACCTACGACGTGGGGCCTGGTCCGTCGTGGTTGCAGTTTGTCGAGATGATTGACTGAAAGGAGCCAAGGTGGGATGAATGTGAGCGGCGAAACCTTGGCAATCGATGGTGGCATACCTGTGCGTGACGAGGGGCGCCGGCCTTGGCCGGCGTGGCCGGTGGTCAGCGAAAACGAATGGGTTATGCGCGTCGAACCGGCGCTGCGGCAGGTGTATCTTTCGCATACGGAGGGCCTGTCGGGGGAGTCAACGCAGGCATTTGCCGCGAAGTTCGCCGACTATTGCGGCGCCGCGTTCGGGCAGATGGTGCCCAGCGGCACTTGCGCCTTGGCGGCAGCGCTGGCGGGCGTGTTGGATCTTGATGCGTGGGGCGACGGCGGTGAGGTGATCCTGCCTAACTACACGTTCATCGCCACCGCCAGCGCTGCGCTCGACCGGCGGTGCATGCTCGTATTTGTCGATATCGACGCCGCTACTTTCACGATCGACCCCGATCAGATCGAACGCGCGATCGTGCCCGGCAGAACACGCGCGATCATAGCCGTCCATCTGGGCGGGCACCCGGCGGACATGGCACGCATCAATGACATCGCACGCCGACATGATCTCAAGGTGATCGAAGATTGCGCCCAGGCACACGGCGCGATCTGCGACGGCAAGGGCGTTGGCGCATGGGGCGACGCAGGCGCGTTCAGTTTTCAGTCGTCGAAAAATCTGACCAGTGGCGAGGGGGGCGTAGTCGTGACCAACGATCGGCTGATCGCTGATCGTGTTGTGGCGTTCAAGGATGTGGGCCGGGACCCGGAGGCAGCGCAGTGGGAGTATCCGCGGATCGGCTGGAACTACCGTCCCAGTGAATATCTCGCAGCGTTGTTGAACGTCCGACTGGAGCAACTCGAAGATCAAACGGAGCATCGCAATCGCATGGCCGAGACGCTGGGCAGGTTGTTGCACGAGGTTCCGGGTATCACGCCGCCGCAAAACGCCGGTTGCTGTACGCGGCACGGTTACCACCTTTACGCGATGCTTTACGATGCAGATCATTTCGGGGGCCTCAGCCGCGACGACATGGTGGCGGCTTTGACTGCCGAGGGCATTCCTTGCTCGGCCGGTTACCCATATCCGTTGGTTGCGTCGCCCGCGCTGCAACGCCATCGTGAACTGTATCCGGACACGATCCGCGTGCTCGACTGCCCGATCGCGAAACATGTTTGCGAGCATTCGATCTGGCTGAAGCAGTCGATGCTGCTCGCTGACGAAGCCGACATGGCCGATGTTGCCTGCGCGTTTATGAAGATTCAACATTTGGGTAGCAGTTGAACCGGGAGTTGCCCGTCGATGCGAGTTGGGGCGTCAGCAATCGACATCACGCCGGGTTTCACCGTGGACCTTTCGGGTTTCGGTTCGGGTCCGGGTGGTCGCGAACAACCGGCCACGGGCGTGCTTGACCCGATCGCGGCACGGGCGGTGGTGTTTGCAGGCGGTGGCAAAACTGTGGCGTTGGTCAGTCTCGATCTGCTCGAGTTGACCCGTGCCGATGCCGACGTGCTGAAAGCAATCGTCGCCGAGGAAATCGGCGGCACGGCCAAAGACGTGTGCATCGCCTGCACGCACACGCACTCCTCCGCGGCGACGTATCCGCTGTTTTGCTGCGGTCGGGTGTCGCCCCTTTTTGTCGGATCATTGGAGCAACATGTGCGCAGCGCCGCCAAGGCCGCCGTGCAACGTCTTGTGCCCGCGCATTTGACAACGGCACAGGCGCCGCTGCACATCGGCTGTAATCGCCGAAATGGCATGCGCGGTCGCGATGGAAAAACTCGGCAGGATCACCCCAATGACGATGTGCTTCGTCTGCTGATCGTGTCCGACCAGCAGCACCGACCGTTTGCGTTGGTCATGTTGCACGCCTGCCACCCGGTGTGTCTCGGCCGCGACAACCGCCAGATCAGCGGCGACTTCCCCGGCATTGCGTGTCGATCGCTGGAGCGGCGGATGGGTGATGGCGCAGTCGCGATGTTCGTCAACGGTTGCGCAGGCGATATCAATCCCTATGACCAGTACACGGGTTCATACGAAAAGGCTACACAGGCTGCGGCGAGGTTGGCCGCGGCGGCAGAAGATTTTCTGCACTCGGCTTCGGCTCCAACGAACATGGTCAATGCTGAGCGGATAGAGTGTCAATCGTCGATCGTGAATCTCGAGTACGAGCCACCGGATGAACCGGGTTGGCGCGAGCAACTTGCGGACCTGGAAGCGCAGATGGGCGGCGCGCCGTGGCAATCTGAAAGCAAACTCGAATACAGCAAACTCGCCAGCTGCGCCTTTCTCAACGAGCAATTGCAACTACACCGCGAGGGTCGATACCCGACGCATATGCCCGTCGTCGTCCAGCGACTGATGATCGGACCGTTGGACCTGCTTGCCCTGTCCGGCGAGGTGTTCTTCGAGATTGGCCTGCGGATCAAGCGGTTGGCCGACAGGTCGTGCCTGTGGGTCGCCGCCTGTTGCAACGGCGGGCACGGGTATATCCCGACGGGCATCGCCTATGACGAGGGTGGTTACGAGCCGGTCCGGTCAAGCCAAGTCTACCGGCATCCACCCCTGCGGCCCGGCGCCGGCGAACATCTGGCTGAGCAGGCCGTCCGACAGGTACGCTGAACCACCGCCGATTCCGAGGCGCATGACGCCATGTCGCGTTTGTCGCAACCGTTTGGTTCTATTCGTTGAGTTGCTTGCGAATAATGCCCGGCCGGCCGAGATACCACTCGCCGCTCTTGACGTTCCACCGAATGGGACCTGCCTGACGAATCGTCTCGTCTTTGGTCGTCACGAGCGTGACGCCGCCACGGGGTGGAGTGATGGTGACGAACTCTGACTTTTCCTTCCCCAGATAGTGCAGCATCCCGGAGCGGAATCCCAGATCACCCTGCGTCACAACGACGCCCTTGTCGGCGATGATATCGACGATATCGGGCGTGGGGGCTGTGCCGGAGACCCATACATCCAGACCGCCACTGCCCTCCAGGTCGGTGATTGCGGCGACAAAGCGATCGCACTCGAGGTCGACCGGCGGCTGCTTTTCGTCCAAATGCTGCGGCGCTATGTGCGTCATCCAGACGTTTTCATAGATGCGCATCTGGTTCGCGACCGCGTCGAGCCGCAACTCGCTGCGGGCACCCTGCCATGTAAAGGTCGTGACGCCGCGGCCGCTGAACTTGACTTTCGCTTCGGGGGTGCTCGGCGAGGCGCCTTCCTCCTTTGGGCGATAGTCCTCGTACACCAAGTGACCCGTGCCGATGAAGCGTATATGCTCGACGGGTTTACCGTCGAGCACGGTGTCAACGAACCGCATTTCCGGCCCGCTGATCGTCAGCCGGGTGGCCACGCTTTTGCCATCGTCCTTCAGCCGGCGGGTGGCTTGGAACTCTACATTTTTATCTTCACGCTTCGTGGCAATCAGTTCTTTGATGGCGTGACCCTGTGCCAGGATGGCGGGATTCGTGTTGTCAGCCGTCGACGTGGACTTGGTCAGAAAAAGCGTCAGGTCGCCCGGTGCGCTCAGCCGGCCGGATTCGAGTCCTTGGCGGGCCTGCGAGAGCACGTCATCGACAAAAAGCACCTCGGCCCGTGCGTGGTCGTACGTCATCCTCCGCCGCCACGTGACCATCATGATGCCGGGTTCATCGTCCTGCTTGTCGCCGCGGCGCGCCAGTCGGTACGACCACGTGCCCGGCCCGATGACCTGTATGGACGACTCAACTTCGTCCACGATGATGTGGCCACCGGCGATCTGCGTCTGTCCATTTTTGGTCTCAATGCGCGCGGGCTCGGTTTCCGATCCGAACAACTCGATCTGCCTGGTGGTCATGTCCGCCACGAGTTTGTCGGCGTAAGCCAAATAAATGTCGCCGTCGGTGGTGAACTCGACGTGCACGTTGTGCTCCGCGACCATTCTGGTCGGCCTGATGCGCTGCGTGGGCTGTTCGTCCGAGTCATCGGTATCGTCGGGCGCGCTCTGCGCCAGGCTGACGTCAAGAATCCCGGTGTCGAGCTTGATGTCCGTGGTGACGGCGTGCACCGTGCCGATGGCCAGTACCCGTGCGGGATAGGTCTTGCCGTGCTCATCTTTTTTGGTTTCAATGGTCAGGTCATCGGTCCGCAGGAACAGCGGCTTGGTTGCGCCCTCGTCGAATATATTGGCCTCGACGCGCCCCTCGGCGCGGAGGCTCTCCGGGTCGGGCCGACCGGCGTCCGTTTCTTTCATCCCAATGCCGATACGGTCTGCCTTGAGATCGAACCGCGCATGTTGCAGTTTCGCGCCGCCCAGGAATGCGGCGTTACGCATGGTACGGATAAACTTCAGCTGTTCGGCCAGCGGCGCCTCATCGCGACCGGGGAAGAACGTCAGTTCCATGGCGTCGATCCACTCGACGGTCACGTCTTCGGGTAACAACTCGCTGGCGTCGCCTCGCGTGCGCAGTTTGCCGGAGCCCCACAGTCGCGCGCCCAGCGGGTCCAGTTCCAGCCAGGCCGAGTCGGCCGCATGCAAATCGCCCAGTCCGGGCGACTCGAGCATCAGTGGGTAGGCCGCCGAGCCGAACAGGCGAATCAACTCCGTGCTGCGCTGATACGACAGGCGTTGGGCCAGGATTGTCTCGGCCTCTTTTGACCGGGCGTGGACGGGCCGACCGGACATGGCCACGAGAATATCGCCCGGGCCGGACAATTCCGCGGGCGGGTCATCCGCCGGAACCAATGTAAGCGGCCCGGAACACCTGATCCTGATCAAGTCACGGACCGCCTCATCCCCTCTCGGTGGCGACTTGCCCTCGTCCTCATGGTTGGTTGGCGGCTTACCGGACGAACCCGCAGTTGTGGATCGCTTGCCAGGTGTTGGTGCATCGTCGGACGCGGTGCCGGTAAAATCGAAATAGATATCCAGCTTATCGAGCGTGAGGTCGAGGTCGCCGGATTCCACGACGACCTCGTGCTCGAGGCTCGCCTGGTAATACTGGGTGGGCTCGGTTGTCGCGGATTTGCCGCCGTCCGTATCGGGCGTAGCCTGGCCGGTGTCGCTGCTCGTTGTGGACGGGTTGTTGCTTTCGTTGGACCTCGCCAGTCGGGCGGATTGCAGCTCGATATAATCGATGCTTTGCAGCGTGAGCTTTTCAATTCGGTTGCGAAGCTCGTTATACGTCAGCGTCAGGCCCCGGCCGGACGAATCGTAACCGGGTCCGGTCATGCGCACGGATTTGTCGCTGCTGACCTCGAAAAGGTCATAATCGAACTTGGCGTCCTCGAGCCTGATTTGCATCCTGTCGGACGGTTCGGATGGCTGATCGTCGTCCTCGGCCCGCGTAGCCGTGGTGATCGTGATGACAACGTTTCCTTCGAGCCGGCCGAAACGCGGATACCCGTCCGGATCGGCAACCCAGTTCTTGTCGGTGATCGTGCCTCGGTCAGCGCGGACCTCGATGGTTCGATCGGTGTGCACCACGGTGACGGGTCTGACCACACGCAGCAGTCCGCCTTTGATCGGCTTGGTGTTGTCGGCGGAGAACTCGATCCAGTGGCCTCGCTTCGTCCGGCCACTGGCACGGATGGCGCCGGTGTCGTGCAGCGGTGAGCGGGCGTTGCGCGCCGGGGGAGGGGCCAGCAGGGGGGCGCCGTTCTGGTCGATCGGGTCTATCGCCACGGCATCGCGGCTGGGGACCGTGTCGCCCGGCTTCAGCGTCACCAATAACAACGCCAACGCCGCCGCCGCCGCCAATCCAAGGATCGCTATCCGTTTGGCCATGGCCAAAGTGTATGCCGACTGCATCAGCCATTTCAACACCGCCGATGATTTCGCACGATTCGGTGTTATGAATTACGCGGGACGGTCGCCGGTTGTTATGATCGGCCGGTCAGGAATTGTGGTGTTTTATGGGAGTCAATCAGATGCTGTCGAAGATATTCAAGGCCTACGATGTGCGGGGCGTTTACCCCGATCCGCTGGGTGAGGCCGATGCATGGCGGATCGGCTGCGCTGCCGGTCAATTTCTCAAGGCACAGGTAGGCAAGTACGCCGCCACCCCGCCGCGCGCCGACGCGGTCGTCGTCAGCCGGGACATGCGTCCAAGCAGCGATACGTTGGCCGACGCCCTGTTCGACGGCTTGCGCGCCGCGGGCATGAACGTGATCGACCTGGGCATGTGCGACACGTCGATTATCTATTTCGCCGTCAATCACCTCGGCACCGCCGGTGGCATCCAGACCACCGCCAGCCACAACCCGATCGAGTACAACGGATTTAAGATCTCCGGCCAGCAGGCGCGCCCGATCGGCGCCGAGTCGGGGCTCAACGACATTCGCGGTATGGCCGAAGCTCTGGGTGAGCCTGGGTCGATCTCCACGACCGGTTCGGTCGAAACGCTCGATGTCTGGGACGAGTACCGCGCGCATATCCTCAAATTCCGCCGATCGGGGGGACGGAGGCTGAAAGTGTTCATCGATGCGTCCAACGGCATGGCGGGCAAACTGGTGCCCAAGGTGTTCGACGGCGTCGAGGGACTCGAGATCATCCCGCTGAACTTCGAGATCACCGGCTCGTTCATACACGATCCGAATCCGCTTGTCGCCGAGAATATGGCCCCGACGCAAGCGGGCGTGCTCGAGCACGGAGCCGATCTTGGTGCTTGCTTCGACGGCGACGCCGACCGGTGCATGTTTGTCGATGATCGCGGCCGGATCATCGGATGCGATCATCTGACCTCGCTGCTGTGCGATCATTTTGTCAAGCAGTCGCCGGGCACGACGATCGTGTACGACTTGCGATCGAGCAAGGCGCTCGAACAGACGATCCGTGCCTGCGGTGCCGTGCCGAGAAAGAGCCGGGTCGGCCACGTGTTCATGAAAGCGGCGCTGCGCGAAACCGACGGCGTGTTCGGAGGCGAGTTGTCCGGGCATTTCTACTTTCGCGACAACTTTTTCGCCGATTCGGGCGCGATCGTGTTTGCAGCCCTGGCGTCGGTGCTCAGCGCCACCGACCAGCCATTCAGTGAATTGATAGGACCATTTCAGAAATACCCGCAAAGCGGTGAGATCAATTTCCAAGTCGCCGACAAGGACGCGGTGCTCGAGGCACTTGAACAGAAATACAGCGACGCACAGATCGATGAACTGGATGGGGTGACCATCGATTCATTCGACGAGCACGGCTGGTGGTTCAACGTCCGCCCGAGCAACACGGAGCCGCTTCTGCGTCTCAACGCCGAGGCCGCCGATCAAGCCACGCTCGACGCACTGCTAGACGAACTGAAGCCGATGCTCGGCACACCGGCGTCGGGTCATTGAATGACGATCAGGTCGATTCGGGATCCTCGGTATCCGATTCGTTTTTCGCGAGCGGTCGCCTGCGGTGACTTTCGGCGAGGCTTGGCCGACCGGGCCGAATGCATGGAACACATCGCATGGGGGCCATTTTCGTTGAATTTTGCCGTTTGAACCGATACGCTTGACGAATCGCGATGGGCCTGCATCGTCTTTTTCAAGGGGTCCTGCCATGACACAGATCGAGCAACCGCAACGATTTGGGGACGAGATTTTCGCCGCTGCGGCCGGGGTCGTCACCCGCGCTGACTTCATCCGCAAGACATACCTGCATCTGGCCGGCGCGATCCTTGCGTTCATCGGTCTCGAGTTGGTGTTTTTCCAGGTGCTGGACGTCGAGGCGATCACCAAGTCGATGCTCGGCGGCCCCTATTCGTGGTTGATCGTGCTGGGCGCGTTTATGGTGGTGAGTTGGCTGGCGCACTCGTGGGCCAACTCGGCGACATCGATTGGAGTGCAATACGCGGGTCTGGTTGTCTACGTGATTGCCCAGGCAGTGATCTTCGTGCCGCTGCTTGTCATTGCCAGCCAATACAATCAGATATACGGTGGCCACAATCTCATTACCACTGCGGCGGTGACGACGCTGACGATGTTCGGCGGCCTGACAGGGTTCGTGTTGATCAGCGGCAAGGATTTTTCGTTTCTGCGCGGCGCGCTGGTCATCGGCGGCATCGCGGCGATGATGATGATCG
>Ga0310121_10001412_pt1 | contig 24634 bp, 25 predicted proteins | sample CB27_Tmax_986_MG_FD_203504 | JGI IMG/M metagenome (GOLD analysis project Ga0310121, IMG submission 203504) | Marine microbial communities from Western Arctic Ocean, Canada - CB27_Tmax_986 | ecosystem: Environmental > Aquatic > Marine > Oceanic | place: Canada: Western Arctic Ocean | collected...
CGCTCAAGCCTATCGCCCGAGCTGTTCGGAAAGAAGGCGGCGCGGCCGGCTGCCGGCGACCGCAGCGAGCCGCCCTGGCTAGAGGTCGAAGGGGAACTCCTGGCGTTGGGCCAGCCCGGAGAGCTCACCCACGGCCTCGTTTGCGTGCGCAATCACCTCGGGCGGGTAGCAATACTTGCGCTTGTGCGCCTCGAACTCCTCGGCATCGAGCAGTTCGATCGTGCCGCTCGCGCGCACGGTGACATCGAGGTCGAGGTCCACGTAACGCAGCTCACCGGCCTCAAGTTTGGGGGGCGTGGTCACGTTGCAGTACCAGAGCGCGGTGTCCTCGCCCGGCTCGGCGAGACGAAACACGTTGTACCAGCGGTCGCGCCAGAAGTGGACGAGGCTGTCGTAACGGGAGCGGAACTCGCCCCGGCTCGTGAAGATGGGACCGCCCGCGGCGTAGTGGGCGGTCAGGAGCGATCCGTCGTCGGAAAGCACGCGCAGCTGTTGGATCCAGTGCGCCTCGCCGTCGTACTTCGTCACCCGCAGAAGGAGGGAATCGCCGGGTGCTGCGATCGCACCGCTCATGCCGCGGATCATACCCCGGCGGCAGATCAGTTTCGGGGCCTGTTACGTGAAGTCGCGCGATCCAACCCCGCACCGGGAGCCTAGTCGTTGGCGAGTACGAGCCCGAGCACCGCCCCCAGGATAATCGCAAGGCCGCCCAGGCCAACCACGAAGGCGAGCTGCAGCGTGCTGAATCGCGCCCGCACGTCGGAGTGCATCGGCGCTTCTTCGGGACCCTGATCGTCGCTCTCGGCCATCGTGCCCTCCCCGCGCCATTCTGCGCACTGGGGCGAGTTTGCGCACGCGGGCGGTAAGCTCCTCGTAGACTCAGGGCGGCCGGCAGACACCAGAGGCCATGGCTACGGCCGCGGACTTGACCGCTTGGCAGCTGTAACTGAAGATACGTTCATCAAATTAGTATTCATCTTTACTTAGGGCAGGAGACCGCTGTGACGACGAACGGAACGACGCCCATTGACCTAGTCATCGACGCGACCGGCGTGGTCAAGACCTACTACACCGGGGAGGTCCAGGTGGAGGCGCTCCGTGGCGTCGACCTGCAAGTGCCCCGCGGCGAGATGGTCGCCGTCATGGGCCCTTCCGGCTGCGGGAAAACGACGCTCCTGAACTGCCTCTCCGGCCTCGACACGTTCGACGCCGGACTCGTCCTCATCAACGGCCAGGACATCTCGCGCATGGCCGATAACCAGAAGACCGAGTTCCGGGCGAAGGGCATGGGCTTCGTCTTCCAGACCTATAACCTCTTGCCGGTCCTCTCATCCGCGGAGAACGTGGAGCTGCCTCTGATCGTCTCGGGCACGAAACCGCGGGTCGCGCGCGTACTCGCGCTCGCCGCGCTCGAACGCGTCGGCCTGCGCGAGTACGCCCGCCACCGCCCCGCGCAGCTGTCAGGCGGTCAGCGCCAACGCGTCACCGCGGCGCGGGCCGTCGTCAACAGCCCCGCGATCGTGTGGGCGGACGAGCCCACGGGGGCACTCGACTCAGGCACGGCGGGGGGAATCATGGACCTCCTGGTCGAGCTGAACGCAAGCGCGGACCAGACGCAGGTGATTGTCACGCACGCCCCCGAGGTCGCGGCTCGCTGCCACCGCACGATCTATATGGCGGACGGGCTCATCGAACGCGAAGAGGCCGTCCGCCCGATGACACCCGTGACCTCCGCGTAGACCGCCATGGAAGAGCTATTTGGCGTCTCGATGAACACGATCGCGGGCGTCGCGATCGCGATCACGCTGGGAATCTTCGTAGTCCTGCTGTACGTCGCCCTCCGCAACCCGGTGATGTTCAAGACGGGCTTGCGGAACATCCCCCGGCGGCGCACGCAGACCGCCCTGATCATCTTCGGCCTGATGCTCGCCACGGTGATCATGACCGCCGCCTTCGGCACTGGCGACACGGTCGCCAGCACCGCCACAGACGACATCTACGAGATCGCGGGCGAGACCGACATCCTCATCGAGTGGGACGTCGAGGGCTTCCCCCGGCCTGAGAACGAGCGGGTGATTCCCCTTACGGACCTTCAGTTCCTGCGCGAGCGCTTCGCCGGCGATCCAGATATTGACGGCTTCCTCGCCGCTATCGCGGAGACGCTGCCGGTCGTGAACCTGGCGACCCAGCTCAACGAAGCCTCGGCCACGATCGTCGCCTATGACACTTCGCAGGCCGCTCCCTTCGGTTCGTTGCGCGACCGCCACGGCGGTGTGGTCCTGCTCAAAGGCAACCAGATCGCGATCAATGAGGACCTCGCCCAGGAGATTGACGGTGAGGTCGGACATACGCTGATCCTGCTGTTCGAGGGCCGGCCGGTGGAGGTCGAGGTCGTCGCGATCTCGCCCAACGGCTTCCTCAGCGGCGCCTTCGAGATAGGCGCGACCGAGTTCCCCGGCGGGGCCGTCGACTTCGACTTCCTCAGTGGGGTTCTGGGCCGCTCCGGCGACGCGGATGTGATCGCGGTGACGAACGTGGGGGGCGTCCGCAGCGGGCTGGAACGCTCGGACGCGGTCGAAGCGAAGCTGATCGAAGCACTCGCGGGGAAGCCCTACGAGGTCAATCCGCTGAAGGCCGACGGGATCGAGTTCGCACAGTTCATCGGAAGCATCTTCACGACGATCTTCGTGGTCTTCGGCCTTTTCTCGATCGCGGCGGGAATCCTGCTCATCTTCCTCATCTTTATCATGCTGGCCGCCGAGCGGAAGCCGGAGATGGGGATGGCGCGCGCGGTGGGGGCGAAACGGCGCCACCTCGTCGAGTCATTCCTGGCCGAGGGCATGGGCTACGACCTGGGCGCGGCCCTGGTCGGCCTGGTCGCGGGCATCGGCGTGGCCTTCGTGATGGTGGCACTCGTGAACTCGATCGCGGAGGAGGGGCTGGGGCTCCATCTACGGGTCAGTTTCACCGCGCGTAGCCTGATCGTTTCGTTCTGCATCGGCGTGATCACGACCTTCATCGTGATCTTCTTCGCCTCCGTACGCGCGAGCCGTCTGAACATCGTCGCGGCCATCCGCGACCTGCCACCGCCCGTCACGGCGAACCCCGAGGCCGCCACCTGGCGCGGCTACGTGCGCGCCACCCTCAACGCGGCCGTCGCCGGCGGCTATGTGATCGTGTTTGCGTTCGCGGCCTTCCGCCTGACGGAGCTCTCGGCCCTGTTCACCATCGGCCTGTTGTTCGCGCTGGTCGGGCCCTGGCTCTACGTCCTTCGCGGCCACAACTTTGGCGCTCCGCGAGACGAGCGAACCGCTGGCCAGGGGATCCCCGTCTGGCCCTTCATCTTCCTCCCGCTGATTCCCTTCTACCTCGTCGCCCTGCTCCTCGTGCGCTTCACGCGGGACCGAAACCCGACTCCCGGGACGTGGCTCGTGGTCCTCGGAGTCCTGGTGCTGCCCTTGGGGCTTGCCCTCGCGGCGATGCAGAGCCGGGACCGCACAATCGCTTGGGGAGCCGGGTTCGCCATGGTGGGCCTCGGACTCTCGGCCCTGTTCTTCGAGTGGACCTTCGCTTCCGACCGGGCCTTCTTCTTCGCGGCGGGCGTCTCGCTCGTGTTCCTCTGGGCAGCGCTCACCCTGCGCTACTTCCAGATCGCCGAGCGGGCTTCCTTCACCGTTGTCGCCAGCCTGCTTCTGGTCTTTTGGTATCTCTTCCCCACCGATGCCTTCAACTTCCTCACCGGTGAGCTCGAAGGGGACATCGAGATGTTCTTCATCAGCGGCATCGTGATGATCACCGCAGGGACCTTCCTCGTCGTCTACAACGCCGACATCATCCTGCCCGCCGTCGCCGCCGTTGGTGAGCGCTTCGGCCGCATCGTGCCTGCAGTCAAGACGGCCGTCGCCTATCCCCTCACCTCCCGCATGCGCACGGGGATGACCGTGATGATGATCGGGCTCATCACCTTCGCCCTGATCATGTTCTCGACGATCAACGAGAACTTCGACCAGATCTTCTTCTCGGACGATGCCAAGGGTGGCTTCGATACGCAGGTGGTTGTGAACAGCAACAACCGCGTCGACGACCTCGTCGCCGCGCTGGACGAGCGGGGCGTGGACACCTCGCGGATCGAGTCGGCGAGCGAACTCCGCGTCGCCTTCGCGTTCGAAACCGAAATCGAAGATCCAGCGGAGCCCGGCGAGTTCAAGACGCTTACCGTGTTCGGCGCCAACGCCACCTTCTTTGAGCGCACGACCCTGGAGTTCAAGCGTCGCGCCGCCGGCTACGAGGACGACGCCGCCATCTGGGCTGCCGTCGCCAGCGATTCCAGCCTCGCCGTGGTGCCAACGTTTGGGAACGACGGCTTCGGCGGTGAGGACCTGCTCGAGCTGGACCTCGCGCTCGAGGAGGGCTTCGAGCCGTTCACGCTGACCTTCCGGGACCCGGGCACCGAAGCGCTCACGACCGTCACCGTGATCGGCCAGATCGACGATCCGAGCCAGGTCTTCTGGCCGGGCATCTTCGTCCAGCGCGCCACGCTGCTCGAAGCCTTCCCGGACTCCGACGCGCAGTTCTTCCTCCTCATGACCACGGGCGTAACCGATCAGGAAGCATTCGCGAAATCGATTGAGGCAGGCCTCGTGCAGGCCTCCGCGGAGTCGCTGGAAAAGCTCCTCGACGACCAGCGCGCCGCCTCGAGCGGCTTCCTCCTGCTGTTCCAGGGATTCATGGGGCTGGGCCTGATCGTGGGAATCGCCGCGCTTGGCGTGATCGCGTTTCGCGCGGTCGTCGAGCGGCGGCAACAGATCGGGATGCTGCGCGCGATCGGCTATCAGCGTTCGATGGTGGCGCTCAGTTTCCTCTTCGAATCTGGTTTCGTCGCCCTCTCGGGCATCATCATGGGGCTGGTGATGGGCGTCTCCTTCGCCTGGGTGCTGTTCACCTCGGGGGGCATCGACGACTCAGCCGAGGGCGCGAGTTTCGTGGTGCCCTGGATCCAGCTCGCGGTCATCTGCGGGATCGCGTTCTCAGCCTCGATGCTGATGACCTACTTCCCCGCGCGGAGCGCCTCGCGCATCGAGGTTGCAGAGGCGCTGCGCTACGAATGAGCACGCCCGAAGAGCGGCCGGAGCTGCGCGGCACGCAGCTCTTCGACCTCACCGGCCGCGTCGCGGCCGTGACGGGAGCGGGGCGGGGCCTGGGCCGCACGATGGCGCTCGCCCTCGCCGCGGCGGGGGCGGACCTCGTGCTCGCGAGCCGCACGCTCTCCGAGCTCGAGAGCTTGGCCGAAGAGATTCGGGGATTGGGGCGCCGGGCGCAGCCGGTCACGACCGACGTCACGTCCCCTTCGTCCTGCGAGGCGCTCGTCGAAGCGGCCGTGGATCGGCTGGGGCGCCTCGACATCTTTGTGAACAACGCCGGCATCAATCTGCGCAAGCCGGTGCTCGATCTGACGATGGAGGAGTTCGAGCGAGTCGTCTCGATCAACCTCACCGGCTACTTCAACGGCGCCCAAGCCGCAGGCCGCAGGCTGGTCGAGCAGGGCTCCGGGAAGGTCATCAATATCTCGAGCATTTTCTCGAGCGTGGCCCTGCCCGGGCAGGCCGCTTACGCCTCCTCGAAGGGCGCCATCGACCAACTCACCAAGGTGCTCGCGCTGGAGTGGGCGCCGCTCGGCGTGCAGGTGAACGCGCTCGCACCGACCTACTTCGAAACCGAGCTCACGCGGCCACTCTACGACGACCCCGAGCGCCGCGCGTTCATCACCGAACGCACCCCGATGGGGCGCTGGGGGCAGCCGCACGAGCTCGCCGGCGCGATCGTATTTCTCGCTAGCGACGCCAGCGACTTCGTCACCGGCCAGACCTTGCTCGTCGACGGCGGCTGGACCGCCTGGTAGCGGGCGTCAGTTAGTCAGCGGGCTCGGCCGGCGACGGTTCCCAGAGCGTGAAGAAGTAGCCATCCGGCCCCATGAGCTGGCAGGTCCGGGCTCCGCCATCGTCGTGCGGTTCCTGGATGCTCACGGCCCCCAGCTCGAGGGCGCGGCGGTAGCGCTCCGCGACCGCTCCCACGCGAAGCCGGATCTCCGCCCCCACGCCCCTCGCCGCACCCTCCTCGCCGAGAGCGTCGAACCAGGGATGACCGCGGTACGACTCATCGGCGTGTAGCAGGATCTCGGCGCCGTCGATAACGAGCGCGGCGAAGCCGGGGTGGCGTTCCCGGGTGGCGGCCCCGAGGACGCCCTCGAGGAACGCGGCGAAGGCATCGAGATCGGTCGCCCAAAGGACGACGCTGAGGGCAGATTGGGGCATCAGGCGGCTCGCCAATAAGTTTCCGTCAACTGTGCATGCACGACATTGTCATAAGCAACCGGTGGGCCTCGTCGAAGCCAAACCGAAGCCGCTAAACCGCTCGGACCGGCTGGAATCTCGGCACCGGCGCATCCCCCTCCCGTTCCCACACGACCTCCACCGGCAGCCCCACGGTTATGTCCGCATTATCGACGCCGATCAGATTCGCGGGCAGCCGTGGCCCCTCGTCGAGCTCGATGACCGCAATGTTGTACGGCAGATCGGGCTCCCAGGCAGGGTGGTAGCGCTGGTGCATGACGGCGAACGTGTAGACCGTTCCGCGGCCGCTCGCTTCCTCCCATTCGTACCCCCCGCCAAGGCAGCTCGGGCAGTTCGGGGCGATGGGCAGGCGCAGCTCCGCGCAGCTGCTGCAGCGGGCGAGAAGCAGGCGTCCCTCCGCGCCCGCGGCGAAGAACGGTTCGGTGAGCTCGTCGGCTGCAGAGACGGGTTTCGTCGGGGCCTCGTCGTTCATCGCAGTCAGCTCGCGTGCGGGCTCAGGACCAGGGCGGCGTGGTAGTTGAGCGCCCCGCCGTTGCCCGTCGAGAGGATGACATCGTTCTCTTCGACCTGGCGGTCCCCGCCCTGGCTGCGGCCCTGGATGATCGCCTCACTGAGCGGCGTCATGCCCCACATGTAGTAGGACGAGAGCTGCCCACCGCCGGTGTTCGTCGGAAGCGAGCCGCCTGGGCCCAGCTTGCCGTCCTCCACGAAGGCGCCGCCCTCGCCCTTCTTGCAGAAGCCGTAGTCCTCGAGCGTCACGAGGACGGTATAGGTGTAGCAGTCATAGAGCTCGCAGACGTCGACGTCTTCGGGGCCGACGCCGGCCATGCCGAACGCCGTCTTCGCGGCGAACCGCGCGCCCGTCTCCGTCTCGGGCGAATCGCCCGCGCGGCGGGTGTCGCCGGGATGACCCTGGCCCATGCCCCACACGTAAACCGGGGGTTGGGGCATCCCCGCGGCGCGGTCCGCGGGGCTCACGATCACGGCGACGGCGCCGTTCGAAACGAGGCAGCAGTCGAGCAGGTGGAGGGGCTCCACGATCCAACGCGAGGCGTGGTAGTCCTCGAGGGTGAGGGGGTCCTGCATCTTCGCCATCGGGTTCTTCGTCGCCCAGGCGCGTTCGGCCACAGCCACAGCACCGAGCTGATCCTGCGTCGTGCCGTAGAGGGCCATGTGGCGGCGAGCGGCGAGCGCGTAGGCGGTATTGGCGCCGAAGTGGCCGGCGCCGGCGGAGAGCCCCTGGATCCCCTGGGGCCCGCTGCGGCGCCCGGCGTTGCCGTAGGCCGCGGCCGCGGACCCACCTTCGCGCAAGGGCGCGTCCGCGAAGACGCAAACGACGTGCGTCGCCATGCCGGCGTCGATCGCCATCGTCGCGTAGTGAACCATCTGGGCCGCGGTCGAGCCGGCCGCGTTCATGTGATTGAGGAGGCGTAGATCGCTCAGGCCGAGCGCATTCTGGAGGCCCAGGCCCAAGCCGTCGCCCTGGAAGCCCGTAATGCCCGCGTTTATGAGCAGGCCATCGATGTCGCTCTTCGCGAGGCCCGAATCGGCCAGCGCAAGGCGCACCGCGTCAACGGCGAAGTCCGTGGAGCTCTTGCCGTAGATGCGCCCCATTGGCGTGATGCCGAGTCCGGTGATTGCGGCCGCGCCCCGCAGTCTGTGTCCCATGAGGGCGCGAGTATACCCGGCTCAGGAACCCCCACGGCCCCGCCGCCGAAGGCGAGCTGTAGCCCCAGGCAAGAAGACCGGCCTGGCGGGGAGGCTTGCCCACCGTCCCCGCTGAACTCTGAACTTTGAACTCTAAACTCGGTACGTCTGGTAGTCCCGGGCGACGAGCGTGCGCGGAAGGTCGGGCTGCACCTCGGGCGTGACGTGGGTGAGGATGAGCCGCGCAGTCGGGGCCATCGCCGCCTGCACCTGCGGGATGTCGTCAAGGAGGTTCATGTGAATCGGGATCGGGTCGGCGCGCGAGGCGCACTCGGAAACGAGAACCTCGGACGTGCGGGCGAGGTCGAGGACCGCGTCGCAGAGCCGCGAGTCGCCGGTGTACCCGAAGTCGCGGCCGTCGAGGCGAGCGCGGAAACCCAAGCTCAGGGACAGCCGATCGTCGTGCTCGACCTCGACGGGCTCGAGGGTGAGATCGCCGACGGTCACGGATTCCCCCCCGCGGAGCTCGCGCCAGTCGATCGCGAATTCGCCCTCGAAGAGGCCGGGGTAGACGATCTCGCCGATCTCGCGAGCGAGACGAGCGGTATCGGGCGGGCCCACGATCGTGACTGGGGTCGAGCGGCCCTGGTATTTCCAGTGCAGGAGGAGCGAGGGCAGACCGAGGAAATGGTCGCCGTGGTGATGGCTGAGGACGACAACCTCGATCGCGTTGGGATCGACGGCGACATGGTGGAGCGACATCAGTGCCTGGGGTGGCGCTTCGAAGAGGAAGCGCCGGTCCGCGAGGAAGCCGTTCCAGCAGAGGCCTCCCGGGGCAAAGGCGTTGCCGGTGCCGATAAACGTCAGCTCAAGCGCCATTGCCGGCCATGGTACCGCTCCCGCGCGAACCCTGGCTTCCGCTCGCGCGAGGCTGGACAATGCAGCGATGACGGTTCGCGTCGGGGTCATCAACGTCACCGGGTTCGCAGGCATGGAGGCGGCGCGCCTCCTTTGGAATCACCCCGAAGCCGAGCTCGTGGCGGCCACCGGCCGGTCGCTCGCGGGGCAGAAGCTCGGGGACGCGTTCCCGCACCTGGCGGCCTACGCGGACTTCCCCATCACCGCGGAACTCGAGGAGGACGTCGACGTCGCCTTCTCGGCCTTGCCGACGGGCGCGAGCGCCGAGGCCTGCGCGCCGCTCGTGCGCAGCGGCGTGCGCGTGATCGACATCGCCGCGGACTTCCGCTTGCGCGAGCCCGACGTGTTCGCCGAATGGTTCGGCGCTGAGCACCCCGCACCGGAGCTGCTTTCACGCGCGGTCTACGGCCTGCCCGAGCTCCATGCGCGCCAGATCGCAGCCGCAGACCTGGTCGCGAACCCCGGCTGCTATCCCGCGACCACAATCCTCGCGCTGGCACCGGCGGTCGCCGCAGGACTGATCGAGCCGCGCGTGTTCGTGGACGCGAAGTCGGGGATCTCGGGCGCTGGGCGGGGAAGCGGCGGCGGCTTCAGCTATAGCGATGTGAACGAAGATGTCTCGGCCTACCGCATCGCCAACCACAGCCACCAGCCGGAGATGGCCCAAGAACTGTCACGGCTGCGCGAGGGCCCGGAGGTGGCCGTGACCTTCGTGCCGCACCTCGTGCCGATGACACGCGGCATTCACGCCACCTGCTACGCGCCGCTCGCACAGCGGGTCTCGCAGGCGGAGGTCATGGCGGTCTATCGCGACTTCTACAGCGATGCGCCCTTCACTTCCGTGAGCGACGCTCCGCCCCACACCAAGCACACCTACGGCAGCAACGCCTGCCTCGTGCACCCGACCGTGGACGAGCGCAACGGCGCGCTCGTTGCGGTGGGTGTCCTCGACAACCTCATGAAAGGCGCGGCCGGTGGCGCGATCGAGAACATGAACCTCATGTTCGGCCTGGCCCAGACTGCTGGCCTCGATCGGCCCGCGTTGTTCCCGTGAGCGTCGAGATCGAGATCGATCCCAGGGGTAGCGCAACGAGCCCGGCCGGCTTCCGCGCTGGGGCCGCCTACGCCGGAATCAAGACCTACGGGGAAGGCAAGCTCGACATCGGCATCCTCGCCTCGGACGGCCCCGCGGCGGCGGCCGCCGTGTTCACGCGCAACCGCCTGCGCTCAGCCTGCATCGATGCGAACCTCGACCGGCTGGCCGATGGGAGCGCGCAAGCCGTGGTCGTAAACAGCGGGATCGCGAACTCGAGCACCGGTGAGCGCGGCCTGCTCGATGCGTTCACGATGTCGGAGTGGGCGGCGGCAGACGTGGGCATCCCGCCCGAGGCGATGCTCGTCGGAAGCACGGGCGTAATCGGGCACTTCCTGCCCATGGACAAGGTCGCGGCGGGCATCGCCGCGATCGCCCTCGAAGAGGACGGGGGGCCCGACTTCGCGCGCGCAATTATGACAACCGACCTCGTGCCGAAGCATGGCTCTGTGCGCTTCGGTCCGTACACCCTCGGGGGCTGTGCCAAGGGCTCGGGCATGATCCACCCGAACATGGCGACCATGCTCGCGTACCTGACAACGGACGCCCCGATCGGCCAGGGGCTGCTGCAATCGAGCCTAACGGAAGCGGTGAATCGCACGTTCAATCTGGTCACGGTCGATGGCGACACGAGCCCCAGCGACACCGTCATCCTGATGGCGAACGGCGCTGCGGGCGGTGAGCCGATCGACGCGGGCAGCCCCCGACTCGAGGGATTCCAAGAGGCGCTGAGCGCGGTCTGCGAGCATCTGGCGAAGGCGATCGCGCGCGACGGCGAGGGCGCCACGCGCCTGATGGAGATCACCGTACGCGAGGCGGCGAGCGAGGCCGATGCACGGCGCCTGGTGCGCGAGATCGGCACCTCCTACCTGGTCAAGACAGCCGTCCACGGCGCCGATCCCAACTGGGGACGGATCATCAGCGTGGTCGGGCGCTCCGAAGTCGCCATCGCCGAGGCGGGCGTGACCCTGGCCGTCTGCGGCCACCGCCTGTTCGAGCGCCAGGAGCCCGTCGCCTACGACGCGGTGGAGGTCTCGCGGGCGATGTCCGGCGACACCGTCACGATCGACGTGGGGCTGGGCGCGGGCGTCGCGCGCGCGACCGGCTGGGGCTGCGATCTCAGCGCAGAGTACGTGCGCATCAACGCCGACTACACCACGTGAGCCCTGGCACGTGAGTAGCGCGGGGCCGATCGTCGTCAAGGTCGGGGGGAGCACCCTCGGCGAAGCCGACACCACCGTTCCTGACATCGCCACGCTCGAGCGGCAAGGCCATCAGCCGATCGTCGTGCACGGTGGCGGCGCCGAAGCGAGCCGCTGGCTCGAGGCGATGGGCATCGAGAGCCGCTTCGTCGACGGGCTGCGCGTCACGGATGAACGCACGCTGCCGGTCGTCGTCGCCGTCTTCGCTGGCATAGTGAACAAACGCATCGTCGCGGAGTTGAACGCGGCGGGTGCGCTCGCGGCCGGGATCTCGGGCGCGGACGGCCGCACGCTCGAGTGCGAACTCCAGCGTCCTGAGCTGGGCTTCGTCGGAACCCCCGTGGTTGCGCATGCCGAGGTCGTCCTCGCCCTGCGGGCCGCCGGCGTGATACCGGTCATCAGCCCCATCGGTTATGTCGCCCGGCCCGAGGCGGACCAGCTCGTGAACGTCAACGCAGACGAAGCGGCGGCCTGGATCGCACACGCGCTCAACGCTAGTTCGCTGGTGTTTCTCACCGACGTGGAGGGGGTGCGGGGCGCGGACGGCGTGGTGCGGCGGACGCTCGATGCGGCCGCGGTCGCTGAGCTGCGGGCCGCCGGGGTGGTGGCGGGGGGCATGATCCCCAAGACCGAGGCGTGCCTGCGCGCGGCAGCGATGGGCGTGCGCAGCCAGATCGTCGATGGCCGCGTCCCCGGCGCCCTGCTGGCGCTCGCCGGGCAGGGCACCGTCTTCGAGCCCGAGGCGCACTAGCACGCGCTCCCGGCGACGCTCTCAAGCTCAGCCCCTAGAATCCCCAGGCCAAGCGAGCCACCAGCAGCGATAGGAGCCGACGCGTCATGCCCGATTGGATCGAACTCGAGCGGAAGTACCTGTTCCAGAACTACGGTCGTCAACCGATCGTCCTCGAACGCGGAGAGGGGTCACGGGTTTGGGACGCCGACGGGAACGAGTACCTCGATTTCGTCGGCGGGCTCGCCGTTACCTCCCTTGGGCACGCCCACCCCGTCGTCGTGGAGGCCGCGGCCAAGCAGGCGGAGCAGCTCATCCACGTGTCGAATCTCTACTACACGACTCCGATGATCGAGCTCGCCGAGCTGTTGGTGGAGAACTCCTCGCTCGATCGCGTCCTCTTCTGCAACTCCGGAGCGGAGGCGGTTGAGACGGCGATCAAGCTCGCGCGGCGCTGGGGCCACGACGAGCGCAACGGCGCTCACGGGATCATCGCCATGGAGAACGGGTTCCACGGGCGCAGCCTGGGGGCGCTCGCGGCCACCGGAACGGCCCGCTACCGCGAACCGTTCGCGCCCATGCCGCCGGGGTTCACCCACGTCCCCTGGGACGATCTCGAGGCCGTGAAAGCGGCGACGAACAGGGACACGGTCGCGGTGCTCATGGAACCGATCCAGGGCGAGGGTGGCGTGAACATGCCCGGGGAGGGCTACCTCCAGGGCGTACGCGATTGGTGCGACGCCAACGGGCTGCTCCTGATCTTGGACGAGATCCAGACCGGCATCGGGCGCACCGGCACCCTCTGGGCGCATGAGCAGGAAGGCGTGGAGCCGGACATCATGTGCGTGGCCAAAGGCCTCGCCGGTGGCCTCCCGATCGGCGCGACCCTCGCCCGCGACGAGCTCGCGCTGCACCTCGTCCCCGGGGACCATGGCACCACCTTCGGCGCGAATCCTGTGGCGACGGCAGCAGGCGTCGCGCTGCTCCGGTACATCCTCGAGAACGACGTACTCGGCGCCACGCGGCGAGCCTCCGACCGCCTGGTCACGCACCTGCGCGCGATGGAGGACACGGTACCGGCGGTCACGGAGGTGCGGGGCCGCGGACTGCTCTTGGCTGTGGGCCTCGCAAGCGAGGCCGCCGTAGCGGTCGTGGCCGCCTGCCGCGAACGCGGACTGCTCGTGAACAATGTGCGGCCCGATCGTATCCGCCTCATGCCGGCCCTCATCGTGACCGACGATGAGATCGACCGCGCCTGCGACATCCTCGAAGAGGCGATCCGGTCGGCAACCTCGTAGCGGGCTTCGCCCTCGCCCTGGCGACCTTGGCCGCGGTCGCGACGCTAGGGGTCGGTGTGCGGCGCCTGCTCGCCGCGCGAGCGGCCGACACCGCGCTCGGCTCGCCCGCGACCCTCGTGCTGGGTGCGGCCGCGGGTGGGGCGCTGGGACTCGCCTTCGCTCCCTTCGCGATCGCGGGCGTTCTCCCGATGGCCGTCTCGATCGTCGTGCTGGCCCTGGTCTTGGCCACACTCCTCGGCACGCTCGCCGTGGCGCAGCTCCTGCGGCCAGCCGCCTAACCCTGCCCCCAGGACGATGAGCGCGCTACGCTGGGGCCACACTCAACGAAGGCAGGGCCGGCGTGCCGAAGCTCGTTCTCGCGTATAGCGGCGGATTGGATACCACCACCGCGATCACCTGGCTGACGAAGGAGCGCGGCTACGACGTGGTCGCACTGAACATCGATGTGGGCATGAGCCGCGAGCAGGACGTGCTCCAGGAGCGCGGGCTTGCGGCCGGCGCCAGCAAAGTCGTCGTCGAAGACGCGCGTGAGGACTTCCTGCGCTATTTCGCCTTCCCCGCCCTCGCCGCGGGCGCGATCTACCAGGACGCGTACCCGCTGGCCACCGCCCTCGCACGGCCGCTCATGGCGAAACTGCTCGTCGATGTCGCGCACGACGAGCAGGCCGTCGCAGTGGCACATGGCTGCACCGGCAAAGGCAACGATCAGGTGCGCTTCGACATCGGCATTCGCACCCTCGATCCGGCGCTCCGCATCGTCGCTCCGACGCGCGAAGAGGCGATGTCGCGCGAATCCGAGATCGAGTACCTCCAGGACCAAGGCGTGGCCATCGCCTGGGAAACGAAGGGCTCCTTCAGCATCGACGAGAACATCTGGGGGCGGAGCGTCGAGGCTGGCGTGCTCGAAGACCCCTGGGCAGCACCGCCGCCCGAGGCGTTCGCCTGGACCTGCGCGCCCGAGGACGCTCCCGCCGATCCCGTGGATTTCGAGATCGCATTCGAAGGCGGATTGCCCACGGCCCTCGATGGTGCCCCGCTGGACGCGGTGAGCCTCGTCGAGCGGCTCAACCAGCTCGGGGGGGAGCACGGGGTGGGGCGGGTCGACCACGTCGAAGACCGCCTCGTCGGGATCAAGAGCCGCGAGATCTACGAGTCCCCGGCGGCCACGATCCTCCACGAAGCGCACCGCGCGCTCGAAACGCTGACCCTGGCGAAGCAACAGCTTCGCCTCAAGCGGCAGATCGCGGCCGAGTACGCTGAGCTGATTTACGACGGCCTCTGGTTCAGCGCCCACCACCAGGACATCGCCGCCTATATCGCAAGCACGCAGCGCCACGTCACCGGAAGCGTTCGCATCCGCCTCCTCCGCGGGAGCGCGACGGTCACCGGGCGGCGCGCCGAGGCCTCGCTCTACGACCGCGCCCTCGCGACCTACGACCGCGAGGACGCCTTCGACCACACCTCGGCGATCGGCTTCATCGACATCTGGGGCTTGCAGACACGGGTCCAGGCACGTGCGCAGCTGCTGGACGAGCTCCCCCAGGCGCTCCGGATCGCGCGGCCGCAAGAGAAGAGGCAGGCATGAGCGCGCCCACCGCCGAGGCCACGATCCGCTATCTGGGCCCGGGCGACGGCGCCGAACTCTGGGGAGGCACCCAGGCCGACTTCGTGATCGACTGGCCCCACCGCCCGGCCAAGGAGATCGCGGTTCTCCTCCAGGACGCAGCCGCCAGCGCGCTGGCGCAGGCCGCGGGGCGGGAAGACACAGCCGACTCGCATATCGCGGCGGCGCGCGCCGTCGGCGAAGCCTGGCTGAGCGCCCAGGTTGCGGGTGAGCGCCACCTCGATTCACTCGTCGTGATCTCGGCGGCGACCCTTCGAGAGCGCCCCGAGCTGGTCGACGCTGTCCGCTCGGTCGGCAGCTAGCAGGCTCAATGGCAGAGAAGCGAAAGCCGCGCATGCGGCGGGTCCCCGTCTCCGACGCGGGCCAGGCACGCCCCCCCGAGGAGAGCGCGCCCCACCCCGTGAACGAGCCGCCCTCATGTGATTGCGCGCGGCTGGAGCGACACGAGTGGCACGAGGTCGAGAGTGATTGGAGCGAGATCACCTTCGCGAAGATCGGGCTGTCCGCGTTCTTCGGGGTCCCCATCCGTTTCTGGAGCAACCGCCGCAAGCTAATCAAGCGCGCGGAGGCGGTGGGAGTTGTGCCCGAAGACGCGATGTTGCTGTTGGGACCGGGTCGCGTCCGCCGGCCCGTACTCCTCGAGGTCGAGGACGTCGACGCGTCGCGCAGAGGTTTCCACGTGCCCGGCGGGGTCGTCTTCACGCGGCTGCTGCCCGCCCCCTGGGGGGAGATGAAGGCGCTCATGAAGGAAACCATAGCGATTGCGCGCGATCGCTATGGCCGCGATCCGGACACCGTCTGGGTCTGGTATCTGACCTGCCGGAGGTGCTCCGCCGATCGCAACTTCGAAACGCTGTTCGTCGCGCATTACCGGCAGCGGCCGCAGAAGGCTCAAGGGTGACCGCGGCGGCCCCGTTCGCTACCATCGATCTGTGCACCGATCGATGGACTTGAGCGTTTGGCTCATTCTTCGACGGCCTCGCGGCGCGTAGCCGGCGAGGCCTCCCCCCACCTCCCCAGCACCAGCTTGCCCGTTCGCGACGACCGCCGATTCCTGGGCCGCGACCGGCCCTGGCCAGCAGTTCGGCCGCCGGCGCCTAAGCCACCAGGAGCGCTCCATGCCCGACCGCTATGACCCGCACACGATCGAGCCGAAGTGGCGCGAGCGTTGGCGGGCGGACAACATCGACCACGCCAGCGACGATGACCCGCGGCCGAAGTGGTACGCGCTCACGATGTTCCCCTACCCGTCCGGCGATCTGCACACGGGCCACTGGTACGTGCTCGCGCCGACGGATGCGGCTGCGCGCTTCAAGCGCATGCAGGGCTACAACGTGATGTTCCCGATCGGCTTCGACGCCTTCGGCCTGCCCGCGGAGAACGCCGCCATCGAGCGCGGTGTCGACCCCAAGGAGTGGACCTACCAGAACATCGAGCGGATGCGCGAGCAACTGCGTGCGATGGGCGCCAGCTTCGACTGGGACCGCGAAGTCGTCACCTGCGATCCCGGCTACTACCGCTGGACGCAGTGGTGGTTCCTGAAGCTCTACGAGCGGGGACTGGCCTACCGCGCTGAAGCGGCCGCGAACTGGTGCCCAGGCTGCCAGACGGTGCTGGCGAACGAGCAGGTGCTCGACGGGCGCTGTGAGCGCTCGGACGACGTCGTGGAGCGCCGCTTCCTCACCCAGTGGTTCTTCAAGATCACCGATTACGCCGAGGAGTTGCTGGACTTCGGCAAGATCGAGTGGCCCGAACGCATCGCGACAATGCAGCGGAACTGGATCGGCCGGTCCGAGGGCACCAGCCTCGACTTCGCCGTTGACGTGCCCGGCATCGCGGAGCCGCTCACGGTGTTTACCACCAGGCCCGACACCGTCTACGGCGCAACCTTCATGGTGCTCGCGCCGGAACACCCATTGGTCGAACAGATCACTACTGCGGACCAAGGCAGCGCGATCGTGGAATACGTTGCCGCGGCAGCCCGGGCCACGGAGATCGAGCGATTATCGACGGATCGCACGAAGACCGGCGCCTTCACGGGCGCCTACGCGATCAACCCCTTCAGCGGGGCGCGCATCCCGATCTGGATCGCCGACTACGTCCTCGTCACCTACGGCACGGGTGCGATCATGGCCGTGCCGGCGCACGATCAGCGCGACTTCGAGTTCGCGCGGAAGTACGACCTCGCGGTCGTACCGGTCTTCGACAGCGCCGACGTCAACGTGAGGGAGCCCCTGAGCGCGGCGTTCACCGAGGGCGGGGCGATGATCAACTCCGGCCCGTTCGACGGCACTCCCGGGGACGAAGCAGTAGCGCGGCTGACCGCGCACGCGGAGGCCGAGGGGACGGGAAAAGGCGCGGTCACCTACCGCCTCCGCGACTGGCTCATCTCGCGGCAGCGCTACTGGGGTACGCCCATCCCGATGATCCACTGCGAGGCCTGTGGCGTCGTGCCCGTGCCGGAGGGCGATCTGCCGGTGCTCCTGCCGGAGGACGTGCAGTTCGAGCCGACCGGGCAGTCGCCGCTGACGCAGATCCCCGAATGGGTGAATGTCGACTGCCCCCAGTGCGGCCACGCCGCGCGCCGTGAGACGGACACGCTGGACACGTTCATGTGCTCGAGTTGGTACCAGATGCGTTATGTCGATCCGCACAATCCGGAGCGGCCGTTCTCGCGCGAGGCCGCGAGCCAGTGGCTGCCCGTCGACCAGTACACCGGCGGACCGGAGCACGCGGTCATGCATCTGCTCTACACGCGTTTCTTCTGGAAAGCCGCGCGGGACATGGGCATCGTCGAGGGTGACGAACCGATGACGCGCCTCTTCAACCAGGGCGTGATCGTGGGGCCGGACGGAAACCGGATGTCGAAGAGCCGCGGCAACGTCGTCGCCCCTGACGACCAGGTGCGCGAGCACGGCGCAGACGCGTTTCGCTGCCAGCTCATGTTCATCGGTCCCTGGGACCAGGGCGGGCCCTACAACCCGAGTGGCATGCCCGGCATCGTTCGCTGGCTCAACCGCCTCTGGGCGCTCGCGAGCGAGCCCGCGGGAGGCGGCGGCGAGGGCGACCCCGCGGCGACCCGCGAGCTCGTCGCGACTACCCAACGGACCGTCCGCGACGTGACGGCCGACCTCGACGGATTCCGCTTCAACACCGCGATCGCCCACCTGATGGAGCTGACGACGGCACTCCAGCGCGCCCGCGACTCAGAGGGCGGCGCCGGCGCGGAGTGGGATCGCGCGGTCGAGACGCTGATCTTGATGACGGCCCCGTTGGCACCCCACATTGCGGAGGAGCTCTGGGCGCGACGGGGCAACGCCTACAGCGTCCACCAGCAGGCTTGGCCCGCGTTCGACGAGTCGCTCGCGATCGAGGAGACGATGGAGATCGTGGTGCAGGTCAACGGTAAGGTCCGCGACCGGCTCACCCTGCCCTCCGAGGCGAACGAGGAACAGGCGCGCGCCCTCGCCCTCGCGAGCGAGAAAGTCCAGGGCTGGGTCGAGGGCAAGGAGCCGAAGCGCGTCATCTACGTGCCGGGCAAGCTCCTCAATATTGTCGTGTGAGGCTGAGCGGCGCTTAGTTGGCGACCCGGCGCACGACGATGATCATCACGTAGAGCACGCCGATCACGATCATCGGGCTGAGGTCGATCATGCCCGTCCGGGGCATGAAGCGGCGCACCGGCTGGATCAGCGGATCAGTGATCTGCTGCACGATCAGGACGAAAGGATTCGTCCGTGAGATCGGGACCCAGGTGAGCAGCGAGCGCGCGACGATCGCGAAGATCAGCACGTACAGGAAACCGGTGAAGAGCCCCGCAACCGTCCCGTTCATCGAGAGCCGCCGAGTTCGCGCGAGCGTTCGTGGGCAGCGCGTACGCATTCGGCCACGGCGGCACGAAAGCCCCCGCGCTCGAGCTCGAGCAGACCGGCGGCGGTGGTTCCCGCGGGCGATGTCACGCGCGCCCGCAGGTCGGCGGCGGACTGCTCGCTTTCGCGCGCGTAGAGCGCCGATCCGTAGAGCGTTTGCAACGTCATTTCCTCCGCCTGGGGCCGAGTCAGTCCGATGCCGACGCCGGCCTCGACCAGCGCCTCGATGAAGAGGAACACGTACGCCGGGCCGCTGCCGCTGAGGGCCGTGGCCATGTCCAGCTTCGCCTCGTCGTCGACGTAGAGCTCGCGGCCAATCGCCCCGAGCAGAGCGCGCGCGACAGCACGCTGATCGTCGTCGACCGTTGGCGTCGCGGTCCAGACGCTCATACCTGCGTTCACGGCCGCGGGTGTGTTCGGCATCACCCGGATCACCCGCTCATGGGAGAAGTGCGAGGAGAGCGCGGCGATGCTCACGCCTGCCATGATCGACATGAGGACAGCACCAGGGGCGAGCCTCCCGGACAGGTGCGCGAATTCCTGCGGTTTCACCGCCAGCAGGACGAGCGTCGCTTCGTGCAGGACGTCGTCCGCAGCGGCGGCCACGTTCACGCCGTAGCGACTGACCAGGTAGTCGCGGCGCTCGGCGACGACCTCGACAACGATGACCTCGCCGGGGCGGAGGACGCCCTTCTCGAGGGCGCCCCCGAGAATCGCCTCGCCCATCACGCCGCCACCAACGATCACCGTCGTCACGGCGAACGCTCCCCGAAGAGGGCACGGCCGACGCGCACGAGCGTCGCGCCCTCCTCGACCGCAACCTCGAGATCGTCGGTCATGCCCATAGAGAGTTCGGCGAGCTCGAACCGCTGCGCGAGCGCGTTCAGTTCACGGAAAACGGGACGTACCTCTTCGGCATCGGCAACGTAGGGCGCGATCGTCATGAGGCCCTGCAGGCGAATCCGAGGGAGGGCGCGTGCGGCCGCAACCAGCGCAGGAAGCTGGCCGGCGGGGGCGCCGTGCTTCTGCGGCTCCGCCGCGAGGTTCAGTTGAAGCAGCACGTCCACCGGCGCGGTAGCCACCGAGTCCAGCCGGGCGAGCAGCCGCTCGGAGTCGACCGAGTGGATGACCGGGAAGGCCGCTGCCGCCACCCTCGCTTTGTTCGACTGAAGATGGCCGACGAGGTGCCAGGTGGCAGACACGCCCGCCTCCCGAAGCGCTTCGATCTTTGGGAGGGCCTCCTGCACGCGGTTCTCGCCGAAATGAGACAAGCCGGCCCGCGCCGCCGCCGCGACGGCATCGGTGGGATGGCCCTTGCTGACCGCGACGATGGTCACCGCAGCCGGATCGCGGCCCGTGCGCGTGCAGGCGCGCGCGATCCGCTCCCGCACGCCGGCGAGGCGTTCGGCGACCGCTTCCTCTACGGCCGGGGAGCTCACGTGAGCTGCGGCGGGTGCTTCGCTTCCCACACTCCGCGAGCGACGAGCGCGACGGCGATCAGCCCGATCGCACCAAGCCCAAGGGCCGCGTGGATCACGAACAGCCAGACGATGACCGCGATTGCGACCGCCAGACCGATGAGGACCGCGACAGGCACCGCGAGGATGCTCGCGATCGCGAGCATGATGGCCAGCACCTGACGGAAGCTGCCCTCTTCATCGCCATCGGGCTCGCCGGAGCTGTAGTAGAAGCCCACGGATCGATTCTACCCCTCAGGGCGGATGGGGACTGGCGACGACGGGCAAGGGCGGCCGGTCGCTACCCGCACTTGTTGTAGCCGCAGCTGCGGCAGAGCAGACACCCCTCTCCGTAGAAGAGGACCGAACCGCAGTCGGGGCAGCCCACGCCACTGGCGACCATGTCGCCGTGAGCGAGGGCGGGCTCGTCGACGCCGAGGCTATCCGCGACCTCGTAGGGCGGGATCAGTGTGGGCTGCACCGCTGGCTTCCGGTCGCCGAACTTCAGCTCGAGCCAGCGGAAGATGTAGTCGATGATGCTCGTCGCGATCGGGATCTGCGGGTTGCCTGTCGGCCCACTGGGCTCGAAGCGACTGCCCTGGAGCCGAGTGGAGAGATCGGTCAAAGGCACGCCGAACTGGAGTGCATAGCTCGTGAGTCTGGCCACAGTGTCCATCAGTGCCGACACCGTCGACCCCTGCTTGCTCACATGCACAAAGAGCTCGCCCGGCGTGCCGTCATCGAAGAGACCGACGGTCATGTAGCCCTCTTGTTCGCCCACGCGGAACTTGTGCGTGATCGATTGGCGCTCATCCGGCAAACGTCGCCGAATCGGGTGACCCCGCTCGGCGACGAGCGCCTCCGCGGCGGCGACGGCATCGGCGCCGGCGCTCGTCTCGTCGGTCGCGTGCTTCAGCACCTGCAGGTCGCGCGAGCCGTCGCGGTAGATCGTGATGCCCTTGCAGCCGGTGTCGTAGGCGAGCTGGTAGGCCTCGGCAACGTCTGCGACGGTGGCGGTGTTGGGGAAGTTGATCGTCTTCGAGACGGCGTTGTCCGTGCCCTCCTGGAAGGCGGCCTGCGTGCGCACGTGCGCCTCCGGAGCGATGTCGTGCGCAGTCACGAAGACGCGCTTCACCCAGTCCGGCACATCCGCGCGATCGGCCAGCTGGCCACCGTGCGCGAGGAAGTCGATCAGCTCCTGGCTGTGGAACCCTTCGGCCTTGGCCACGCGCTCGAACTGCTCGTTCACTTCGTTCAGCTCGGTACGCTTCGTGGGGTCGTCCTTGTCGAGGTAGTGCGAGCGTACGAAGGCGAGGGCGAAAACCGGCTCCACACCACCGGAGCAGTTCGCGATGATGCTGAGCGTGCCGGTCGGGGCGATTGTGGTGCGGGTCGAGTTGCGCAACGGCATCGGCCCTTCGCTGCCGCCAGGCCCGTAGATCGAGTCGCCCCACTCGGGGAAGTTGCCGCGGACTGCGGAGAGCTGATGGGAGGCGGCGTCCGCCTCGCGCTGGATGAAGCCCATCACCTCGCGCGCGAGGGCCAGCGCCTCTTCTGAGTCGTACGGAATGTGCAGTTCGAGCAGGAGGTCGGCCCAGCCCATCACCCCCAGCCCGATGCGGCGAATTGCCCGCGATGTCTCCTCGATCTCCTCGATCGGGTAGCGGTTCATCTCGATCACGTTGTCGAGAAGATGCACGCAGCGATGCACGGTCGTTCCCAACCGCTCGAAATCGACCGCGCCCGCGCTTGCTTCGCCAACGACGAAGTGCGCGAGATTGATCGATCCGAGGTTGCAGGAGTCGTAGGAGTACAACGGCTGCTCGCCGCAGGGATTGGTGGACTCGATCGGCCCGCGGCCCGGCACGGGATTCGCGCGCCCGTCGTTGATCCGGTCGATGAAAACCACACCCGGATCGCCGTTCTGCCAGGCGTTCTCGAGCATCGTCTGCCAGACCTCGCGGGCGTTGCGCCGACCGACCACCTCGCCGTTCTTGGGGCTGATCAGGTCGTAGTCGGTGCCGTTGGCGAGCGCCTCCATGAAGGCGTCGGTCACGGCCACGCTGATGTTGAAGTTTGTGAGCGTGGTCATGTCCGCCTTCATCGTGATGAACGCATCGATGTCGGGGTGGTCGACGCGGAGGATGCCCATGTTCGCGCCCCGGCGGGTGCCACCCTGCTTGATCGCCTCGGTGGCCGAATCGAAGACCGTCATGAACGAGACGGGCCCGCTCGCCACGCCCATCGTCGAGCGGACGCGGTCGTTGGCGGGGCGGAGGCGGGAGAAGGCGAAGCCCGTCCCGCCGCCGGACTTGTGGATCACGGCAGTGTCACGGATCGCCTTGAAGATGCCATCGATTGAGTCGGGCACGGGCAGGACGAAGCAGGCCGAGAGCTGCTGCAGATCGCGCCCGGCGTTGACGAGTGTGGGCGAGTTCGGGAGAAAGTCGACGGAGGAGAGGAGCCGGTAGAAGTCCTCCTCCGTGGCCGCCCGATCTTCCTCCGTACCGCCGAAACGCAGTTCCGCCTCGGAAAGGTTCCGGGCGACGCGCCGGAAGCACTGCTCCGCCGTCTCGATCGGATCGCCGTTCTCGTCCCGGGCCACGATCCGGCGCTCCATGACGACCCGCGCATTCTCCGACAGGGTCGCAGGGACGAAGCCTCCGGCACCGGTCTCGGGCGTGGGCTCGGAAGTGGTGACCATGGCGTCCTCCAGAGGTGCGGTGTTCGAAGCGCTTTGCCTTGATGGTTCGCGACTAGAACGAATGTTCGGGAGCGGAAGGTTACGCGATAGCTGACTCTGCGCGCAACTCCGCCTAGCCCGCCGTCCGTGCGAGCTGCACGGGCTCACGCGCAGGCGCCGCCCGCGCATCCCGATTCCCCTCTTCGGGCAGGGGAAGCTGCAGCTTTTGTTCGTCGGACATCTGGTCGCGCCCCTCGTCCAGGGCTTCGAGCGCTTCTTTCAGCGACTCGACATCGGTGAAAGCGCGGTAGACCGAAGCGAAGCGGATGTAGGCGATGTGGTCGATTCGCCGCAGCGCCGCGACCGCCAGCTCGCCGACAACTGTCGAGGGCACTTCGAGGCGGCCGTCGCGCGAGACCCGCGATTCGATATCGGCCACCACGGTCTCCAGCTGCTCGGCCGAGACCGAGCGCTTGGCACAGGCGGCGCGCATTCCCGCAAGCAGCTTCCCGCGATCGAAGTCCTCGCGCCGCCCGTCCTTCTTCACGACCTGGACGGTCGAGCGCAGGACGGTCTCGAGCGTAGTGAAGCGCTCACCGCAGCCCGCGCACTCGCGCCGGCGGCGAACGGCATCGCCGTTGCCGCGGCTATCGGTCACGCGGGAATCGTCGGAGTGGCAGAAGGGACAGCGCATAGGCGGGCTCCGGACCGAATTGTTAAGGCGCGTTAACCAGTGCGCCGACGAAAGCGCATGATGCCCCATATGTAGGGGGCCGTCAAGATCCAGGGTACTAGATATGGGTGGCGGAGTTTAGAGTTCGGAGTTCAAAGTTCAGAGAGAGACGCACCGCGGGCCGGTGCCTCAGCCCTATCCCAAGGTGCGCATGTCGCACCGGGTCACGGGCGGCGTGATCGCTCTCGTCCGATACAGCAACGAGCGCGATGTCGGGCCGCTAGCAGCACGACCTGGCAACTGGTGCTCAAGTGGTTAGGGTGCGACGGCATGCGGAGGTCGTCCCATGACTGCGAAGCCGCGCGATGGCCGGTTCGTATGGGTCACGTGGCTTTCGAAGCTCATGGCCGGGGAAGTTTCGTGCGAGTGGGCATCCTGGTTCCGAACCAATTATCAGGACTGGGATCGGCCGCCCAGCGATTTCGACCTCGCTGGCTGGACGCTTGCGCACACACGTCTCTTGCACGAGCTACGTGGGCGCCTGACTGGACGCTTTGAGACCTTGCTCGTGGAGCGGCAAGCTCAATTCCGGTACGAGGTCCCCTCGGGTCTCGTCCTTTCTGGCATACCCGACCTTGTCGGCCTGAGCGCCGACGGCGGCACGGTCTACGAGGTCAAGACTGGTCGGCCAAGGACGTCCGACGGTGTCCAGGCGCGCATCTACATGTACTGTCTGCCGCGCGCACACCCGGCGTGTGCCGGAAGAAGGCTGAGTGGACGCGTGGTGTACCTCGATGGCCACGAGACTCAGATACCACCCGAGGAGGCCGAAGGGGAGTTCGTCGATCACCTTGAATATTGGCTGAAGATTCTCGACTCGAACGATCCGCCGGAGCGTCTTCCGAGCGAAGCCAAGTGCGGCTACTGCAATATCGGTCACCTTGATTGCCCAGATCGGATCGCACCCGCTCTCCTAGACGAACGCCGCGAGTAGGTCGACAGATCGCCGGACGAGGCGCCCGCCCCCACACGAATCGCCTACCGCCGCCGACGGGGCTCGTGGAACTGGCACGCCTCCGTATCCGTCCAG
>Ga0310121_10001413_pt1 | contig 24633 bp, 18 predicted proteins | sample CB27_Tmax_986_MG_FD_203504 | JGI IMG/M metagenome (GOLD analysis project Ga0310121, IMG submission 203504) | Marine microbial communities from Western Arctic Ocean, Canada - CB27_Tmax_986 | ecosystem: Environmental > Aquatic > Marine > Oceanic | place: Canada: Western Arctic Ocean | collected...
CTCGTGCTCTTCGCAATCCCCTGGACAGCGTTCGCCGTATTCTGGATCGTGAGTGCGGCTTCGATGGGAGATTCCGGTCCCGGTTCCGAAGGAGTGTTTAGGTTTTTCCCTCTCTTTGGCGTCCCGTTCGTTCTGGTCGGCATTGGTATGTTATCCTCCCCGCTCTGGGCACTTCGAAGAGCATCCAAATTCGTCTACGTCGTTACCGACCGTCGAGCGATCATCGTGGGTGGTCTTTTCTCACGAACGGTCACCTCTTACGGGCCGGAGAGAATCACGCACCTTTCCCGAAAAGAAAAGAAAGACGGATCGGGCGACCTCTTCTTTCAATCCGAGGTGGCGAAGCAAGCCAATCTCGCGTCCCTCCAACCGCAGCGGAGCTTTTTGGGCATCCCCGACGTGAAGGCCGTCGAGGACATGGTGCGCGAAATGGTCGCCGCCCATAAGTAGGGGGCTGCGCCCGCCCCCTCTACTTTAGCCTTGACGAAGAAGATCAATTTTGACGGTTCAAGCCCGGTTTTAAATCGGGATTCTTGCCAGTTCGAGCGGCCAGTGGTAAATTCGGGGGTGAGTTGGAGGGCTGCGAAAATGGCGATGCCTGGGAAAGGTGCGGGAAGGATGAGTCGAGGGGATACGGCAGGGATCAGACGCCTCTGGGATACCCTCAAGAAACATCCCTAAATCTGTAAAAAAATACTTGACGGAGGACGAGTACCGGTGAAACGACGAACATTTCTCAAGGGCACGCTTGCGGCCTCGGCGGCGCTGGGTGTCCAGGAATCGAATGCCGCTCAGGAGACGACGCGGGCAAGCGCGGACCGGCCGAACATCATCTTTCTTCTGACAGACGATCAACACTGGCGCGCGATGGGCTGCGCCGGCAATCCCGTCATCGTCACGCCCAACATGGATCGCCTCGCGGCCGAAGGGGTGATGTTTCGCAATCACTTCGTCACCACGTCGATCTGCAACGTCAGCCGGGCCACCATCTTCACCGGCCTTTACCTGGGCACGCACCAGATCCTGAACTTTGACCAGGACCTGACTCCCGAACTCGAAGCGATCAGTTATCCGTGGCTTATGCGGGACGCCGGCTATCACGTCGGATTTGTCGGTAAGTATGGCGTCGGCAACAATCTGCCCGCCGAGGCATTTGATTATTGGGAGGGCTTCCCCGGCCAGAACGTCTATTTCCATCGCGTCGACGGAAAGTGGCGGCACCTGACCGAAATGCTCGGCGACAGCTCGGTCCGTTGCATCCGAACGGCACCCGCCGACCGCCCTCTGTGCCTTTCGGTCAGCTTCAAGGCGCCGCACGTGATCGATCACCTTCCCGATCCCTTCCAGCCTGATCCGAAGTACGACGATCTATATAAGGACGCAACGATTCCATTGCCCGAGACGTATTCGGATGAATACCTGGCGCGGATGCCCGAATTCCTTAGGCAATCGATCAACGCAACGCGTTCGTGGCGCATCGATAACGAGGAGCGCTTCCAGGAAAGCGTGAAGAAGTATTATCGCACATTGACCGGCGTCGATGACCAGATCGGCCGTATTCGCGCGGCCCTACGCGAGACCGATCGCGATGGGCACACGGTCATCATCCTCACCTCCGACAATGGCTACTTCCTCGGCGAGCACCACTTCGAGGGGAAATGGTTGATGTATGAGGAATCGGTCCGCACGCCGATGATCATTGCCGACCCACGGCTACCGGCCGAACGCCACGGGGTGACGGTGGATGCCATGACCCTCAACATCGACTGCTCGCCGACGATTCTAGATCTGGCCAGCGTCTCCATTCCCCCGGCGGCCCAAGGCCGCAGCCTCATCCCCTTTCTCGATCGAGGGACACCCGCCGATTGGCGTAAGGATTGGTTCTACGAACACCTGTTCGATTACCCGACCTTGGTCAAGAGCGAGGGGATTCGGGGGGAGCGATGGAAATATATCCGCTATCTGGAATCCGATCCCTTATATGAGGAGCTGTTCGATCTGGACCGGGATCCGAGAGAGATCCGCAACCTGGCGCTCGCATCGGAGTACGGCGACAAGCTGTACGAGATGCGCAAGCGGTACCGTGCTTTGCGGACTGAGTACGTGAATGACCGTCTTCCACATCCGGGTTTCCCCGGTCGGCCCGATCCGCGTTTCGGCGAGGAGGCGTTCGCATGACGACGTGGTTTGCGATGGCCCAATTGTTCATGGCCCTAATCGGTTGCTTTGTCGCGCTTTTGTCGTCATCCAATGCCCGGGCAGGCACTGAGCTAAATGATAAGCTCATTCCCGACGGCGAATGGGTGGAGGCGAAGATGCCCGCCACGCTCGACTTGACGGCCAACGCGGTGCTCGCGATCAACTGTCTCACGCGAGGCGTGGACGCGGCTAATGGATACCTGGTTTACGAAAGACTGTGCTTCGGCCGTCAGGCACCGACCACCCAATGGGAACTGCAACTGTTTCCAACGGGCATCTCCCCCTGCATGCACCTGGCCGCGCTGCCTCAGTTGCGCCGTATGACCGGCAGCGACCTAAATCTCGATGTCGAAGCGGCGATGATGGATGCGCAAATCAGCTGGATCGACGAGGAGGGACTGTTGATCTATCCCGACGGCGACTCGATCATCCCCGCCGGCGCGAGCTATCCCAGCGCGGCCGGTCACACAGTGGTTGCGCTACTCGAGTGGCACGCGCGCGACGGCGACGAGCAATGGCTAAAGGCCGCGCGCAAGCTGGTTGGGGGACTAAGCAAGTACGCCGTCGCCGCCGGCGAGCAGGTTTACTACCCACCGGAATCGGGCGTGACACCCTCGGGGCAATGGCTCAGCGAGCCCCGCTGGCGCGACAAGCTACTCACCAAGCCGCCAGTCGTTTACCAGCCACCCCGGGAGCCGTCGGCCGAGCACGTCGGCTACAAAGGGAGCGTGCTTTACGACCAGGCCGCCCCGCTGACGGCGCTGGTCACCGCGGGAAAAGCGTTCAACGATCCCGTGGCGATGGAAACGGCGACGCGCCTTGCTCGCTTCATGCTGCGACCTCATTTTTGGGAAAACTCCCTGAGCACGGAGCACGCCCCCGACTTCGTCCATTGGAAAGGGAGCGTCGCCGGCCACCTCGCTGCCCTCCGGGCTTTGTTGGCCTACGTTCGCGCAACGAACGACGACGCACTCATCCAGCGGATTACCGCCGGTTATGAACACGCGCGCGAACTAGGCGTGCCCGCTATCGGCTGGTATCCCCATTGGGCGCCCACTCGCGCGCACGGTTACCCCGGCATGCTTTCGACTTGGGGCGAAACGTGCGCCACGGCCAATGGGATCATGTTGGCCATCGACCTCAGCGACGCGGGCGCGGGAGACTACTGGGATGATGTCGCTCGCGCGGCGCGCAACCAGCTCGTCGAACAACAATTCGGCGACTTGGCCGCGATGCAAGCGGCGGCCTCGCGGGGCAGCCCGCCGATCGAGTTCGACAAGCTCGCCTCGGCGGACGTCGTACAGGGGCAAGGCCTCCTCGGCCGCTTCTTGGGCGGATTTGGCGGCGGAAAACCCACGTCGGCCGGCATTGTATATATGGATAACAATTCGGTGATCGATGCCTGCTGCACGGCGAACGGGTCGTTGGCGCTTTACCGCGTCTGGGAGGCGATCACGCGCTTCGACGGATCGACGGCCACCGTCAACCTATTACTCAATCGCTCCTCTCCTTGGCTGATCATCGAAAGCTGGCTTCCCCACGAAGGGAAGGTGCGGCTCAGGAACCGTCAGGCTAAAAGGATACGGATTCGGCTGCCTGATCATGTCGACCCCGCCGATGTAAAGGTCGCGCGCATCGTCGAGGCGATCGTCGTGACGCAAGAAGGCCAATGGCTGACGGTTGACGGGATGAAACCTAGAGATGAAATCGTTATCGAATTCAATTCGACCGAGCGGACCGAGCGGTTCACGGTGGATCGGAAGGAATACAAGGCGACATTCATGGGCAACACTGTCATCGACATCGAACCGCGCCGCGACGACGACCCGTATGTCATTCCACTTTACGTGAACAGGCCCGCGCGCGGAGCAATGACGCCGCTACGGACTGTTCGCCATTTTGTCTCAAATTGACAATGCACAACTCTAACCCATTTTTCGCAGTTCAGATCTTAGAAGTGCCCGTTTTCGAGGAAATTTTAATTTTTAGGGTAAAAGTCTGCACTACATTTTGAATTCTTTTGGATCGGTTCGGCAGTGGAAGCCCCAGACGCTGGAGCAGAATCGCGAGGTGTTTTTCGGGACGGCTGATGGTCCGCAGGCAGATTTCCCGGCCCGTGCGGGTCGGCAGCACCACGTCCAGGCTGTGCACCTCGGCCATCTCTTCGAGCAGTTTGCGCGGCGCCGTGCCCAGGCCCCAGGTTTGCATCCAGTGCTGGAGCGTGCGCCACATAACCAGCGCCAGGAAGCAGACCAGGATATGGGTCAAGATCGGTGCCAAGGTTGTTCGCCACGCCCAATACGTGACCTTCCAGATGGCCGAAGTAGCGATCCCCCGGCAACTGTTTGCAGCCATCCTGAACAAAATCGCCCAGTTACGACTGTTGCCCGGGACTGGGTAGGATGGATGGCACGCTGAAAAACTCGGGAGTCGCAAAATCACAGGGTGAGTCATGTCTTGCCGTCAGAGAAGGAGGTGATCCATGGGGGTGCATGTTGAAATTTACGGCCGTGAGAACTCAAAAGAGCTTCTTCGGCCAGAATCCATGGTCAAATCCCTTGCCTTTGGCCAGGTACGGTGGGATGATCCACTCAAAGATTTGGAGGATCGAACGGTTTGGTTAGCGAAATGGGAAATGTCGGGTAGGTCAGCTTCGTCTAATGATCGAGGGACACAGGAGGGTTTGGGCTCCTCGCCTCGGCGATCCACGGCTTCCGCATGCCGCTGTTCTTTCTGCTCATTGGATTCTTCACCGCGATGCTCTGGCGAAAGCGTGGGCTCGGCGGACTACTGCGCCAGCTAGCCAAGCGGATTGCGCTGCCTCTCGCTCTCGGCTGCGTGACGATCGTCCCCGCGATGTGGGGCATCGTGATCTGGGCAGGATCGGGTAACACGACCTACGGCGCCGCCGACACCGGGAAGGACATCTGGACCGCCGCAGCTTACGGCAACCTGGAAGCAGTTCGTGGCCACTTCAAGCGCGGTGTCTCCATAGACGGCGAGGAGCCGATCTTCGGCCAAAGTCCGCTGGCGTGGGCGGTGATCGGTGACCGGCGAAACGTCGTCAACTACCTGCTCGAGGCCGGCGCCGATCCCGACGCCCGTTACCGTGATCGCAACACCGCACTGCACACCGCAGCCTTCTTTGGCCGGGCCGACGCTGCCTCTCTGCTTCTTGACGCGGGAGCCGAGATCGATGCGCGTAACATCCGCGACGAAACGCCGCTTGGAGCAGACCCGTGGTCTTTTTGCAATTTACAGAAACTTTGTTACACTATCTTCCTCGAGCTTCAGCGCGGCGTGGGTGTGACGGGTTGGGTCCAGGCAACTTCTGATTCACCTTGTTCCGAAGGGTACATCTTCGGTTTGGATGAGATGATCTTGGCGTGCGCGTAGAGCTCGTCGCCTTGAAGCGTGTAGTCCGGCGTCAGGCCCTCTACTTCGGCCAGCACTTCGCCAATCTTGTCGCTGTAACGGCGCGTGACCGGCCGGTTCCCGGAAGGATCGGTATCGGGATCGCTCTCGGGGTCGAGGACCTCATGGCTGGTTGGGTCAAAACCTCTTCGCGTTCCGATGAATTGTGTTGTGTATGTCACGCCCTTTTCGGGCTCGATCGCGATTTTAAATTCCCGCCCGTCAAATTGGATGTCATGCAGGCGGACGCCCGTCGAGGCATGGAAATCGCCCGCTTCCATCGATTGGATAATCGATTCGGGCGTGAGGTGTGTGGCGCGCACGACGACCCAGCCTCGGCCGGTGTGGGCGGGGACGGGGTCGGGTCCGTACTGATCGCGTCATCGACGGCGAGACCATACAGTATCTCTCCGGAACCCTGAGCCAGCCGCAGGCTCAAGATGACATCCCAAACCCGCTCGAGACCGGCGTGGACCTCGTCGCCGCGGTTATACGTTCCGGGCAGGCCGTTGTAGATTTAGAAAAACCGCTCTCCCCTGACCTCTAAGATGTTTTCCGCGGTGATCGACCAGCCCATATTGGGGTGGTTGAGGTGTGGGAACATCGGTCGGCCCGTACGCTCGCGTTGTTCGAGGACGGCATCAATGTTGTTTTGCATGACTTCGACAACGCCGGCGCCGCCCTGAGGTGGGATAGGTTCGAGGATGTTCGTGGCGTTGACATGGACCCCGGCGAGTTCAAACTTGTCGGTGATCTCTTCGGATTGGATCAGCATGAAGCGGTTCGGCTCCTCGAACCGATGCCGGAACTCACTGAGCGACTTGAGGCGGACGAGATGGCGCTCCTCGCTCTGGCGCCGCTCGACCCAATCCGGACCGAAGCACTGGAGGTATCGGGCGAAGGTTTCCCGAGAGACGACGTTGGTCTCGAAATCGGGATAGTGCGTTTCGGTCTGCTCACCGACGGCGATGTAGAGCCGGCCCGCGGATAGTACGTTGTGATCCGATAAGGGCAAAAAGTGGTAGCCGTTGCCCTTGTACCAGTCGACGATGACCTCGGGAAACTCTTGCCCGTCACTCCACAGCGAATGCGTGTGTAGATTTCCTTTCCACCAACGAGGGCCTGCGGATTTAAGAGATGGACGAGTTGCTTCCTCGGCGCGCAGGACGCTTTCGGGGCCGACGTCCTGCGCGGCCAAGCGTGTTCGCTGCAGGAGTCCACCCAACGTGAGAAGCGCGAGAACCAAAACCGTTCGTTTACAAAGCATTCTTTTCTCTTCGACCTATACATGTTCAACAAGGCTCATAAACATAACCAAACCCCCTCGGCGAAATCCGCGTTTGCCTGCGCCACATGACGACCCTATTCACCCCGATGGGGCCAATCCACGAACAGTGTCGCAGGCGCATCAGAAAAAAGCATGAGCACATTATGAAATCCTAATTCTCCGTTCTCTGTCAAGTCGCGTCGACATAAGGGAACCTCTAAAAATCCGGTTTGCAATTGTCTCTGCCGGGACTGAACTTTTAGAGGCGCCTTAAAGGGCAATTTCCGAGATTCACATTCGAACACGAACTCGAATTAACTCTTCCAGCCCCCCTCTCCATGGTTGACGAAATCATCATGGTTGACGAAAATGCGTCTTACGGCCCGAACTGAAAGAGCCGATGCTTGCGAGGATTCTTGGATGTTTGACCCCGATTCGCCGTCATGAGGATTTGTAGCCCCACGATCCGACTCCTCGTCCACCCACAATGGGTTCCGATACTACTGTTGCTGTTGACCTCCTGCTCTTCACCCGAGGCGCCGGATGAGCAATCGACTGATTCCGGCGTGTCGCATTCCGGAAGCACAAGCGACGCCGCCAGGGCGCCCGTCACGGTTCGGGTGAGCCAGGGGTCCGATGTTATTTCGCTCGACCCTTACTTCAAGAACGAGTCTCCGACTTTTTCGGTCCTGCGCAACGTTTATGAAACGTTGACCGATTATGATGTGAACATCGAGTTGACCCCCTGGCTGGCCCATCGTTGGAAAAACGTGGGCGAGCTCGAATGGGTCTTCGAACTGCGCGAGGGGGTGGTCTTTCACGAGGGGCAGCCGCTGACGGCCGATGACGTGGTTTTCTCGGTGCGGCGCGTGTTGGACTGGCCGATGTCGCGGTTCAAGTCGGAAATCCCGACGGTCGAACACGTGGAAGCCGTCGACGACCATACGGTGCGTTTCCGCACGCGGATTCCCGACGCGATCCTGCCCCTGCGGCTGGCTTCGATCGCCATCATGGACCGCGAATGGACCGAAGCGGCGATCGCCGAGCACGGTGAGGCGTGGTTGGCCACCAACGCCAACGGGAGCGGCGCCTATCGCGTCGAGGAGTGGATCAAGGACACCCGGTGCGTGCTGACGCGCCATCCGGACTATTGGGGTGAGTCGCCCGTCGTCGAGCGATTGGAATTCATCCCGACCAGCAACGACGCCACGCGCATGGTGATGCTTCAGCGCGGGCAGATCGACATCATGGTCAACGTGCCGCCGACCAACGTCAAGCGGGCCGAACTGTTGCCCGGATTCCGTATTCTGAAATCTCCGAGTCTGCGGCTGATATACCTCGGCCTGGATTGCGGACGCGACAAGACGCCGGGGATCAAGGACTCGCCGCCCAACCCGCTCAAGGACCGTCGCGTGCGCCAGGCGATCCTCAAGTCGATCGATAACCGGCTGATCGTCAAGACGATCATGGGCGGCAACGCCGAACCCGCCGATCAACTGCTGCCCCAAGGCGTGACCGGTTACGATCCCACGATAAAACTGGAGCGGCCGGACTACGTGGGCGCGCGACGTTTGCTCGCCGAGGCGGGTTTTCCGGAGGGTTTCACGGTGCGGCTCGATGGCCCGAACGACCGCTATGTCAATGACTCGAAGATCCTCGCGGCGGTGGCTCAGGAGTTGGCGCGGATCGGGATCGACGTCGAGGCCAACGCAATGCCCAAGGTCCGGTTCTTCAGTGAAGAGGAACAGGGCAACTGTTCGTTTTTCCTCATCGGCTGGTCTAACACCAACGGCGACGGGATTGGGACTTTCGACCACTTGTTGCACACCAATCTGCCGGAGAAAAGCATGGGCGGGTCGAACAATTCGACGGCCTACTCTCATCCGCGCGTCGATGAGATTTGCGAGTTGGCCTCGCGGGAGTTCGACCCGGCTCGCCGCGAAGCGCTCGTCCGGGAGGCCAACAGGGTTGCCGTTGACGACCTGGTCCACATCCCGTTGCATTACCAGATGGATATCTACGCCGTTTCCGATAAGTTTGAATGGACGCCGCGGCGCGATACGCAGGTGCGCGGGATCGATATACGGCTTTCGGGAGTGGGGAACGGTGGTTGAAGGGCCGGGGCCGGGGCGAGAAGCCGCGCCAACCGTTCCAGCGTGGGTGCTACGCGTTTACGCTGATTTCGCGCTCAGGGAACGGTCCGACTCGAATACGAGATGCGTATACCGATGGCTTGTTTGAAACTTAGCATCCTCGCCTCGCGCGGCGGCTCGAATATGCAGGCCATCATCGATCGGATCGGCGAGGGTCGGCTTGATGCGCGCGTGGTGTTGGTCATCAGTAACAATCCCGGCTCCGGCGCTGTCGAGCGGGCGCGCAAGGCCGGGCTGCCTTGCCAGGTTCTGAACAGCAAAACCTATCCGGACCCCGATTTGCGGGATGTCGCGATGCTGAACGCTTTGGTGGATGCGGGGACCGAATTAATGTGCCTGGCCGGTTACATGAAGAGAATCGGGCCGCGCACGCTGGCGGCGTTCAAGGGGCGCATGATCAACATTCATCCCTCGCTGCTGCCTCATTATGGGGGGGCAGGCATGTATGGCATCCGGCCGCACGAAGCGGTCCTGGCCGCTGGCGAAACGGAAACCGGCGTAACGGTTCACGTCGTCACGGAGCGATACGATGAAGGCCCCATCCTTGGTCAACGGCGAGTCCGCGTTGAACCGGGGGATTCGCCTCAGTCGCTTCAGAAAAGGGTCCTCGCCGTCGAGCACCAGCTTTATTCCGACACCATCGCCGAGATCATCGCCGAAAAACACCCACTGCCGATACCGACCGATTAAGGGCCCGACCGGACAGTTTTGTGCGTCGGACGGTGCATGCTCGTCGGTTACTTGTCCGCAAGTTTCCTGAGTCGCGGCGAAATGGATAAAGGGTGCATATCACGGATCGGTCAGATGTACCCAGCGTGGTCCCTGCGAAGCTTTTGCAATTGCAGGTCAGGATGTAGTCGATTAGGCTGTCCTAGTTTGGTCTAACGCAAAGAGGGGGTTTTGATGATGAGTCTGTACCGCGTTTTGTCCGTCCTCTTGATCAGCGCGCTGGTGGTTTCCAGCTCGCGGGTCGAGCCGGCCGAGCCCGAGTCGCAAGCGGCGGACTGGCCGTACGACGACGCCCGGGTCGAGGAGGCGATTCGCTACATTCGGCCGGAAATACCGGCCGTATCCGTCGAGCCCTACCAGGGCCAGAGCTACGCGGAGATGGCGCCCGACACGTTGGAATTGGCCGATATGGCGGCGCTGTCGATCAACGTGCTGACCGGCGCCACCAACGCCAGCCAGGATCACGAACAGTATTTCTCGCTCTACATCGGCAATCCGTTGCGAATGGCGCACAACTTCAGCGACTGGTGCACACCCAAGTACATGGAAGCACTGCCGCTGTTGCGGACGGTCACGCGCGCCACTTACCGCGACCAGGTTGACCGGGTCTGGATGGAGACGACCCTCAAATCGATCGGGCCCGACGGACTGTATTATTTTCCACTCATCGGCAAGCCTTGGTACAGCAAGGAATTCTGGTGGGCCAAGGGTATCGCCCGCGCCGACGGGACGATCTTCGAGACCGAGAAGCCTGATGAAGCATTCAAGAAAACCCTGGACACGTACGCCGTTCCCCATGCGCATACCATCATCGCCAAGTCAGGCATCGAGCAGTTCACTCATCCGCAACCGTGCGGGCGGATGCTCAACGTGATGCTGATCTATTATCTGCGCGACGGCAATCCCGTGTGGAAGCAGACGATTGAACGGATGATCGACCGGTTACTGGAACTGGCGATCCACGAAGATGACTATTGTTACTTTCCGAGTCTGTACTACGAGCCCAACGCCAAATATGATCCCAACGACCCAAAGGTCGTGAAGCCCCAGGGCCTCCAGGCCGGTGAGATCAATGGTCGGCTCGGCGAAGGCTGCGGGCGGTTTTACAGGTTGACCGGCTACGAGCCGGCGCGCGAGCTGGGCGAGAAGCTCAGTCGCTTCATGCGCGCGCATAGTGGTTATTTCGCGGAAGACGGCGAATTCCTTGCCGAGAAGCATTTCCACGCCGGCACGATCTATTTGCTCAACATGCTGGAAGTGGCCGATGCGACGGGCGATCGGGACTTGTTGCAGTTCGTTCAGCGCTGCTTTGAATGGGCGAGATCTCCGGCCGCCGGCACGGCGCCGATCACCGGGTTCATCCCGGAATTTACCAAACCGTACCGTACGAGCGAGGGCTGCGCGGTGGCCGACATGATCGCGCTGGCCCTGAAGCTCTCCGGCGCCGGAGACTACTACGAACTCGCCGAACGTTGGGCGCGGAACCATTTTTCCGAGATGCAGATGACGCCGACCAAGGCCGACTACCTCGTTCGCCGTGGGAAAAGCATGGAAGCGAAGACATTGCTGTATAACGAAACAATGGACAACGTCGTCGAGCGCAACATCGGCGGATTCAGTAGTTGGTGCAAGGGCAATGAATGGTGGGGCAACGATGAACGCGGCACCGACAACCTGGTCATGCACTGCTGCACGGGCAACGCCACGCGCACGGTGTATTACCTCTGGCAAGACATCTTGGACCACTCCGACGGCGTCTTGCGAATCAACATGTTGCTCAATCGCGCCTCGCCTTGGGCCGACGTCCACAGTCACGTCCCTTATCGCGGCCAGGTCGATATCAAGATGAAGCAGGCCTGTGAGGCGGTCAAGGTTCATGCGCCGGAATGGATCGGGACCGGCGGCGAACAGATCACCGTCCGAGTCAACGACCAACCGCGCGCGGCGGCTTGGGAAGGGCGTTATCTTAATGTGGGAAATGCGTCGGCGGGAGACCTTATCCAGATCGAGTTCCCCATCAGCGAACGCATCGAGCAAGAAACCATCGGCGAGGAAGAATTCACCCTTATCGTCCGCGGAAACACCGTGGTCTCGATCGATCCGCCGGGGAGGATCTGTCCGCTCTATAATCGCGATCACCTGCGGGAGACCGATACACGCTGGCGTGAGGTCGAACGATTCGTCGCTGACCCGGATCAGTTAATTGACTGGTAAGCGGGTGGCGGGCGCAAATCAGTTTTGTAGTTGTCCTGGACCCCGGAGGGATCCCATGTAATTAGCCGTGGGTGGCAACCCACGGTTCGCGATGCACACACGGCGACAACCCTGAAAGGGTTGAACTGAATGGTGAAGCGGCCTGATCGATCCCCTTCGGGGCGGGGGCGTGATATATCTTTTGTGAATAGGAATCTTCGGTGATATAAATCCGGAGCGGTATTTGGAATCCAGGCGTTCATGGGCGGTGCGGGTAAATGGGACGCCGCCGCGGCTGACACTTGTGGAATAAGCCTGGGAGGGAGGATCGCTTCATATGAAAATGGGTCTGCAGACGGCCACGACGATGCAGTGCAATCTGGTCACCGACATCAAGCTGGTCCGTTGGGCCGGGTTTGACGAGATCGAGTTACAGATCCCCAAGATGGAGAAGTACTTCGCCGTGGGGTTCACGCTTGATGATTTGAAGGCGACGCTCGATGGATTCTCCGTGACGATGCTCGACGCGCTCTACCCCTTCGAGCCGCGCGACAAGGAGACGCGGACTCGCCTGCGCAGGGACTGCGAGCGTTATTGCGCCTGGGCCCAGGCCATCGGCTGCACGGCGGTTCAGGTCGTGGCCCTGGACGCCCTCAAGGACCTGTCGTGGTCCGAGGCGCGGGGCAAGTACGCGGCCTCCCTGCGCGATCTGGCCGACATCGCGGCCCCCTTCGGCGTCCGGTTGGGCGTCGAACCGCTTGTCTGGTCGCCGTTTCACTCCCTTTCCCAGTGCCTGGAAGTGCTCGACATGACCGAGCGCGAGAACGTGAAGCTTAATGTCGATACGTTCCACCTGTGGGCCGACGGCACGCGCGTGGACGACCTGGCCAAACTGGACCCCAACGTCATCCTCTCGATCCACGTCGCCGACACCAACCCCAAAGCGGAAATGCAATGGAGCGACGACGACCGCACCGCCTTGCCCGGCGATGGGGTCGTTCCGCTAAAGGAGATGATCGAGGTCATCCGGGCGACGGGGTTCGACGGCGTCTGGTCGGTCGAGATGTGGAGCAAGATCCACTACGAGTGGGATCCGGAAATCTTGATCAACGAACTTAAGAAACGGATGGATGGCCTGCTGAAGTAACGGACCGCTGGAATTGACCGGTCTCAGATCAGTTCAGGAATCGGGTGGCCGAGTTGGTCTTCAAAACCGTTGGCGATGTAGATGGGGCGGCCGACCGGGGTCATGTAGGTCTTGGTGTAATCGATGCCGAAGGCTTTGTAGACCGTGGCGAAGACCTCGCCCATCGAGGTGGGGCGTTCGATGGGGTGGGCGGCTTTTTCGTCGCTTGCGCCGATGACTTGACCGCCCTCGATGCCCCCGCCGCCCAACAGCATCGACCAACAGTCCGGGTAATGGTCGCGGCCGGCTTGGGTATTGATGTCCGGCGTGCGGCCGAACTCGCCCATGACTAATACGACCGTCGTCTCGAGCAGGCCCCGTTGTTTGAGGTCTTCGAGCAGCGTGGGGAGGGTCTGGTCCAGCACCGGCCCCAGGCTCTCGCGCATGGTCTTGTTATTGTCGGCATGGGTGTCCCAATCGGCATAGGACTTCGGAGAGCCGGTGACGGTGACGAAACGCGCGCCCGCTTCGACGAGCCTGCGCGAAAGCAACGCGCTCAGGCCCACCTTGTTGCGCCCGTAGGCGTCTTTGGTTTCGTCCGACTCCTGCGTCAGGTCAAACGCCTTCTTCACGTTGGGCGAGAGGAGCATGCCGAGGGCCTGTTCGGTGTACTGGTCGAGCGTGCTGAACTCGGCCATTTGTTCCTTGCGCCGGAATAGCCGGTCGACGACGCCCAGAAACTCGCGCCGGTCTTCGATGGCCTCGGGCGTGAGCGACTGGGGCAGGGTCAAGTCGGGCAGTTCGAAGTCTTTTTCGCTCGGATCAGGCAGGAACATCGGATCATAGCGGGCGTCCATGAACCCGCTTTGGTATGCGTCCTTATAGGGCGCGAAACTGTGCTTGATCGGCAGGGGGGCGACCAGGTTGGGCGGCAACTCGTTGCGCGGGCCGAGCTCGCGGCAGATGATGGTGCTCAGGCTGGGGCATTTGATCCCGGCGTTGGGCCGGTGGCCCGTCATGACTTCGACGGTGCCTTGCGGGTGGTTCGTCTCCTTTGTTTGCATCGATCGAATGATCGACAGCTTATCCATGTGTTGGGACAGGCGCGGGAAGAGGTCGGAGATCTGGATGCCGTCCACGTTGGTCGAGATGGGTTTGAAGGGACTGGTGGGCTTTGGGTCGAACGTATCCATCTGCGGCGCGCCGCCCGACAGCCACAGCAGGATACACGCGTTCGCCTTGCGCTTGGCCAGGCCCGCGAGTTCCTGAGACGCCAGCGCGCGACTGACCTGCAAGTACTGGCCGAGGCCGATCCCCAGCAGACCCAACGAGCCGACCCGCAAGAAGTCGCGTCGGGCAAGCCGACCCCCGTCACAGTGAACGCACCCGGGCTGTTTCATCATCGGGGTCTCTCCTTCGAGCACCTGCTGTTTCATCATCGGGGTCTCTCCTTCGAGCACCTTCAGTGAGTATACGCGAATTCACGTGAACTGATCAAGGCCCAAGCCAGGGCTTCGAGCCCTTTTTCGCGTGATTCCTGCTTGTCGATCAGTTTTTCCAGATCGTCCCGCTCGGCCTGAGTTGGGAAACGGCACAGGGCGGCCAGGTAGAGTTCCTCGATGGCCTCCTGATTGGCCGTCCCGCTCTTGAGCAACCGGTTAACGCGGCCTCCTTCCTTCATGATCTTCTCGGTGTAGGCGGGGCCGGTGAGCATGTGAAGGGCTTGGGTGACGGTCGGGTCACTGCTCTCTTGAGGCAGGGTCTGGCGGGTGGGCCGCCCGTAAACGTCGAGGAAATGGCCGTAATACATATCCGGAACCAGGTCAATCGCCCGCGTCCGGGGCGGTGCGGGGCCTCCGCCGATGACGTCCATCATGAATTGCTCGTCGACGCCCGTGGCCCGGGAGATGGCGTCCAGCAGGACGACCGCATTCAACCGGCGGGGCAGAGACCGAGAATAATTCACGCGGTCCTCATGGTTTGATTCGTCTGCGTCGCCCGTCAACTGGTAAGTCCGCGACTGGGCGATCACGCGCATGAGGTGTTTCAGGTCGAACCCGTGATCGATGAAATCCTGGGCAAGCGCGTCCAACAGTTCGGGATGGGTCGGCGGATTGGTGGAGCGGAAGTCGTCGACCGGGTCAACCAGACCGCGACCAAAATAGGCGCCCCAGATCCGATTGACGGTGGCTTTGGCGAATTGCGTGTTCCGGGGCGAGGTCATCCAGCGGGCAAATTGCATCCGCAGTCCGCCCCACTGATCTTCGGGGAGTTCGGCGCCGCCGAGCACCGCCGGTCGGACGAGTTGTTTGGTGCGTGGGTGAGTGAGCGTTTTGCCGCTTGGGGGCGAGCCGGGAGCGACCGGGAAATCGACGAGCACATTTGGGTTTTGCAAGCGCGTCATCTGACTGAAAAACGCGGCCAAGCCCCAGAACTCGTCCTGGGTCCAGGCCTCGAACGGGTGGTTGTGACATTCGGCGCACTCCATCCTGACCCCGTGGAACACGCGAAACTGTTCCGCGACGATCTCCTGGGGCGTGACTTCACACTGGATGCGGTAGTACTGCATCGTGAGCCCGCTATAGCCTTCGGGCGCGATCCGCACGCGCGCGATCTGGTCAAAAGGCGTGTTCAGCGCAATCTGGTTGCGGATCCAGTCTAGGCATAGTTGCGTGTTTTGGGGGCTCTGTTGTGCGTCGAAATAGACCCGAAACAAGTCGGCAAATCGGTAGGCCCAGTAATCGACGTACTGCGGCGAAGCAAGCAGCGTTTCGATTAGCTTGTCTCGCTTGTCCGGATCGGTGTCGGCGATGAACTCGCGCACGCGATCGACCGGCGGCAGCGTCCCGGTCACGTCCAGGCAAACACGGCGCAGAAACTCCTCGTCGCGCGAGAGACCGGAGGGGACGATGTTAAACGTGCGCAGTTTGGCCAGGATGTGTTCATCGATGAAATTGCGTCCCTGGACTTCCGGGTAATCCGCGATCAGCTCGGCGATCACGCCCACCCGCGCGCTGGCGGCGTGCCCCGCGGCGCGCACCATCACCACCGTCTCGCCCAGGCGCATCCCGCGCACCTCGCCCGCTCCAATCACCTGCGCCACCAGCGGGTTGATCGACTTGTAACGCACCTGGTCGGTGATGTCTTCGCGACGGCCGTTGGAGAGCAGTGCCGTGACCAACAGTTGGTGGCGCCCGTCGGTTTCGAGCACGGTCTGGCGCGGCTCGATCTCGAGTCCCGTGATGACCGCCGCCGCCTCGTCGGAGGCTTCGCCGTAGGGCGCGCCGTCGCGGACCCAGCGCAGGATCGTTTGATAGCCTCGCGAGTCCCGCGCGAACACTTTCCCCCCGCCGTGGGGCGACGTCTGGGTCGGTTTGAGCAACAGCAGGCTCTGCTCAGGTTGCTCCTTATCGACGCGGGGGGCGGGCGATTCAGTTTGTTCGTCGGTCAGGACTTCGTAGACGCCGCCCTCGACGATCCATTTGTAATCGTCGCGCGGATAGATCGCGTTCAGGGAGAGTTTGAACCCCCCTTGACCCTTGACCCCGCCATGGCAATCCGATGTGTTGCATCCGTGTTGGGTCAGGATCTCGCCGATATCACGCGCGAAGCTGAACGGACGGTTGGATTGCGAGTCGTTGACCTGAACGGTGACATATGCGCGATGCTCGCCGACCGCTGCTTCCAATTGGGTCTCGCCGTCTTGAAGCGCAACCAGTCTTCCCTCCGCGTCCAGGCCGGCCACGGCGGGGTCGGACAGCTTGAGCTGACTCGCCGTGGTGAGGTCGCGCTCCAGGCCGTCGGCGAACCGGCCCAGCACGATGATGCGCTGCGTGGCCTCCGCTCCCCACAGGTCGGGCGCGGGCGGGATGATCCGTAGCAAGGTGAGGCCCTCGACCGCGACCGGCGGCGCAATGGGTAGGCGCTCCGGGTCGGGGATCTGAGAAGGGGCATCGGACGCTTGCGCCTCGGAAGCGACCTCGGGTTCCACGTTTGCGGTCTGTCGATCCTTGCTCAGCAGCGCGACGTAGCGGGCCAGGTCCGCGATCCGGTCCGCGCTGAACCGGTCTTGCATCGGTTTCATCAAGGTGCCCGGCACGCCCTCGCGGATCGTCCGTTCGATCTCGGCCGGGCCGCCTCCGTGATTCCAAACGTCATCGACCAGATTCAGCCTCGGCAAGTCGGAGTTGCCGTCGACCTCATGGCACTGGGCGCACTCGGTGGAGAAAGCTTCGGCGGCGAATTTCAGCCGGTCCCCGACTAGCGCGACGCCTTCTGCCTGGGTTTCGATCTCACCGGCGCCAGACGCCAGACGGTAGCCTCCGATCATCACGATCAATATGGCCGACAGAGCTGTTGCTTTCAAACGCATCGATCTTCTCATTAGTCAAAGGCCCTTAATCTCGCGACATCCCGATCTCGCGCCCGGCGTCGCCATTCACTTCACCACCATAACTTGTGGGCCCGGGAACGTCATGGGTCCCCCAACACCTTTTCGGCGTATTCGAGGTTGTATCTGAGTGCTTCACACGGTTCATCCATGCCCTGGTATTCCACCGACACAAAACCACTATAGCCGATTTTGTCCAGTTCCGCAAGAACGGCGGGGATGTCGACCGCGCCTTGGTCGAGCAGGACGCCCGTATAGCGCGCGCCGCCGTCGGAGTCCAGGTGGCGCTCGACCTGCTCGACCGGCCCGACCCGCCGGCTGTTCTTGATATGAACGTGGACCATGGTGGGTTTCATGTCGTGGAGCGTCTTGATCGGGTCTTCCTCGACGAACAGGGAGGCGCAACAGTCGTAGATCAGGCGAAACGCGGGCGAGCCGACGTCGCGGCAGAAATCATGGCAATCCGAGCCGCGTCCCATGACCGGGCGCAGGGGGGGATAGTCGCAGTTCTCGCTGATCAGCATCACGCCGACCGACTGAGCGTATGCGGCGCACCTTTGCAGGCCCTCCACGATCCACTTGCGTTGTTCGTCGCGCGCAATGCCCTCCTTCAGCGCCGCGGGGACGATCATGGCATTGGGCGAACCCATCTCGGCCGATTTGTCGATCAGCCGTCGGACCTCATCGACGCCCCTCTGCAACTCGCCGGGCGCAAGGGCCAGGTCGACGAAGAAATTATAACTATAAATCGGGAAGCCTGAATCGGCGCAGATCGCCTTGAGCCGCTCGCCGCTCGTGTCGGCCCAATACAGCTCGTTCAGCTCGATCGCATCGATCTCCAACGTCTCGTAGGACTTGATGACTTCCTCGCGCGTGCGATAGCCGGGAGTCGATTTGGGATGAAGGTAGCCTTCCTTGATGACCCAATCCGAGCAATAATCGGAAACGGTGACTTTGTATTTCATGTTGTGCCGGCGGCGGCGGAGAACCGAGGCCCGTCAACGCGCCGCCTTCTCTCCCTGGTGTCCGTCTAGTTTAACATCCGAGCCTATGGCGAACTAGCTGATGTCACTTGATACAAGGGCGGCTCGCCGCGTCCGGCGCGCCGGATGTTCTCGACGATCGCCTCCGCGCGGCGGCGCGAGGTGCCGTGGGTCGTCCCGGCGATGTGCGGAGTGGCCAGTACGTTCTCCATGTGGAGCAGTGGATTATCGGGCGGGACCGGCTCGCGCTCAAAAACGTCCACGCCCGCCCCACGAATCCTCCCGGTCCGTAACGCGTCGATCAACGCCTCTTCATCGACGATCGGTCCGCGCGCGATATTGAGCAAGATCGCCGTCGGCTTCATCTTTTCAAACACGCGGGCGTCAATCAAACCGCGCGTCCGCTCATCGAGCGGCACGTGAATCGATACGTAATCGGACTCGGCCAGGATTTTATCGAGGTCATCGGGTCCGCCTCGGAAGTCCAGACCGAACTCGCGCTCGACTTCGGGCGCCGCGGGGGCGACGTCAATCGCCATGAGTCGCATCCCCAGCGGGCCGGCTCGGCGGGCCAGTTCGCGCGCGCTGGCGCCGAAACCGACCAGCCCCAGCGTCTGGCCACATAGCTCGGAACAGATCGGCTGAAACCAGGTCCCCTCCTGGATGTTGCGCTGGTTGCGCGAATGCTCCTTGACGAAATAGAGCATCAGGTAGAGCGCGTGCTCGGCCAGCGCGATCGCACTGAGCTTGCCGGGCGTATAGGCCATCGTCAGCCCCTGGGAGAGAATGTATTCCACGTTCACCTTGTCCAGCCCCGTGCTGATCACCTGCCACAGTTTGACGCCGGCGTCCCGGGCGCAGTCGATCACCTCGCGCGTGCCCCCTCCGCGGCACAGGTCGACAACCACGTCCATGCCGGCGAATTGCTCGCCGAGCGGCCGGTCCGGATCAAAAAGCGTGACCGCGCAGACTCCCTCGGCGCAGGCGAGAAAATCACCTAGCCAGGGTTGGCTCTTCTCGGGCGCTTCACCGAGAAACAGAACTTGCATTGAGCTTTCGGACTGCAAAAGGCCCCTCCATATTACGTATTTAGGCGCTCACCTGTCCCGGCGGCGGGGAAGACATTCGTATACCACTCGGAGGGTCGAAGATCAAAGGTGTCGTTCACGTCGATATCGCGGAACCGGCCGGGTTTATTCTGCGGCGGCCACGCCAATGCCTCGCCATGGATATAGATCACCCCTCCGCGCCCCACGGCGGGATCGAGTTAGTGGGAGCGCGCCACAGCCCCCCCTCATGTCAAAGCCCAAGCTCGATTGGGCGCGGTCAAGCAACGATTTATTCCAGCAATTCCCAGTACTCCACCGCGTTGGGCCCCGGCGTCGGGGTAGGCGTTGGGGTTCCGGCCCCCGCCACATGGATGCAGAAGTTGTCCAAGTAATAATCGGCCCCGCTCCCAAATGGGATCGATGAGAACCAGGGGAAAGCTTCGTCGCCCACCGCGATTGCGTTGTCGGCCGTGAGTTCCTGGTCGTATAATTGCAGCTCTTGCTGGCCATCAACGGTTTGCCAATAGCTCCACAATTTGTTGATCTGGTCGAAGACAAGGCGGTGGTGCGTCCACATGTCGAGCGCCGGCGAGATGGGGCCACCGATCGGATCGAGCCAGGCGACACCATCGTTGGCCTGAAATTCAGCACCCGGATTGATCCCGAGCGTCATGATCTTGTAACCGTCGGTGATCTGAGTCTGTTTGTTCCCGAAGTGGCCGAACTGGATGAAGTTAGTGGCGGTTGTTACAAAATAGGTGTCGAATTCAACTTCGATCGATCCCGTCTGCGGGGCGTTGCTCAGATTCACTTGAAGCCGCGGAACGTCGGAGTTCCCGGAATCCTTTCTCAAGTGGATGGAGCGCGTCCCGCTCCTGGCCTGGTCGGTTGACCATTCGGCGACCCCCGAAGTGTGGCCGAGCAGTTGGAAAACCCCGGCGGGTCCGGGATCGGTCTCGAAATCCTCGCACGCCGGAAAGTCGAGCGTGACGGGCATGGGCGTCGGGGTGGGGGTGGGGGGCGTGTCGCCCGTGAATGCTTTGACCGAGACGTCGTCGACGTAATAACTGTTACCGGGAACGAACGGAAAGCTCATGATGTGGTTGTTGTCCGGGGAGCCGAACTTTGCGCCCAACGTCCCATTCTGAATAACCAAAACTTCTGAACCGTTGCCCACGGTCAGGAAAACGCTGTATATGTCGGCGTCCTGATCGACGACGACCTTGATGTGATACCATTGGTCGGTCTCGATGACGATGCCTGAGCCGCCATTCCAGAAACCCTGGTCAAAATTGAAGGCCTCAAGCTGAAAACTGCCGGTCGCAATGGCGACGGTGACGCAGCTATAAGCGTTGCCCGTGTTGCCCCCCAAGGCAAGGACATGGATGAAGTTGGAACCGTCCAGAGTGACCGGGTAGATCGACGCGTTCACCTCGATCTTTCCGGTCTGCGGGATGCCGTCGACAGCCGCCAGGATCGCGGGGTCGGTGTAACTGTGGGCGCTTTGCGTCCTTTCGAGGAAAACCGATCGAGAGCCGCTGTTGGCCTGATCGGTTGATAGCTGCGCGATACCCTCGCTAGTGGCGGGGGCCCAGTTGTCGTTCAGGCCGCCGCTCTCGAAATTCTCGGTGAACGGATAAGTATACGGTGCCTGGGAATGGGCGATCCCCGCTTGCAGCAGGACGATCATCATCGAAATTGCAAGAAACCTACCATGGAACATCTCAATCTCTCCCATGCATTGGATTCAGAAGTATCAGGATAAGATGAACGCCGAGCGGCGTCTCCGTTCACTCCAAATGAAACCTGGACGTCTTTCGCCCGTAGCAGGCGAATCAAACCTCTTTCACCCCCTTTGCGTGGCATCCACGCGTGTAGAACGATCACTCACCCTCCGGTTCCTTGAGGGATTTTGGATCAACCTTGCCTCCCGTTTATTGCACCCCACCCCCGCGCCAGCCATAGGTATCAATGTAGCAGATGTCGCCGACACTGATCGTCCCATTGGTCGGATCGTAGTAGAGCTCATCATAATTATAGTAATGGCCGACTGAATTCTGCGGCCAGGGAACATGATCGGGACCGGCCGAGGAGATCATCCAATTGAATCCCTTTATGCCAAATTGTCGCCAATCGCCCCGATCGAGCGGCCACGCGCAACACTGATTTCCGCCGCGCAGCCACGAACCCGGACCATTCGAGGACGAACGATAGAACACGCTCGCGTTCTTGACCCGACGTTGATTATTGTGGGGCGCCAGATTCTCGAAAATGTTGGTATTGAAATTATCAAATGGGATCGTGGTGATATAGGATATCGGCGTCGTTAAGCCAAAGCCATGGCCGCTCTCGCGGTCCCGATAGTCGCTCAGCCGCAGGTAATCGAACCCGTCCAAGATCCATACATTGTTGTCGACGGTATAAGACTCCATGGCCACCACCACCGTCCGCATGTCGGCCAGCGTGCGCGAGATCTTCGATCGCATGCGCGCCTCCAGGAAATTCGGCACGGCGATGGCCGCCAGGATCGCTATGATCGCCACCACGATGAGCAGCTCGATCAACGTGAAGCCCCTTTTGATACTGTGCAACATCCCATTGGATGCCATTATCGACTTCCTCACGTTCGCTAGAAGTTCTCTTGACGAAAGGGCCGAGGGGAGGCCGGCTGGGCCTCCCCTCGGATGCGGTCCTATTCAAGCGTGAACTCTGACAATTCAACGGGAACGAAATCTTCGGTCCCCAGAATGAAGTTGTCGATGTAATATGTGGTGCCACCCACAAATGGGATCGACGTGAAATGCGGATAACTCGCATGGCCCAATGGTGTGCCGCAAGTTGCGAGATCATCCAGCAAAAGCTGTTCGCCACTGCCATCATTGATGTAATAGTCAACGGTCAGGTTGTCCTGGTCGAACAGCACCTTATGATTGACCCATTTACCCACAAGATCGGCGTTGGCGATGCCAGTGTCGTTCCACGCAGAACAATTGTAAACCTTCAGGAAACCGTCGGGGAAGAAGGCCAGCGTCACGATCTTGTAACCGTCGCCTGCTTGAGATACGGTGTTCCCGAAGTGGCCGAACTGAGCGACGTTGCTGCCGGAGGAGACGAAATAAACATCGAACTGGACCTTCACAATCCCCGTCTGCGGCACGTTGGCCAGCTCGGTGGAGGCCCGCGGAACATCGCCAGTACCACCATGATAGTTTAAGCAAAGCGAGTACAGGCTGTCGACGGCGTAGTTCATCGACCAGGTGACATTCGAATCATTATCAACACTCGACCAGTGTCCACCCGCTCCGAACGGGTCGGATTCGAACTCGTCCCGTGAATCGTGATTTGTCGGATCGGGCCCCGGCGTCGGCGTGGGGGTGGGACCCGGAGGTGAGCCGGTCGTGATTTCCAGATCATCGATGTAATACTGGGAAGGCCAAGACGAATAAGAGACGCAGAAATTATGGTCCTCGGCCCCGTCACCGAATCTGGCCCCAGCGTTGATCACCGGCTTGTTGGTACGGAGTTCCTGGTCGCCGCCGCCATCATTCGCAGTCAGGTAGTAGGTTCCGTTGTCCTGATCGAACAGCACACTGAACTGGATCCAGGTGTCCGTGGGGACAGTGTAACCGGTGGATATCCAATTCCCTTCGGCATCACAGACCTGAACTGCGCTGTCGACGCCGACGACCAGGAGGTCGCCGATCCCGTTGCCTGGATGACTGGCGTCGCCGAAAACCATATGATACAGCTTGTTACCCGATGGTACCTGGCTGAAATAGGCTTTCCATTTCACTTCCACAAAGCCGGTCTGTGGCACGCCGGAAACATCGAAAAATGCCCGGTCCGCATCCTGCGTCCATCCGCCCGTGTCGTTGAGCATACTAATGGAATAAGAGCCGCTGGCGGCCTGCGTCGTGTTCCAGGATACTCGGGTGCCGCTCATTCCCCAGTCCGCGGCGAACGGATCGGATTCCAAATCATCGTTAACAGGGAAGGTGTAGGTAGCGAAAGCGGTCGCCGAAAAACACAGGCCGGCGACGAGACATATTAAAACACATACAGACCTTTCGTATTTCATGGTCAGAACTCCTCATAGCACTGAGTAACGGCTCCTATCTGCCGAGCGTCTCCAACATCTCAGCCGGGCAATTCCACGACTTTATCACCTTCTTCCCAATGGTCTACTCGTCGTCCTCAATCAGTTTTCTCTCTAACATGGTAGGTTTCGCGGACCAGGGCCATGTGGCTGTCCATCGCGCGACGGGTGCCGGCGGCGGTGCCCGCGGCTTCATAAATGGCCCGATGCAGCCGGATCGATTCCCACATCTGACTGCTTGCCCCCCCGCGGGTCTCATACTGGCAAGTGAGCCAGGCCCTGGTGAAACTCGGCGTCCAGCTTCGGCTCCACGTCATTGGCGTCCTCGGCCGCGTTCTCGATCCGCTCGATGAGCCCGGCCAGGCGCGCCGGGCGCTCAAGCGCGGCAATCTCGGGTTCGTTGACCTCGCCGCAGCGCGAGCAGGTCCCCGTGCGAACAGTTGCCCGAGACGCAAAACCGCTCGATCGACTCAGCCACCACCGCTTCTTGCCGCTTGTCGATGTAAGTCCCGCTGCGCCAGGAGGTTGATCGCGTGCTGACCGTGGTGCGGCTGACTTCAAATCGCTGGGCCAGATCGCGCTCGGAAGGCAGACGCGAGCCAGCCTGGAGGTCTTGCTCGATCATCATCTGCTCCAGCCTATCGGCGATCCGACGCGGGAAAATCCAATGGTCGAGGCCGATTGAAGACAGTTTTACTTGGCTGAAAGTCCTCACCACCACATTCCGTTAGGTCCCAACCGACTTCTCAAGCAACCATCCCATTGGCCAATCCAATTTAATAAGTCTAGCATTTCAATGAAGTATGTTTCAAGTACTAATTGTTATCAATTGCATATCCAGAGGAAAGGGTGGACACTCGATTGATTAATTGCACGATGGAATATAAATCATTCTTAATATTAGACTTATGAGGTAACTCCATGAAGACTAATCATCCGTCGCGGCTCTTGTGCGAGTCACCGTCGCCGGTCGTTTTGATATGTTTTTCGACTATTTGGGCGGGTCTGGCCGCGGCCGAGCCTTTATCGGCCGG
>Ga0310121_10001414_pt1 | contig 24623 bp, 22 predicted proteins | sample CB27_Tmax_986_MG_FD_203504 | JGI IMG/M metagenome (GOLD analysis project Ga0310121, IMG submission 203504) | Marine microbial communities from Western Arctic Ocean, Canada - CB27_Tmax_986 | ecosystem: Environmental > Aquatic > Marine > Oceanic | place: Canada: Western Arctic Ocean | collected...
CCTCTGGGGTGTACTTTATTAAGTTCGGCCAAACGCACGACTTAGCGTACCTGCTTCACCTTGGCAGCGTGGCCGGAAAGGTTGCTGAAAGTGGTAGTCCTACCACTTTTGGCTCCAGCCCCTTTCTGGACACTTGAGGTGACAGCGAATCGAAAAGTGCCCTGTCTTTTAGACGAATGGCACCTAAAAGCCGGGCACGCGCACGAAAATGAACATTTCATTTTCTACTGCGACTTCCTCGGCCGTTGGAGCCTCGATTAAATGAACGAGTGCGATCGGGCACTGGGACCTCTGTCTCCCAGATTTGGCCGGTGCGGCGGCCGGTGCGTACGTGAGTTCCGTGGCTTTTGGAATTTCGGATGAAGGTGTTCGCGGCGAAAGCCAGCGCGGCCTTGAGACTCTCGTTGGAAACGTCCGCGTCGATTGCATCGATCAACTCGCCCTTCATGCCGTATGCATCGGGTTTAATGATCAGGATTCCTGCCTTCGCTTTCGCCCCGGCGACAATATTCAGGTCGTTGAGATTCGTCGTCGAGGCGTAAATGAACTTGCCGGCCAGTTCCTCGTTCCAGATGACTGCACTGAGCTTCTTGTTCAGCCGGTCGACCTCGCTTTGCTTCTTGCCCGCGACAACGACACTTGGCAAGCCATCACAACTTGCCACATTGATTCCCAAGCGAACGCTTTTCATTTGTGGAACCGCCGGATTCGATTCTTTGCCCGTCACCTTTGCTGAATATTGCTTGGCGATCTGACGCAAGTCGCCTGCCATTTCTTTCGAATTCGCGTAGACGAAATTCGGGCCACGATTGCTGCGTCGAAGTTGCCGCTTCCCGTCAGGGGACAAAATGCAAAAACCAAAGTTACGCAGATCGCCGCCAGCTCGGCGCAGGAACGTTGACTTTAGAAAGATCGCCTCAGTTTTGTCCTCATAGGTTGCCGTGCGAATGCACACAAAGTCGCGCGATACCTTGATGAGTTGTTCGTCGGACAGGAAACTCCTGTCCATGTTCTGTTTGCCCGGTCACCACATGCCTGGCACACTGCCACATTGCGCTGCTGCGGTGATGAAGAGAATCGGCTTTCCTGTTCGCTTCGCTTCATCTAAGCCATCTTGCAGCATGCCATACCACGTGATTCCGGAAACGACCTTCTTGCTGTCCGGAACGCTACCACCGTAAGACGGTCCGGTCGGCGGAGCGAGCTGGGCATTGACGGGCTGACCGCACACTCCGGCCAACACGATAGCCGATGCGAAGCCGAGCAGACGAGTATTTCTTATCTTCCAGTTCATTGATTAGTTCCCCGTGGATTGGTCATTGAGCGCTTTGGTGAAACTGAGATCATTGCCGCCGAGTAGGTCTTCGACGACGTGGGCCGCTTCGGCCTTCGTTCTGTTTCGGGTCTTCGGGAGTTGCCCCGATGACGACGTCGAAATTCACAGCCAACTCGCCAGTCTTGGAACCGGCGAGAGGTTTGTATTCGGCGATCAACATGTCGCGGGCTATTGGGTCAGTGACTGAATTCAGAATTCTGTCTCGTTTGTTCCGCGGATCGCCTTTGGTGTAGATCTGCGTGGTCAACATTCGCTTGGGACCTTGCTTCACCGCGAGGTGGATATGCGCGGTTCGCGGACCGTACTGAACTGGCTTGATCGTTCGGAAGTAATACTCGCCTTTGCTGTTCGTTAGAAACCGTCCGAAGCCTTGGAAGTTCCCGTCGAGTTCCTCTTGGCCGCGGGCTTCGGTGTGAATGTACACGCCGTTGTTGTCAACTTGCCAAATCTCGACCAGCGCGTTGCGGACAGGCTCGCCTGAGAGACTGAAGACACGGCCAGTCAGATGAGTAACCTCGCCAATGGCGGGAGTGATCGAGTCGTTAATGATCAATAGGTCGTTGTCTGTGTCAAGCGGCAACTTGTTGGGATAGAACGGCCCTTCGGTTTGGAACGCCGTTTTCGTCAGCTCTTCCGCAAACAAACCCGGCGTCGTTATCGCAGCCGCGGTGAACGCAGCTCGCTGAATCATCTCGCGTCTATTTATCATTTTTTTCCTCAAACTGGTGCCATGATAGCCAACAGTCCTCCCCGAGAAAAACCGATGACCGCCAATCACTCAACGTCCACGTTCTTTAAATTCTTCACGTAGTCAATCGCGGCGATCGTCTCTTGAACGTTTCCGGCCAGTGACGAAACTTGGCTTCTGATCCAGGCAAACCCGATAAATCCTGCCTTGGAAATCGCTTCATGATAGACTGCCCTCAGATGATCTGATTGCAGCGGGAGGGCCCGAAAGAGTTCAGCACACATTAAACTCCACAGATCCTCAAAGGTTTCGTTGATTTAATTGCTTTTAGTGTACAAAAGAACACAAGCCCCTTTGCTCCAGGGAACAAAGATCACCGGGTCAAAAAAACTCAGCCGGACTTCAACTTCGCTGCTGTGAACAACTTGCGACGTCGAGTCGTGGAACGCAGAACACCCACCGCTCGATTAGGCGAAAAGGTCCCGAATTATTTTCCCCCCAACATCTGTCAACCGGTGCCGCCGTCCCTGAAATTTGAATGTCAGTTGGGTGTGATCAAGGCCCAGGCAGTGGAGAATCGTGGCATTCAGATCGTGCACGTGTACGGGATTCTCCACTACGTTGTAGGAAAAATCATCTGTCTTTCCATACGAAAAACCGGGGCGGAGCCCGGCGCCCGCAAGCCAAACCGTAAAGCAGCGTGGATGGTGATCTCGACCGTAATTGGTAGCCGTCATTTTTCCTTGAGAAAAAACCGTTCGTCCAAACTCGCCGCCCCAAATCACCAACGTGTCTTCCAACAGGCCGCGCTGCTGCAAGTCCCGAATGAGCGCGGCCGATCCTTGGTCTGTATCTCGACATTGGGATAATATACCTGCCGGCAGATTGCTGTGGTGATCCCATCCACGATGGTACAACTGGACAAGTCGGACACCCCGTTCCACCATTCGCCGCGCCAGCAAGCAGTTGGCGGCGAAGGTGCCCGGCCGTCGCGAATCGGGACCATACAATTGATAGATCGATTCGGGTTCCCCAGAGGTATCCAGTAGTTCGGGAACCGACGTCTGCATGCGAAAAGCCAACTCATACTGGGTAATCCGGGCCGCGATTTCCGGGTCGCCAACCGATGCCAGTCTCATTCGATTAATTTCTGCCAGATCATTGAGCAAGCGGCGCCGCGTGCGGGCGACAACTCCGGGTGGATTGTTAAGGAACATCACCGGGTCCCCCATCGACCGAAATTTGACTCCTTGATGCTTCGACGGCAAAAATCCGCTGCCCCACAATCGGTCGTACAAAGGCTGTGCGTTCGCACCGTTACTGTTCTGTGAAATCATGACGACAAACGTAGGAAGATCATAGTTTTCACTGCCCAACCCATAGGATACCCAGGCTCCTAAGCTGGCCCGCCCGGGTCGCTGGCTGCCGGTTTGGATCATGGTCAATGCCGGATCGTGATTGATCGCCTCGGTATGAACGCTATTGACGAAGCACAACTGGTCGACGACGCCTGCCGTGTATGGCAACAGATCACTGATCCATCGACCGCACTGGCCACGTTGTGTGAAGGAAACCGAAGGCGCCGCGATTGGCAGCTTTACCTGGCCAGAGGTGAATTCCGTCAACCGCTGGCCATCACGGACGGAATCGGGAATCTGCGTCCCGTGCAACGATTTCAACCTCGGTTTGTAATCGAACAGATCGACCTGCGACGGCGCGCCGGTCTGACAAAGGCAAATCACCCGCTTGGCGCGCGGCGCATCATTCGGCAGTTGGTCCAACCTCTGCGCTGGGGGTGATTTCCCCGTAGTCGCAGCGTCGAGATACTGGTTCAACAAACATGCTAATGCCGGCCCCCCGAGATTGATCCCGGCACTACCCAGGAATTGTCGGCGGCTGAGATTGGTTGAAAATGGTGGGATGACAGTCCTCCTACTGCTTGACAATGCATTCATCCAAATTGAGGAGCAGGCTCGATATCGTGGTATACGCCGCCAGTTCGACCACATTCAGCCGGTCGTCGACAGGGGTTTCCCCAACCGTGACGAGCTTCCGCGCCCCGTCGGGGTCGGCGGCAAATTGTTCCAGATGCCAGGTCAGCCCGTTGACGAGAATGGCAAGCTCGTCATGTCCGGGAACGCGCGACGTCGCGCAACGAAATGCAAAGCGGATACGATCTGTCGGAGTTTCTCCCCCTGCACTTAAAACGTGTTGAGCAAGGACGCGAGAAGCTTCCACATAGGTCGGGTCGTTCAACAATACCAAGGCCTGCAGTGGCGTGTTGGTTCGCGAGCGACTGACCGTGCAAGTTTCCCGGCTGGGAGCGTCAAACGTCGCCAATGACGGTGGTGGAACGGCCCGTTTCCAAAACGTGTACAGACTTCGACGATACAAATTAGCGCCTCGATCCTGTTCGTATTTCTGCGCTGTGTAGCTACCACCGTAGGCCACCTCCTGCCACAAACCCGGTGGCTGGTAGGGTTTCACGGACGGTCCGCCAATCCGCTGGACCAGCAGCCCGCTGATGGCCAGCGCCTGGTCACGGATCGTCTCGGCCGGCAGCCGCACGCGGGGTCCGCGCGCTAACAGCCGATTGTTTGGATCACGTGCAAGAAGTTGCGGGGAAACCGTCGACAATTGCCGGTACGTAGCGCTACTCACAATAACCTTCAGCATCCGCTTGACGTTCCAATCGCCGCGCTGAAAATCTTTGGCTAGACAGTCGAGCAGGAGAGGGTGCGACGGCAACTGTCCCTGGGTGCCGAAGTCTTCGGCTGTCGGCACGAGGCCAGTGCCGAAAAAATGTTGCCAGAATCGGTTCATCGTGACTCTCGCTGTGAGAGGATGGGATGGATCCATCAGCCACTTGGCCAAACCGAGACGATTTCTGGGCAAGCCGCTCGGCCAAGACGGCAGGCTACGCGGGACATCCGGCGAGACTGGCTCGCCAATTTGCTCGTACTCACCCCGGGTCAGCACGAAGGTACCTCGAGGCTGGTCCATTTCCTGCATTACCATGGTCGTGGAGACGTCCTTGACTAATTCTTCCTTCTGTTGGAACAGTGCCTTGATCGCGTCAGCCCACGCCTCGCCTGATTCGGTCCGGGCAACCGCCAGCTGGCGATCGATCTGGTCCAGCTGTTGTTGTACCTCCACCACCGGCGTGACCAGTGGCATTGCATTCCCGTTCCCCCCGTCCTTACCCTTTTCGGGCACGTTGTTGAAAAAGGCGAACAGCTCGTAAAACTCCCGCTGGGAGATCGGGTCGTACTTGTGGTCGTGACATCGGGCGCAGGCGACGGTCAGACCCATCCAGATCGTGGCTGTGGTGTCGAGGCGATCCACGACATATTCGACACGAAACTCCTCCGGAATGATCCCTCCCTCATGGTTGATGCGATGGTTCCGATTGAAGCCGGTGGCGATCTTTTGATCGAGCGTCGCTTCCGGCAGCAGATCACCGGCCAGTTGTTCAACCGTAAACTGATCAAAGTACATGTTTTGGTTGAACGCATGAATCACCCAATCACGCCATAGCCACATGTCACGGCCGTTGTCCACCTCAAAACCATTGGTGTCGGCATACCGTGCTGCGTCCAACCAGGCCACTGCCATCTGCTCACCGTAGCGTGGTGAGCAAAGCAACCGATCGATCAGCCGATCGTAGGCGACAGGTGAGTTGTCCGCTAAGAAGTCATCCACTTCCCGTAGGGTCGGCGGCAACCCGGTCAGATCGAGTGTAACGCGTCGGATCAGTGTCGACTTTTCGGCCTCCGCGGATGGTTGCAGACCCTCTTCCCGCAAGCGAAAGAAAACAAAAGTATCAAGCGGATTTCGCGACCAGTTGCTCGATTCTTTCCATGCAACGGGCCGCGGGCGTTGTGGAGACACAAACGACCACCATGGCGCGTCGGGAGTTCCTCGTTCAACCGATTGCCCGGCGGCGTTACCGGCGGCAGTGACAAGGATCCACACGATTGCGATTGGTGCCCACCGATGCATCAACAATTCTAAGACGCCTGAGATTGCCTTCATCGTGGCTGAACCGTTTCTGAACAAAAATTCACGGCGTGTTTCCTGATGTCGATTGGACCAGCACCACAACGGAATGAATTCCAATTTCGTATTCTGTACTACCCCAACTGGAACGGGTCAGGGATCCTGGACTGTTTAAAATTGAATTTCAGGTGTTCACCAAACAACAAACGCTCTGCGAGGGTAGAGTCTCATAAACTGATAGGCGTCTTGCTGAACACCTTGCCTATTCTACCAGCACAACGTCAGCATACACACAGAGAAAATCGGTGTCTAGCAATTGGCAGGCCGGATTGGGAACGGAAGGATTGAACACCGTTCGGCGGCGAAGAACGAAGTGCGTGTTCAACGCGGCAGAGGCACACTGCAGCGCAATAGACCGTGGCCTGGAAGCAGGGCCCGTACTTTCGCGCTGCCTGTTGGTGCCGTCTGCGGCCGCATTGCGCGTGTGGGTTTCCAGGCCCTGGGGGCTAACTGCTAAATGGTTATATCAATTGCTAAGGATCAGCTTTGTCCAGGGAATTGTACGAATGGAGAAGGTACTTGTATGCGCGCTTTATCAGCAGAGTATGCGAAGTCGTTTTTTGATTGATGGCACAAGGAAAAATTTTCTCCAGCCTGACGGTTTCTACGTATCGAAGCTTGGCGCCGATGGCCCCGGGGCTTCTGTGTCCCATGGTACTAGATCGCCCCTTTCGATTAGAATCCGGGTGTTCGGCTACCCTTAACTAAGCCCCCTGCGTGCGTGCGAATAAGGTACATGGAATCTACTAGCGACGTCGACAACCGGATGGCAGCGAAAGTTGGAGCTTGTCGGATGGTGGCGCCCGGCGCCGCCGTTCTACTCTTGTTCCTGGGTGCGGTAGTCCTCTTTGGTTGTTCCACCCAGGACAATTCACCCCCGTCAAAATACCAAATTGCGGCCATCCTGCTTCAAGGGGATCAGTTTTATCGACTTAACGAGGCAGGTATGCGGGCTGCCGCTAAGAAATACAATGTCAAACTGCTGGTGGATAACTCGCAAGGCAAGATCGACCGGGAGTTGACCCTTGTGGATGCGTACATTGCCAAGAGCGTCGATGCGCTGTTGGTACCACCTAAAAGTCAGACAGGATCGGTGAACGCCTTGAGGAGGGCTCACGACGCGGGGATCAAAATCATCGTCTATGACTTGGCGTTGGGAGCGGACTTTCCAGATTGCACCATTGTCAGTGACCAGGTTGGGCTCGGCACAAGCACCGGCGAGGAGGCCCGCCGATATATTGAAGAAAAACTGGACGGCAAGGCCAATATCGCAGTCATTCAGTACATCAGCCAGTCGCTCGAATTGGGTCCGCTGCGACCCAGCGGATTCGTGCAGCAGATCGAAGACATGCCGGGTGTAAAAATCGTTACCAAACAGGATGCCTGGTTAGCCGACATGGCAACCGATATTGTAGAAACGATCCTTGGCGGGAACCCGGAATTAGACATCATCTGGGCGGCAAACGAAGGGGGCACGGTTGGGGCCGTTCGGGCGGTTCGCAACACAGGTAAGGCCGGCCAGGTCGTCGTCTTTGGTACGGATATCAGTGAGCAACTTGCCGAATTTCTGCTAGACGACGACAACGTGCTGCAGGCGGTAACGGCCCAGAAGCCTTTCGAGATGGGCTACTCCGCCCTGGAGACGGCCGTGAAGGTACTGGAGGGCGAACCCGTTGAGAAAGAAAAAATCCTAACCGGCACCCTTTATACCCGGAATAAACCAGAGGAGGTTGAGAAGATCCGCGAGCAATTAAAGCAATTGGCGGAATAGGGCCCAATATGGTCGGCGCTACGCTGAAAGCCATCCACATCCGTAAAGTGTATCCCGGCACCGTCGCCCTGAACGACGTTTCGATCGCTTTCGAGCCAGGTCGCGTTCAGGCACTCTTGGGAAAAAATGGCGCTGGAAAATCGACATTGATCAAGGTTCTCTCCGGTGCTACGCAGCCGACCGCCGGATCCATTGAGATCGACGGGCGGACAGTCGTTCTGCGCTCGCCGAAACATGCCTTTCAAAACGGCATCGCCACGGTTTACCAGGAAATGAGCCTGATCCCCGAACTGACCGTGGCCGAAAACATCCTATTTGGCAGACTGCCCCGCGTGCAGAGTCTGTTTGGCCTGTGCCGATTCACAATCGATTGGCCATCTGTGTACCGGCAAGCTCACGAGGTGCTCGAAGAACTAGGCGTCTCTCTTGATGTGAAACAGCAAGTCCGGTTTCTTGGCGTGGCACAGCAGCAACTGGTTGAAATTGCCAAGGCGATGTCATTTCGTCCCAAGGTTCTGATGTTCGACGAACCGACCTCAGCGCTCGCACATCATGAATGCCAATCCTTGTTTCGCTTGATCCGGAAGCTGGCAAGCGGCGGAGTGGCGATCATTTACATCTCGCATCGCTTACAGGAACTGCGGGAGATTGTCGACACGGTGTCCGTACTGCGTGATGGAAATCTTATCGGTTCGATCCCCATGACGGAAGCCACACCACGGACGATTGCCGACATGATGTTTGGGCAGTGGTTACCTCAGCAGCGACCGGCTAACGAAACGGTGAGCAACAAAACGGTGATGCGTGTGAGCCACCTCTCGCGGCGCGGTCGATTTGAGGACGTCAGTTTCACGCTCAATCGCGGCGAAGTGCTGGGACTGGCGGGAATGGTCGGCTCGGGTCGGACTTCCCTGTTAATGTCGATCTTTGGGGCCGATCCCATCGATCGTGGTCGGATCGAATTGGCGGACAAGCTCATCCGTCGACCATCGCCGGTGGTGATGAAACGAGCGGGGCTCGGCCTGACGCCCGAGAACCGCAAAGAACAAGCGTTGGTGCAACTGCTCAGCACGCGCGACAATATTTGCCTGGCAGGGCTGGGCCGTATTTCATTACGGGGTCTGATCTGGCACGAACGACAGCGCGCGGTCGTGGAAAGGACGATTGACGATCTTCGAATCGATGTCGCCGATATCACAACTCCTGTGTCGGTTCTGAGTGGAGGGAATCAGCAAAAGGTTGTGGTCGGCAATTGGCTCAATACGCAGCCGCTTGTCATGCTCCTGGATGAACCGACGCGAGGCGTGGACGTGCAATCGCGACAACAGATATTCAAGTTAATCTGGCAGCTGAGTCGACAGGGGATCAGCGCGATTGTCGTTTCCAGTGAATTGGAAGAGCTCGTCGAAGTCTGTAGCCGGATTTTGGTGATGCGTGCCGGACGCCTTGTGACAGAGGTCGATCCACAGGGGTTGGAACTATCCGATTTGATCACCTTGTGCATGGAGCAATAATGAGCACCCCGTCATCACCGATACGCAGTACGAGAACGTTGCGAAGCCACCTGGCCCGCGAGTCGATGTTGATCATCCTCATCGTGATGTGCATCGCGTTATCGTATTTCGAACCAAGCTTTCGGACCACGATCAACCTGCTCAATGTGCTGCGCCAGGTCTCCATTATTGGCGTGATTGCCTTCGGCATGACGATGGTGATAATCTCGGCCGAGATCGATTTGAGTGTCGGTTCGGCAGCCGCTCTGGCCGGCTGCCTGACGGCCGTGATCATTGACAAATGCGGTGACAAGGGTATCTGGCTTTCCGTCAGCCTACCATTAGCCGTGCTGACAACCCTTGCGGCAGGTTTCGCCATGGGCGTTTTCACTGCCACGATGCGCAACCTGTTTCAAGTCCCTTGTTTTATAACAACCTTAGCCCTGTTGACCGGGCTGCGCGGCACCGCCCAGTACGTCACGGAGGGTTTTCCCGTCAATCTGCCCCCCGGGATTACATTTCTCGGGAGTGGTGACATCCTGGGTGTCCCGGTCCCCGCACTTATTTTCCTGGTCGTCTTCATGAGTGTTCACTTTTTGATGAACTACACAACGTTCGGTCGTTCGGTCTATGCCGTTGGAGGTAATGCCGAGGCAGCGCGACTATCCGGCATTGACGTCTGGAGAATTCGCGTTTGGGTCCTGGCTATCAACGGCATGTTGGCCTACCTTGCCGGAATCCTGCTGGCTGCACGGATCGGCTCAGGCATACCGACTGCCGCCTTGGGAATGGAGTTGGACGTAATCGCTGCGGTGATCATCGGTGGGACATCTCTGTTCGGCGGATCCGGACGCGTCTGGGGAACCCTCGTCGGCCTGCTCTTCATCGGCGTCATGCGCAATGGAATGACGCTACTGAATATCCAGCACGATGTGCAACTGATTGTCCGAGGTGGGCTGATCCTGATTGCCGTTTGGATTAATCAAACGACCCTGAAATACAATTCTGAAAGGTCAAGATGAGTCGTGGGGTGTTACTGTTGAGGGGATCTGAAATTCCGATCCGCAACTGCGGGCTGCCGCTTTTCACTCTCTTGATTCTCCAAATTTTCTTGGTTAGACTCGGCTTGCTTGAAAATCAGAATTCCCGTCAGTCATCCCATCTCCCCTCATCTCCCTGAGACAACACAACCCATGAGAGAAAAACTTGCCCGATTGTTGATCAGCCTGCTCCTGCCGTGGCTGGCAGCAACCAACCCATCGCATGCCGAGCCACCGGCGCTGCTCGCTGGCAATTTCATCAGCAATCCGAGTTTTGAACTGGATCGCCACCACAATAATGCAGAGGGGCATGTGCTTGCCTTCATGGGCGACTGGGCGTTTAACATTTCTGACCTTAAGCCCGATTACTGCAATCCGGCTGGCTCCTGGGTCTATGCGGACGGGGTGGCGCACTCGGGTCGGCGGAGTCTGCTGTTCAAGGGCGATGGATCGATCGATCGCGGCGCGGTCAAGGTCGCCGCGAAAGGCAAGCATGCCGGAGGCGATTCGCGGTGGGGGAACCCTACTGCTGGCGCGGCGAAGTTTGAACCTGCGGTGCGACTGGCCACCACGGTGCGAGGCTCCGTCTGGTACAGGAGCAGTTCTCTCGGCGGAGAGAAACGGGTCGTGCTTGCCGTCAGGTCCTGCAACGTGAGCAAGTCAGTTTCCGCAGACAAGACCACCGGCGACGGTTGGGCGCGGCTCGACGTCGTGCTGACGAAGAAGGAGATCGAAGTGGCGTTCGCCGCGGGTCAGGCCAAAGGCGTCCAGATGGGGCAGGTCGTGTCGGTCAAAGTCGAGGGTGGCGCCCAGGTTTACATCGATGACCTCAGCATGTCCGAAGAATTGCTGAATCCGTCGCTGGCCGCGAACGCGGGCTTTGAAGACGTTAAGAAGGACGGCTATCCGAAAGACTGGAGCCAGCCGAAGAAGTATCGGTTTTACACGCAGCAGTATTACAAGTGGACGAGTTGGAATCATTTCTTCGGGGCGATTCGCGGCAAGGTCAGCACGACCGACCTCGTGGCTCACAGCGGCCGGCGTTCGCTGCTCATGCAGGTCTATCCCGGCGACGAGATGCTCGTCGAGGGCGGCCAGGTCACACTGAATCAGACAAAACCAGGCATCGTGGAAGTGGGCGCCTTCGTGCGCATTGATCGCATCAAATGGATTGACATTCGGGCGGTTGATCAGGACGGCAACGAGATTCCGTGTGTCGATGCGTTCCATGGCGGCTGGCCGATCCCGAAAGACGATGGACAGATTTATCCCAGCAATTCGCCCGATTGGCTTTATGTGAGAAAACCTTTCCTGCCGGAAAAACCGCTCAAGGGTATCCGGCCCAGGCTCTGCGCCCGTGGCTTTAATGGCGACACCCGCGACGACGGCGGCACTCGACCGAACGTCAACCAGGTGGGCCTGGTGTGGTGGGACGACGTGCAGGTGAACGAGATCACGGCGACAGTCGGTGAATTGAAGAAGCGCCGCGTCAAAACGCCGCTCAGAAAGAATCCGTCGCCCAGCGCGGTCATGGTAAAGTCGCTCGATCTCGGTGACCGCATGTTTGGTGAAAACACTGCGACGCTGCTGCTGCATAACCCGACACGAAAGAGCACGGAGGCAAAAGTGAAACTCACTATCGAGGGCAGCGAGGCCGCACCCTCGAGGGCAAGCGTAACTGTTCCGGCGAATGGCGAACAAGTGGTCAGGCTGCCGTATGTTTTCGGCAGGACGGATCTTAAAGGCAGTTGGCAGGAGCAGGGCGGCCTGACATTGGAGTTTACCGTGGGCAACAAGACACGCACGGAGAGCTTCGCCTACAACACGTGGCCGGTGATCGTGGACGTCGACATGACACGCCACTACGCTACGGCCAATGAAAATCCCCAGCAGGTGACGATGAACTTTGGTGTCGCCGCGGTCACGATGAGCAAGGCCAAGTCCCTGAGGATTGAGATTCGCCGGAAGAAGGACGACAAGAAGGTCGACACCATTCGTATCCGCGACTTCTCAAAAGCACTGAGCGACACGCGCGCACAACTTGCGCAGCTCTCCAAACCGCAGTTCGTCACACCCAATCCCGCAGTTAATGCCGACCGGGCAAACCTCCTCGCCATCAATCTCGACCTGCGCAAAGTGAAACTGCGCCCCTTCGACCAGCCGGTGCGGGATCACTACCTCTCCATCGCCGGACTGGATGCGAAGGGCAAGGAATTGTTCGCCGACAAAAGCCAGCCTTTCGGGCGCGTTCATCCGAACACCGAAGTGCTGCCCACAATCATCAGCACGAAAGTGCGAAAAGACGGCGCGGTATTGATCAACGACAAACCCGTTTTTCTGGTGGCCGGCAACGGCTACATCACCGGCCGGTTCACTCCGCCTTACACGCCGGGCAAAGGCGGTATCAGCGTCGAGATGAACAAAACGATGGGGGTCAACTGCATCCGCTGGGTCGAAAACGTCGACCACGCCGCTGAGAACTGGAAGGCGAATCTCTACTCCCTCGAAACGATGGTCAACAAAGGTCACGTAACCGACCAATCACTGGCAGCGATGAAGGGACAATTCTCACAGTGGAAAAAAGAGGGCAAACTCGACGGCGTCATCACCCTCTCGCCATTTTACGAACATTCGATTCGGTTCAACGGAAAACCGATCGATGCGGCCGAACAGGCCCGGCATGCGCAGTTCACCATGCTCTCCAACAGCCTCGCCAATCGCATCAGTAACTTCGGAGCCGGCGGCGCGCACAACATCTACACCATTGATTTAACTTTCGACGCGTGGGACACCTTCGGCCTGGAGATCGAGCCGATGGGACCACCCCGCGGAGGCTACGAACTGGCGCCCATCCTGCGCAAGGGCGGCGTCGCCTGGTTTCACCTGCCGCAAACCTACAACAACACGCCATTCGAATTTTTCCGCTTCGATCAATACGTGACCATTCTCCAGGGCGGGCGAGGCATCAGCACGATCCATGGCCTGGGGGATCCTTCATTCATGCGCGGCATCACGGGCGAAATCCGTTACCTCAGCCCGGCTATTTTCTCTGACGATCACGGCGACGCTCGAACCAGTGTCACCGAAGGCATCTGGTGGATGCAGCGAAAGGTAGGCAAGACCACCACCGTCATCGCCCTGAACAAACCAGCAGTCGAAATCGGAAAGTGGACATGGAAAGACGACCCCGAAGCGCCGGGCGGGCGTTCTCACACCGGCATCAGCGAGTTTGCTCCGCGGCCAACGCCCGATGGCATGCGTCTGCACGGCTTTCGTGAGACAAAACCGGTAATCATCCAGGCGGGCGACAAGCTCGTGCAGCACGTCCGCATTGACCCCAAAGCGAAACCGACCGCCATCACCTGGGGCGTGCGTGGCGACGCCAAATGGGATTTCAACGCGCACCACGGCAAAGCCATCGATTTCAAGGCATGGCGCAACCAATCCATCAACCACTGGCTTGCGGGTGAACTGCTCGCGGGCACGTGGCAGGTCGGCTGGGCTTACAACGACGCCACCAAAAACATCTTTGCCGACCTGGTGCTGCATCCGGGCACGTTCAAAGTGAACGCCGCCCTCCCCGCAGCAGGCAAGTGGACAAGGCTCGAAATGGAAGCCGACAAAATCGGTCTCGTCGGCAAGCAGATCGACGGCTTCTTCTTCATCGCCAAAGACGGCGAAGCCCAGTGGGCCCACAGCGCGGTCGCAAGAGGCGATCAGGAGATCGTCTTATGCGACAGAACCCTCGGCCCGAGCCCTGAACAGCTCTCCGCCGTCCGTTTTGAAGTGCCCTGGGTCAAAAACGGCCGCAAAGTCAAGGTGCTTTTCGAAGAGCGCGAGGTCAAAGTGAAAGACGGCGCCTTCGTCGACGACTTCAGCGGCGAAGATTACTGGCAGACCGTCCGCGGTGGCGCCACCGGCGACGCGGTCGGCTGGCACGCACCCGGCACCGACCTCAAAGCCCAGACCCTCGGCTACGTGACTCCCAGCGGCCCGGCCGCTGTGCATATTTATGAGATTGAGCAGTAGCAAACTGCACATCGGCGTCAGCAGCGCCGCCGTCACGATGGGTAAAGCAGAATATCTTATTTGAATCCACTGCCCCAGGCTGGCCACGATCCGGTTCTCCCATCGCCAGCGGGTGAGTAGCCCGCTGGGAGATCTATTGGTGCAGCCCCAGTGCCACCTGTTTTTCCCCTCGTGCGATTAGCGGATGATATCGCAGGTCGGCAGCGCCTTCTCCAGTTGGGCAACGCCTAAGTCGGTGACCTGGGTTTCTTCGAGGTCAAGAACCACAAGATGGTTCAATTCCTTCAGATGCACCAGCCCAGCGTCGGTGATCGAGCTGCCGTTCAGCGAGAGGCGCGTCAGGTGGGTCAGCCCCGCCAAATGCACCAGCCCCGCGCCCGTGATCCGGGTGTGCCAGAGGTAGAGCTCTTGCAAATGCTCCAGCACCACCAGGTGCGCCAGGCCCGCGTCGGTAATCCGGGTGTCGAAGAGTTGGAGTTCCTTCAAATTGGCAAGTCCCGCCAGATGCGCCAGCCCCGCATCCGTAACCTGGGTGTTGCCAGCAAGCCTGAGCGTCTGCAGGTTGCTCAGTCCCTCCAGATGCGTCAGCCCCGCATCCGGGTGTCGAAGAGTACAAGATTCAACGTTTTGGCCAACCGCGCAACGTGCACCAACCCCGCGTCGGTGATCTTGCTGACTTCGACTTCCTGAAATTCGCACTGTTCGTTCCGCCTGATCTTGGCTCCTAACTTCTCTAACGCGGCAACGGCATCCGCAACGGGAGCAGGTGACACGGCGACTCCGAGGCTTGAGGTGCCCCGCGACTCCGGCAACGGCCGAGAACGGTCCTCACAGCCCGCTACTACCAGCACCAACAGTATCCCCAAGAGACGTTTCATATTTTGCTCCTTCGGGTTGTGTAGCCCAAAGCACCCCTAACATATCGTCTCGACTGTGTTCTGTTACGGGGGAGTGCAAAAGCGCGTACAAATTACACGCCGTCCTGCAACTGGCACCCACGACCGAACAAGACTGCTCCAGTCGGCCAGAAAAGAAGGCGGCACCTTGGCAAGGCCACGGACGTCAGGTAGCCTCGGGGCCTGAGCGGAATTGAAATCACCCCCGGGTCTTTAGATGTCAACGATGAAGTCACGTTTCGATGTGGGACAGGAAGGCTGGTGCTCGTACGACTACCATGGTTGCATCCGGGCCGGTCGCCGCCTGATGGTCCTGACCATCTGGGAACCCGCCGGAGGCTCCGACGGTGGCGGGTACATCTGGACCGACGAGCACGGCTGGAGCGCCGACACCCCCGAGGACCCGGTGTCGGTGTTGCCGTTCACGCTGTACAGGAACTGGATCGGCGAGGGACCGCTCGATTTGCGCGGGGCCCGTGTCTCGGTCCACCTGCGGGGCGACGACCTGCAGCTGTTCGGGGCCGACTGCCATTTCTGGGTCGTCGGCAGCGGGGACCGGGGCCGGTGGCACTACACCAGCAGGCCGCTGAAGGTCAGCCACGGCAGATGGGCAAACGAACCCAACGTGTTCACACTGCACAACGATGAAGCACTCTGGCACCGCAGCTGGTCGCGGGACCCCGCGCTGCCGCCGTCTCTGGACGACCTGCTGGGCGAGTGCCACAGTTATGGATTTTCCTTCGTGGGATTCGACCCGGTGCCGCGTGGCCGCTTCTGCATGGACGAGTTGGAGATCACGCTCGCCAACGAGTAATCAACGAGACCCCGTCGTGTCCACAATGGATCGCGTCGGTGCGCACCGCGTGGGTAGAAGCTGGTGTTGCCCATGTTGGCAGCGTCACCAGTGCCAGACTTCGGGTGGCCATGGCACTAGTTCGAGAGAGTGACATTCACCGTCATCTGTTTTCTGGCGGCCGGGTAAAAGCGGATGATGGCCGTCTTCTTCGGCTGGATGGTAGCTTCCAATGTGGTCTCCTGGGTGTTCTCCTGGCTGGCGATCACGTGTTCCGCAGGCTTCCCGAAGGCAAGACTCCGCTCGACCTGTTCTTCGTGTTCCTGGTGATAGATGTGCACATGAAACGGACCGTCTGCAGAACTTGCAACGACCTCGATCGTTTGCTCCATCTCCTGCGGATCGATCGCCAGGGTACGAATTTCACCGATTTCCAGCGTGAGTGAACGCTCATCGTAGAGCCGCGGGGGAACACAACCAAAGAACATCGTCAACACAAATCAGAGCAAAACGTAGCCGCATTTCAGGCTTCCCCGTCTGAATCAGTTACCAATGGGCGAAATAGATTAGTGATGGATCATGCAGTTCGGCAGCGACTTCTTCAGTTCGGCAACAGCTTCATTGGTGACCTGAGTCCTGTCGAGATAGAGCTGCGTCAAATTGACCAGTCCTCGCAGGTGCATCAGCCCCGCATCCGTGATTTTTGTCTCAGCAAGAGAAATCGCTTCCAGCTTTGTCAGTCCCTTGAGATGCACCAACCCGGCATCGCTGACCTGCGTACCCCAGAGGATGAGGCTCTGCAAATTGATTAGCCCCTCGAGATGCACGAGTTCCGCGTCGGTGACTTTTTTGTTGCGTGAGAGTATGAGCATGATCACTTCGCCACGTTCATTCCGCCGCACCTCAGCTCCCAGCTTCACCAACGCCTTCACGGGATCGACTTTACGTCGCCCCACCGCCAGGACATGTTTCTGGTCACCCTGGCTGAGCTTCGCGATCGGAATCTCGATCTTCTCTCCGTCAGCGCGACGAAGCGTGACCACACCTTCGGCAAACGAAAGAAGTTCGGCTTTGACGGTGTACTTCCCTGACTCGGAAGTCCAGGTGCGAAGATTCGCCCCGTCGGCGGCATGCGTGGAACAGAACCACGTGAGGAGGCAGGAAATGGCTACCAAATACCGAGTCATGGTCGTTCCCCAATCACAGTTGTTCCACAATTTGAACCACAGTGTCCCGCGTCGCAGACGCAACCAATCTCGCCACCAGCAGCCCTCCCGGTAAACGTTTCGTCACGCTTTTCGGTCGGTATTCGGTCAACTCTACCCGGAACACACCACCTGGTATAACCTGCTTTAACTTACACCGGCAGTGCTTCGGCTTGCAATCGGGCAACGCCCGAGTCGATCATCCGGGTGCCGCTGAGGCACCGATGAGCCGCCTCCTTCTACCCCGACCCGCTGGTTCCTTTTCACTTTCGGCCCAGCTTGCCCGAGGAACAGGCAATTTTCTTAAGGGGACACGTTGTAATCTCTGGCCAAACGAAAACCGTAACGGGTGTTCCCGAACACCGGGTTGTCATGGAAGCGGTCAGCGGAACGAAGGTTCCTCGGTAGATAGCTGAACGACCCGCCACGCAACACTCGAAAACCACCTTCTTCCGGTCCCGTCGGGTCCGTTGATCCCCGCTGGTTTCCATACGGTGCGTACCAGTCCTGGCACCACTCCCAAACGTTGCCGTGCATATCGTACAGTCCCCAGTGGTTGGGTAGTTTCTCGCCGCCCGTGTGTGTTGTGTAATCCGAGTTACCGGAGTACCAGGCGTACCGGTCAAGTCGGGAAGCATCCTCTCCAAAGCTGTACGCCGTCGTTGTTCCCGCCCGGCAGGCGTACTCCCATTCGGCTTCCGTCGGTAAACGGTACTGATGGCCTTCCTGCTCGCTCAGTTTATCGCAAAAATCCACCGCCTCATTCCAACTCACGTTTTCTACAGGTTTATCCGCGTCTTTGCTGTGGGTGGGGTTGTAACCCATCACGCTCTCGTACTGCTTCTGTGTCACCTCGTGTGCGCTGAAGTAAAACGGCTTGGTGATCTGCACCAGGTGCCGGGTTTCGTCCTCCTGGTGCCCCGTTTCCAACGCCGGGCTGCCCAGCCAGAATTGACCCGCGGGAACAGGAACCAGCACAATCCCGAGGCGATTGACCTGCGGGTCGCCCAACATTTCCCGGATGGCGGCAGCATCAGGTGCTGCGGCAGCCGTATCAGCAGCCACAGCCTGTGAGTCGTCGCGACTACTTTCTGTCACGGGTGATTGAACCGCACTGTCCTGTGCTCCACAACCAACCGTCCCCACGCCCAGCAGCAGCCCCAGTAGACATTTCATATTTTTCTCCTCCGGTTGGTGTGGCCCAAGCGCCACCAATATATCGCCTCTGCCAGGTTCTGTGGCAGGGTAAACCTGTCCCGGTGATGATCGAGTCCGAAAAACTGCGAGGTTCAAACTGACCGGTTTATCGGCCCGTCAACACACGGAACCAGACAAGATTTTCAAGATTTCCCATGTAAAACCAGCCCGGTGAGTTTGATTGCTGGCCGCTGCGATCGATGGAGCGAGGTTCGTCTTTTTTGAGCATTAAGATCATGTCGGAAGAAACTCTGAAAGCGAACATAACCCTAGAAAACATGGGTCCGAGGCAGTCCAAGAGGGTCTGCAAAAAGAAAAAGCGTCTTCGGGACCCCGGCGCAACGATTTTTTTCCGTGATCGACACGCTCTGTGACATTGGAAATATTTTCGCTACTGCGAATCTGGACGATCACGGCCAGGGAGAACATGACGTTCCAACGTGTCACAAAATTGTTTCAACAGTTTTTCTTTACTGTAGCGGTCAGCTACGAGGTTGCGAGCACGTTGGCCCATTTCGTTCAACACCGTTTTATCAGTGGTTCGAATCGAGCGAATGACCGTCTCGGCACCTGAGACGTCGTCGTAATCAATTTGCCAGCCGATTTCGTTTTCCGCCGCAATATCCGAGACGTGGCAGGGAGAGGGACCCAGTAGCAGGATCGGTCGGCCAACCGCCATTGCTCCGTAGACCTTGCATGGATGTACAATACCGACCATCAACGGTCCGACTGCCACCAAATGTACATCGGCGGCGGAAAGCGAGTAGCGGATGCGATCGAGCGGTTGGTAGGGAAGCGAGCGAATATTGTTCGGTTGATGCCGTTGGATGGCCTCGTCGACTTCCTTTTTTCCTAATCCGCCTCCGACAAACATGAAAACCAGGTCAGGGTCATCCTGCAGAAGCAGTGCCGCCTCTAACACCGTTTTCAACGGCGAGGCCAGGCTATGGTTTCCACTATACATGATAACGAACTTGCCCTCCAAACCGTGCTGCTTGCGGAATGGATTGTTTTCGTGGGAAATACTTTCTAACTCGTCTTCGTGCGGCCACGGGGGCATGACTGCCATTTTTTCCCGGATGTCCACTTTTCGATTCACGCGGTCCGCCATAAAGCGGTCCAGTGTGACAATGCCAGCGGCGCGGCGCAGTATCAGTCGGTTCATCCACTCGAACAAACGCACTACCACGCTGCGTTCGCTCATTTTCCCCAGAACAACCGTTTGGTCGGGGTTCAGATCCATCAGCCAGTACACAACCGGCCTGCGACGAACCATGCCCAGAAATACGGCAGCGAGCGGGCAAACAGGAGGAGAGGTGCTCACGAGGATGCCCGCCAAACGGGGCACCAGCATACCGCGCAATGAGCACTGTAAAACGAAGGAGAAGCCGGCGATGAGCCGAATGAAAATCGACGATTTACCGAACGAAGTGAATGGCAGGCGGCGGATCTCCACCCCGTCACGCGTTTCACGGCGCGGATAGGATATCGTGGGATCATCGTAACCGCGCGATGAGGCATAGACAATGACGCGAAAACCACGTCTCAACATTTCCGCGGCCGCATCGTGCATGTGCTGTCCGACGCTGGCCGGGTCAGGCACATAAACTTGGCTGAAAATCAGCATCGTTCGCTTGTTCATCGACACACCGACGCAAACTTATTTTCCGTACTTGGCCACGTACTGGTCGTAGATCCAGGCATAGTTTTTTTCCATGCCTTCCCGCAGCTTGATGCCCGGTGCCCAATTCAGATATTCTGCAATTTTCGTGTTATCACTGTTGCGACCGTTGACCCCCTTCGGTGCGGACAAATTGTAATTTCGCTCCAACTTGATCTCGGCAATCTCTTCGACAATGTCAACCAATCCGTTGATCGTTACCACTTCGTCCGATCCGAGATTAATCGGCTCCAGTACATTGTCGCTTTTCAGAATAGCGTCGATACCATAAATACAATCGTCGATATACATGAAACTGCGAGTTTGTTTGCCGTCGCCCCAAATCTCAATCTTGTGATCCCCCGACAATTTGGCCTCGATCACCTTCCGGCAAATCGCTGCCGGTGCTTTTTCACGCCCACCTTCCCAAGTTCCAAAAGGTCCGTAGACGTTGTGAAAACGGGCAACTCTTGTTCCCAGACCATAATCTTCACGGTAATGGCGACACATGCGTTCGCTGAATAATTTTTCCCATCCGTAACCGTCTTCGGCCATGGCGGGATATGCGTCCTCCTCCTTCAACGGGACGACATCTTCACTCTTTTGCTTGTCCGCGTTGTAGACACAGGCAGAGGATGAGTAAAAGAAACGAGCGACGTCGGCGTGATGGGCTGCCTCCAGCATATGCGTGCTGATCAATACCGTGAGCATACACAATGCCTTATTGTTTTCAATGAATCCCATTCCACCCATATCCGCAGCCAGATTGTATACCTCCACTGCACCTTCGCAGACGGTTTTGCAATTCTCGATGAGCGCCAGATCGAGCTGCAGATTTTCCACATCTTCGAAATGCTGGTACCACTGGTCGAAAGGCTTGATATCAACGGCCCGTATATTCTGAAAACCTTTTTGGCGAAGTTCGGCAATCAGGTGGCCACCAATGAACCCTCCCGCGCCCGCCACAACAATTAATTTGTCTTTCATTACAGCCAACCTTTTACGAAACTTGAAAAACTCTGTGAACTGTGTACAAAATCCCACATTTCGCTACCCATCACCCTTGGCCGGGGCAGGATGGGTTTCCACGAAATAATAGAATTTTCCCCTGCATTGTACTCGGAAATGCCGTCCACGTGCCCCACCCTCCTACCAGCAAAATTGCTCACGGCCGCGATGTCTCCAGCACTTGCGCTTGTGACAACACGTTCTCTAGGTGGAAATCTTCTTCCGGCAACGGTCCGAACTCTCCATCGGGGTAACTATAGTATACGACAATCGTTTTCCACAGGTTTCTGGACGTCGAGATACTGACTCAGGATTGTCACTACTGTATTGCAGGGCTCAGGAGACGTTTTCCGTGTCCAGGCGGCGTTCCCCCAATTCAGATCCGGTTCCGCTTGTAACGGTTGGGAGGACAAGAAACCCCGGAAATCCACCGGGTTCGACGATGTTCCGTTTTGACAACACTCCGGTGGGGGTTACGTTTTGAAAATGCCACGTTCTCCCTTTCGGAACTGCGCCATGTATTCAGAAGAATTACTTTCTCCTGTGGCCCAACTCGAGCCGGAACCAACTCCGCCCTGCCGGGCAACGATTCTGGTGGTTGACGACGACCCGGACCAACTGGAGACACTTTCGCTGAGGCTCCGGAACCAGGGATTTTTGACGCACTCGGCTCAGACGGGAGCCGCCGCACTCGAGTTGGCCGACAGCCGCTGCCCTGACCTGATCCTGCTTGACTTAGGCCTGCCGGACATGAACGGCCTGGACGTGTGCGCGGCGCTGGCCGATGGCGACACCACCTGTGGCATGCCTATCATCATCGTCAGTGCCACGGATCGCGACGACGCGGTCCGTTCTTCCCGTGCTGCCGGCAGTACGTTCTTTGTGCGGAAACCGTACGATCCCAACGCACTGTTGACGTTGATTGAGCGGGCCCTGGGCCACGACTATGAGCGGTAGGCCCTGATTTCCCTGTTACCCGGCAAACATCCCACACGGGTGGCGAACCGCTTGAGCTTGTTAACCGCCAAGGTACGCGATGATTCTTGCGTAGGCTGCATAGCCGCCGGCGAACAGCATCCCGATGGCGGAGACAATTAACAGCACGTCCCACGTGCGCCCGGGGGCGACGCGCGGATCCCCCTTCTTGTAACGGAAGTAGATGGCCGCCGCCGCGAGCATGGGAAGCATGATTGCCTGCATCGTGCCACTGAGCAACACCATCACCACCGGCTTGAACCCGAGGATCGACGTCGCGGCACAAATCAACGGCAGAACCACACACAAAACAAGAATGGACTTTTGATACGATGATTCGGAGTTCTCGATGAATCCAAGTGTCCGAAAGGCATCGGAAGCCATGCGGGCATTCCCTGCACTGGCCACGAAAAACGTGGAATACAATACCGCAAACGCGCCAAACAGGAAGAGAAGTTCGGCGCCCTGGCCAAAGACGGGACGGTACATGACGCCCAGTGAACGCACCATTTCATCCCCGGCAGGCACCAGGTGAATACGACCCAGAATCGCCGCGCCCAGCAGATAAAACGCCACGGTGGCAAAGGTGTAAATCAGCATCGAACACCAGGCGTCCCAGTGCATGACGCGCATCCAGCCACGGGCCCGTTCTGCCCATTGCGGGGAATCATCGCGAGGGCCGGTGAAACGAGCGTAACCGTGCTCCATACACCAATACGGATAGGCGATCAATTCGGAGGCCCCAACCCCGATGATGCCGAAGGTCGCCAGTGCCGTGGAGAGCGCCTGCATCCAATTCCCTTCAGGCAATCCGAAAGACAGTCCTTCACGAATGTCTGCTATGGTGATGCTCCAGGCCGTCGCCGTACTGACCGTCTGCAGACCGATCACGTTGATAATCGTGACAAGCGTGAACAGACCCACCAGACAGGTCGAAAACGTTTGGATAAAACCGTAACGTCCGCGAATAAGGATCACAATGGTGATCAGCGTCAGAATGATCGTCCAGGCGTTGGCGTCCGTACGGTTTTTGGCCGCTGGAATCGCGAGTGCTTGCACGTAGTCTTCGACAAAGTCACCCACAACGATGCCCTGCTCCCGGGCGACTTCCAGAAAGGCCTCCTTGGCCGTATCCCTGGCCCCGGAATCCGTTCCAGTATTTTTGATTTCTGCGGCAACCCAGTCGGCCAGATCGCGACGAGGCAAAAGCTGAGCGTGGATCAATCGGTCATTCGGATCCCCATCCGGTTGTTCTAACTCTATCAGGCGAGTCCTTAATCTGCCCAGTTGATCTTTTTGTTGTGCAGAAAGTGCCGCTGCTTCAAGCTTCAAATAGTTGTCAATCACCTGACACTGAAGCGGTACGAACTGTTGGACCAAAGCGACTTTCGCGGCGGTGTCCACCGTGTCGCTTTCCCACTGCGCACGCAAAATCGTCAGTTGGGTTTCCGCCTCCCGGTAAAGATTGTAGGTGCGTCCACGTTCGGTAATAGGAATGCTGATGGAAAGAGCCTGACCCACCCCACCAACAATGCCGCCCAGCTGCCCCATGATCGCAATGAACATGATGAACCAGTACCAGACAATCAGGTGACCCCCGCCAATTCGAGGCCCGGGCAGAGCAGACAATCCGGAAATGGTTGTTTGACCGGTGACAATCGTGTAACGACCCATCTCGATCTGAACAAAGACCTTGATGAGGCAGCCGATGATAATCAGCCACAAAAGAGAAAATCCGGCCTCGGCACCCGTGCTGGTGGTGGCGATCAATTCGCCCGAACCGACGATCGCACCCGCGATGATCAATCCGGGACCCAAACTTCGAAGAATCCCACCCAGGGTTTGGGGCGGGTTCCGGATGCCACGTGTCACCCCTGCCTGGTCGCCATCGGCGGTTGATTCCGGTTTTGAATTCATAGGATGCCCGCTTCAACTTGTCGCCAAAAATATCCCCAACACGCGGCCCCAGCGCCGGACGCCAAGAATTGTAATCGTCGGTCGCCGGTTTCGCGACGTATGAACGGACCCTTTTCCGGAGTTTTCTTCATTTTTCAGGAAACACGGCTCTTGTCCACTTGATGCCCGGCCTGCCGGCATCGACGCGGCAGTCAAATAACTTTCCCTGCGCAACGCGTGTTACCAACCATAGCAGTCCGGGGACGAACAGCCGACACGTCACTCGTACATCTGCGAGTCAGGGAGATCACCAATCCTAGAACTCCCGCTTGTGTCCCGGAGCCTCCAACGCAAAGTTCACCTTGCCACATGGCCTCAAGTGCAAGGAAACTCTTTCCGTGTCCATGGGTGCCACCCGGCATGGGCTGGGATCATTTCCTGCCGGCTTCGCTTACTGGACCAGACGACAACGCACTTGCAGGACATGAACACATAGGGACTTACGTCGATTGCTGGGGTGGGCATCCCTCCTATTTTCGTACAGCTAAAATACAGGGTAACGGGGACGGCTCATCAA
>Ga0310121_10001415_pt1 | contig 24619 bp, 20 predicted proteins | sample CB27_Tmax_986_MG_FD_203504 | JGI IMG/M metagenome (GOLD analysis project Ga0310121, IMG submission 203504) | Marine microbial communities from Western Arctic Ocean, Canada - CB27_Tmax_986 | ecosystem: Environmental > Aquatic > Marine > Oceanic | place: Canada: Western Arctic Ocean | collected...
CACCTATGACTGCAACGATGGATATGTCGATGTGGATGGGAACCCTTCCAACGGTTGTGAGTGTGAGTACCTGGATGCGTCTGATGGCCCGGCTGACGGCAACGACCTGAACTGCGATGGCGTGGATGGGGAGATCGACGCAGCCATATTTGTTGCCAAGAACGGTAATGATCTCAATCCGGGTACGATCGACGAGCCCATGCTTTCGATTCAAGCCGCCATCAATACGGCGGCAGATCTGGGGAAGCGTGACGTGCTGGTGGCGACCGGTGTGTATAACGGAAGCATTGAGCTTTTGACTGGAGTCTCTGTTTTTGGCGGATATTCGGGCGATTTCCAGATCTGGGATCCGGTTCTCTATGAGACGGTGATCATGGGGACGGATGGAACCGAAAGCCTGCCCGGGGCGGTCAACGCAGCCTGGATCAATGATGAGGAGACCGTCTTTGGCGGTTTCACCATCTTCGGTCGTGACAATAAGGACGTGAGTGGTAGTTCCTATGGTATCTACGTAAAGAACAGTGGTGCTGTTCTCAGCATACGAGATAACCGCATAATCGCCGGAGACGGCGGAAAAGGTGTACGGGGTACAGATGGGACCGCAGGTCTGGATGGCACCGATGGGGGGCCGGGAGTCGACTCTCACGACATCAACACACAAAGCTGCAATTCCACCCATTGGGCGGACGGTGGGACCGGAGGGGAACAGAGCTGTAATCAACTCGATGTAAGTGGCGGCGACGGTGGAGACAGTCACTGCCCCGTATACGCCCCGGCAGATACGTCCAATGGTGAAAACGGTGATAATGGCTCCAATAATGGAGGCAATTTCTGGGACCAGGTAGGTGGTGAGGGCGGTGAGAAGGGCTTTGATATGAACCACTCCCCGAGTAATTGTGGCAGTTGTAAAACACCACCGAACGATCTTCCCTGGGACGCCGAAGATGGAACGGATGGTATAGACGGCGATTTTGGCGATACCGGTTCCGGAGCGGTGGATGCGGATGGATTCGTGGATGGAACTGGACTCTGGGTTCCGACACCGGGCTCCGACGGTGGCATAGGGAGTGCTGGTGGCGGCGGGGGCGGCGGTGGTGCTGGAAGTGGCGTGGAAATCAAAAATTGTTCATTCAACAATGTACACGGTGATGATCTCGGTGGATCCGGTGGCGGCGGTGGATCCGCGGGATGTGGCGGTACCGGAGGCCAGGCCGGAACCGGAGGAGGGGGCTCGTTTGGGATCTTCTTATTCTGGTCCATACCTCCTGCCAATATCCCTTCGCTGGTAGACAACTTTGTGGAAACCGGCTTCGGAGGAGACGGGGGCAATGGCGGAACCGGTGGTACTGGCGGTCTGGGTGGTGACGGAAAACCTGGTGGGGTAGAAGGCCCGGCGGGATCCGACTATTGGTGCGCCCGCGAGGGCGGACGTGGCGGCCAGGGTGGTGATGGAGGTCATGGTGCCGGTGGCGGCGGTGGTGCCGGCGGGATAGCAGCCGGCATATTTGTGGTTGGTCAGGGCGCCATCAGTCTGGATCCCTATGCTTCCCCTATAAACAATGTCGGCCTGGACGGGGCGGGTGGATACGGTGGTTCCGGTGGTGCTTCGCTGGGTAGTGCCGGAACCCCAGGCGTAGATGGCCCCTCGATGGACACCAATTTCTAGGCCTACGCCGTCGACAGCAGCCTAGGAGGATTGCGTCTCGAGGGGCAGCATGATTCGCATGGTTGTTCCCGCACCAGTCTTTGACGAGCAGCTTATGGTGCCGTTGTGCCGTTGAATGATCTGACGACAGATGTCCAGGCCGAGACCTGTCCCCGACAAGCCCTTTGTGGTGAAAAAGGGTTCAAAGATACGTTGCTGGACTTCTAGAGGGATACCCGGTCCATTGTCTATCACCTCGATACAGACCCGGTCCTCGCCGTCTGCGGAAAGGATGATGGAGATTTGCGGATTGCGGTCCTCTGTGTTGTGGAATGCTTGAACGGCATTACGGATGAGGTTCACCAGGACCTGCTTAAATCGATCCGAGTCGATGTCTACGATATACACATCGTCACTGGTCAGATCGATGGGAACGTCCCGGCATTCTCCGTCAAAGCGAAGAAAACGGATGACCGATTCGATTAATTCCACGAGATTGGTAGGCACCAGCGGAATGCTTTGTTCGTCCTGGTCCTTATGGGCGTATCCCCGCATTTCTTCGACCAGGCGCAGAATACGCCGCTGCGCGTCGCGGATCATTTCTGCACATTCGTGGATCTCCTCATCGTCGGGAAAGCGTTCCTTCAGCATGTCCAACAAGGCCATGGGTCCGAGTTGATTCTTGATTTCGTGCGCCAGGGCTGTGGCTGTACGGCCGACAATAGCGAGCTGTTCCGACCGGACTAATCGGGTCTGGGCGTGCTGCAATTTGGCGATAGTCTGCTTCTGGTTGTCGAGGAGGCGCGCGTGTTGGAAGGCTTGTGCGCCCATGGATGCGATGGCTACAAGGAAGCGCAGGTCCGGCTCATCAAATCGAAGTCCAGGCCTGCGATCGTCAACTTGAAGGACACCGAAGCACTGGTCACCGAGGAGAAGTGGGGCTGCCATCAGCGAATGGATTCGCAGCAGTACCAGGCTTTCACTGGCGGAGAATCGCTTGTCGTGAGGGGCATTTGCTGTAACCACAGCCTGGCCAGTGGATATTACCGTATCGATAACGGTTCGAACGTAGGTTTGTTGACCGTCACCAAAGTCCTCGTCGTCATCGAGGAAGGCCTGGGCTGCGATCTGTGGCTCTGTGTTGGGGTCACATAGGACCACCATAGCCCGGTCACTCCGAAACACATGCAAGGAGGTTTCGGCGAGGGTCTGTACCACGCTGGCCGTGCCTTTCGCCGGGTCCAGGCTCATAGAAAGCCGGTACAGGCTGTTCAGCTGGTGGGCGCTCAAGGCGAGCCGCTGAATCATCTCTTTGAGGTCGGTCTCGCTTGTACTCGACTTCTGGAGTCGTGCCAGGGTTCGATCCACATTGTCATCGATCAGGGCCCCGGTATAGAACCGGCGTACATCCGTACTCGGCATCGAAAACGTAATCGTCGGCTTCTTCGGAGTGTTTTTGTCAGTCATGTTCGTACAGGTTTCAGAAGAGCGACGTAAGAATTTGGCCAGCGGTTCTTGTCGAAGAAAGCATCCTTCGGTTCGTTGTGTAAAGGGAGGATTCACGCAAGAGGTGCGTTTCGCAGATATAGTCTGAGGAACCGGCCGCGGATTGTGGTGGACGATAGAGCCATTACCAACGTATAATCTGCCCCGTTGGTACGATTGTCTGGTTTCATCAAAAGGTAGCAGTGTTGTCTGAGGAACCGAAAAACCGTAAAGAGAGCATCTGGTTGGATGATGCGGTACATTCCACGCAACCGCCCCATGCTCCCCATGCTGTACAGATCACCAATAGTTATCTGGTTCTGATCGTTACGGATCGAGAAAAAATCTCCCGGAAGTTTTCGGAGCATCTGGAACCGTTTGGCTACACAGTGCACCAGGTTTCTCGACCGGTTCGGGCCCTGGAAGAGCTCATCACCAAGAAGCCCGACATTTTGTTGGTGGACGCGGAAATGGAGCGTATGGCTGGCTACGAGCTATGCCGTACCGTAAAGGGCAACCGCCGGATGGAGCATATCCCCATTGTGCTGTGGGGGGAAGTTGTCACAATTGATGACAAATCGCGTGCTTATTATGTGGGAGCCGATGGTTTTATGGCCTGGCCCTGCCACGAGGTGGAACTCCGTGCGAGGGTACGGTCGCTGGTTCGAGTCAAACTCTATCATCAACGTCTTCGAAATGAGATTCGATCGCTAGAGGCCAAGCTGAGAGGGCGTACGCGGGAGCTTGAACAGATCACGATGGGATTGGTGATCGCGCTGGAAAAAGCGAATGAGTTCAATGATACCGATACGGGGATGCATATTCGGCGTGTTTGTCATTATTCGAAGATCCTGGGGGAGGCTCACGGATTTGGTCCGGCAGCGAGCCGCAATATCTTCCGATATGCGTCTCTCCACGACGTTGGAAAGGTGGCCTTGCCAGACTCCATTCTTAAGAAACCGGGCAAACTTACTGCTGAAGAAGTCATGATCATGCGTAAGCATACGACCTTCGGCTACAATCTTTTGAAGGAAGCGCGCGCCGATCATATGGCCTGTGACATTGCGTTACGCCATCACGAAAAGTGGGATGGTTCTGGTTATCCAGATGGCCAGATCGGAGATAAGATCCCCATTGAGGCGCGTATTGTTGCCCTGGTCGATGTCTATGATGCCCTTACACAACGCCGTTGTTATAAGGAACCGTGGCCAATCGAAAAGGCGATGGACTATCTGCGCTCCGAGTCCGGCAAACATTTCGATCCGCGACTGGTAGAATTGTTTATAGCCAATCGTGATCTGGTTCTGGAGATCCAGAACGAATATAAAGATGATCCGGGCGCAGAGCCGGCCCATCTGTGAGTGACTTGTCCGTGAACTGAAACACGAGATTACGGCGAAACCAGTCGGGAAATCAGGGGGTTTTGTGACGGGGCATTGCATGCCTGCGCAGGGCTTGCTAAAAGCGGCGCTCTTCATTTGCTTTATTGCACAAGATGGAAGGAGTGCACGATGAACGAACGAACTCTGGGAATCATTAAGCCGGACGCAACCGCTCGCAATCTGACCGGCACAATTCTTCAACGGATTGAAGATGAAGGATTTCGTGTCGTAGGTATGCGGCAAATCCTCTTGAGCACAAACCAGGCTGAGGGCTTTTATGCGGAGCATCGTGAGCGACCGTTTTTCAACGACCTGGTGTCCTTTATGACATCTGGGCCCGTTGTTCTATTGGCGATGGAGCGCGAAGAAGCGATCACCCATTGGCGGACTACTATGGGTAAGACAAAGCCTTCCGATGCGGCTCCGGGAACCATTCGGAATACACATGGCGAAAGTATCGAACGTAATTCTGTCCATGGATCCGATAGTCCCACCAGTGCGAGCCGTGAGGTTAGCTATTTCTTCAGTTGTTTTGATCTGGTCTAAGGATGAAGGGATACAAGCCCTTTGAGGTAGAATGATGACCGAATATGCCGAACGTCGAACGAAACTTCTCGACATGCTTCCGGATCGGACACTGGCGATCGTACCCGGCGGACGAATTGCGGACCGCAATTCCGATGTAACCTATCCATTTCGTCAGGACTCGAATTTTCAGTACCTGACGGGCTTCCCGGAACCGGATGCGATCTTATTGCTCGTAAAGACAGACGAGGAGGCCTTGTCCATTCTGGCGGTGCAGCCTCGAAATATCGAACAAGAGGTGTGGACGGGCCGCCGAGCGGGTCCTGAGGGTGCCGTGGCTCAGTATGGAATGGACCATGCGGTAGAGATCGGGGTGTGGACGGAGACCGTCACAAAATACCTCCCCAGTGTTGATCATATTGCCTACGAACTCGGCCGGAATACGTCGATGGACGAATCCCTGATTGGGGTGATTCGTCGTCATTGGACTCGTCCTCGATTGCATCAGTCTGGCCCTGACATTTGGCTCGATCTCGCGTCATTCCTGTCGGAGTTACGACTCTTCAAGGACGAAAAGGACCATGCTTTGCTCGAAAGCGTGGCGGGCGCGGCGGTCAAAGGACATATCCTGGGTATGCAGTCGGTAAAGCCCGGCTTATATGAATATCAGTTACAGGGAGCGATTGAATTTGGCTTCCGCTCTAATGGCGGGGCCGGAAATGCCTATAATAGCATCGTGGCCGGCGGGGCCAATGCTACTGTCTTGCACTACGATACCAACCGCGAAAAGCTTTGTTCTGGGGATCTGGTTCTGGTGGATGCAGGTTGCGAAGTAGAATGTATGGCGTCGGACGTAACCCGAACCTATCCGGTCAACGGTCAGTTTTCGGGACCCCAGCGGGATCTCTACAATCTTGTTCTCGAAGCCCAGCAGGAGGCTTTAGATCTGGTCAAACCAGGAGCGACGCTTGAGCTTTTGCATGCTCGTGTGATCGAGGTCCTGTCCCAGGGGCTTCTTGATCTGGGATTCTTCGATTCGACCCTCCAGGATGTAATCCATGGTGGGGATTTCCGACGCTATTATATGCATCGCACCAGCCATTGGCTGGGGTTGGATGTTCACGATGTGGGGCGCTACGCGGTGGGGCCTGATCCCCGCCCGTTTGAACCGAATATGGTATTTACGGTGGAACCGGGGCTTTACGTTGCGGCGAATGACGAGCAGGCACCAGAAGCGTACCGGGGTATCGGGATTCGGATTGAAGACGATATCCTTGTGACATCGGATGGGCACGAAAATCTGACAGGTGGTTGCCCGAAAACCTGTGACGACATCGAAGCTACGATGAAAGAAGCAGGGCTGGACATACCGGTACTGTCGTGAAGGCATCCGAAATCCGCCGGATGGCGGCGGTCATGGATCGCCACTTCTGGTTTCGGGGCACTCGTCGGGTAATTCTGCACTGGGCCAACGATGCCGTCGGTGGGGGCCTGGAGAAATTACGAGTGGCCGATGTGGGCTGTGGGCCGGGGACGACTTTGAGTTGGCTCTCGCATGTGCCGAGGATCGTGGGCATCGATAGAGCTGCCTTATGCCTGGAACTGGCCCGTGAGCGGGCTCCAACCGCAGAGCTCGTTCAGGGAAATGCGGAACATCTTCCGCTTAAGGCCGAGCAATTCGATCTGGTCCTCTGTCTTGATATCCTCGAACATCTGGAACATCCGGACAAAGCGGTGAAAGAACTGCATCGGATACTCAAGCCGGGCGGCATGTTGATCTGTACAGTTCCCGCCTGGCAGTTTCTCTGGTCGGAGCATGATGTAGCCCTGGGCCATCATCGACGCTACCGGAAGAAGGCCTTCAAGAACATGCTGGAAGAGGGCGGTTTTCACGTTCCTCGAATATCCTATTACAACTTCTTTTTGTTTCCACCCATCGCATCCGTTCGGGTCGCACAGCGATTGATTGGGTCGGGTAAAACGAAGCAGGACGAGGCCGCCTCAAGCGATGTAAAGGTTATGCCAGGGGCTATCAACAGCCTTCTAGAGACGATCCTGGGTGGAGAACGGCATCTCCTTCGTCATATGAATCTTCCGTTCGGTGTAAGCCTGATTGCAACGGGCCAACGGCCGTTGGAAGGAAGTCGGAAAAATGAACCCGAATAAGGCGGAACATGATCGCCGTTGGTTGGATCTGGTTCTATCGGATACCGAAGCCCTGTTGAAGGATCACGCCCATTGCGAGAGAAAGGCGGCAGGGACCGCACTGAGCTTGATCGCCCGCTATCCGGAGAAATCGGATCTTGTCGCGGCGATGTCGGAACTGGCCCAGGAGGAATTGGGTCATTTCTCGGAGGTTCACCAGAAAATACGGGCGCGGGGCTGGGAGCTTGGACCCGATCCTGGAGACCCCTATGCCAAAGCTCTGGTGGATGAAGTGCAGGGAACACGGATTGAGCGCTATATTGACCGCCTCCTTGTTTCTGCCCTTATTGAGGCACGCTCCTGTGAGCGATTACAACTATTGGCCGACCATCATCCCGATCCCGACCTGAAGGAGATGTTCGGACGCTTCGCGACCGCCGAAGCTGGACATGGCCGGATCTTCTACGAACTCGCCCGGGCTGAAGACACCGATCGCGCCCGTAAACGCTTTGCTGAGATGAAAGAGCTGGAGCAGCGTATTCTGTTGCAGACCCCTCTACGCCCTGCCATGCATTAGCGCAGCCACGGCCGATGGAATCGGCGGTTGACATCGCAGAGCAACTCTGTTGATATTGCTGTTGATAATCAATATCAATAAAGAAGGTTCTCGGCAGTCGGATGGAACGGAGTCCAGAAAAAGCAGCGCGAAGGCGGTCTAGATTACGGCTCTTGCTAGTGGCCGTTTTGGTGCTGGGTTGGTGCTTGGAGCTATCTGCGAACGAACGGTTGTTCACCTATACCTACGAGACGGCGACGTTGCCGGAAGGCGCCCGGGAGTTGGAGATCTGGACGACGGCCAGGGTAGGTCGAGACGGGTATTACTCGCGCATGGAAAACCGTCTGGAGTTCGAGTGGGGTGTAACGGATAACCTGCAGAGTGCCCTGTATTTCAATACCAAGGGGATCCTACAGGGGAGTGGATCGGATCTGGAGAAAAAGACCTATTATCCGAGCGTGTCCTGGGAGTGGAAATATCGACTCTTGAATCGGAGTACCAGCCCGGTGGGAATCGCGCTCTACGGTGAGCTTGGCTACGCCCCCCACGAGGCCGAAGTGGAATTGAAGCTATTAGCCGACAAAAGGATTGGCAAAGTATTGGTAGCGGTCAATTTCGTATTTGAGCGGGAATACAAATATGTAAATTCTGACGTCAGCAAGACCGAGGACATTCTGGAGTTGGATCTGGGGATAAGTTATAGCGTTTCACCGAAACTGGCACTGGGCTTCGAGGGGCGCGTACATGGAGCCCATGAGTGTGCGGAGAGCAACTGTTTCGAGGATATCGAGCGATACGCAGTGTACGCAGGGCCGGTTGTGTCCTGGTCAACCCGCGCAGCGTGGGTTGCGTTGACCTTTACAAAGCAATTGATGGCCAGTGGCGGTGAGGGCCTCGACCTGGACGAACACGAACGATACAACGCCCGACTCCTGACGGGATTTCATTTCTAAGCCAATGAAGCAATACCGATTCAAATATCGATGGCTGTTATATGCGATGCTTTCAGGCTTGAGCTTTGGCTGTGCTATTGGTCCGGGCCTTCCTATCGTATCGGATCAGGACGCAGAGAAGGCCGGTGTCGAGCGGGTTACTCTAGAGGCAGGCCGTAAGCTATACGCATCGAAATGTTCGGGTTGTCACGAGCTCTTTCACCCGGCACGTTTCTCCGCCCAGACCTGGGAGATAAAAGTGGAGGAGATGGGAGAGCAATTGCATATGAAGAAGAGGGATTTGGTACTCATCTATGGTTATCTGGCTACCTTCAGTCGAGATGAGAATCCTACCCTTCAGAGTTCTGGCTCCGGGGGGGTATCCGCTCCGCTTCAAGCGACACCGTAGAGTTTTGCTCCTGATCGAATCGCTGCCTCCAGTATGGAAGCTATGTGCGTGGAGAAGGGGAATGACCGTTGCGTAATTGATGAAATTATGACACGGATCCCTTCGAGATCGGTTGAAATGGAGTTTGTTCATGAGCACTAGCTTTCGTGTCTGGCACAACCCACGTTGCAGTAAGTCACGGGCCGCGCTTAGTTTCCTACGTGATCGCGGGATGGAACCCGAAATATTCGACTATATGAACGTCGATCTCAGGGTAGATGATCTTGCGCAGGTGCTTGGTCTCCTTCGCTATCAGCCCCGAGAACTCCTTCGTAGTAAAGAGGCCGTTTGTCGTGAACTGGGCCTTAGTGCCTCGGACACAAAAGATAGCGCGATCCTGGCGGCCATGGTGGAGCATCGGCGCCTGATAGAACGGCCCATTGTTATACATGGAGGTCGAGCCGTTGTGGCCCGGCCGACGGAGCGAATAGACGAATTGCTATGACCCGAGTGGCCGCGCGATCTTCGTGATAGCGGCGCTCAGACGGAGAGATTGATGATCTATGATGTCGTAATTCTTGGAAGTGGTCCGGCCGGTTATACCGCGGCCCTGTACGCTTCACGTGCGAACCTCAAAGTACTCCTGCTCGAGGGCATTGAGGTCGGTGGGCAATTGATGATCACCACGGACGTGGAAAACTACCCCGGATTTCCGGACGGGATCATGGGCCCTGAACTCATGCAGAAATTCAAGGATCAGGTAGAACGGTTTGGGACGGAGTGTCGTTTCGGATCGGCAACGTCTGTTGATTTCAGCCGTCGCCCCTTTGCCGTCACGGTGGATGGACAGGAGGTGGTCGAAGGTCGGGGAGTGATCATTGCGACCGGCGCGCAAGCTCGTTGGCTGGGCCTCGAGAGTGAGACGCGTCTGAAGGGCTATGGTGTTTCGGCCTGTGCCACCTGCGACGGATTTTTCTTTAAAGAGAAGGACATTGCTGTGGTTGGTGGTGGAGATTCGGCTATGGAAGAGGCCAATTTCCTGACCAAATTTGCTAGCAAGGTGACGGTCATTCACCGCCGTGACAAGCTGCGCGCTAGTAAGATCATGCAAGATCGTGCTCTGGCCAATCCCAAGATTGAGTTCTTATGGAACCACGGCGTGACTGAGGTTCTTACAGAGACCGGTCGAGAGGTCGTTGGGCTTCGTGTGGAAAATACCCAGAGTGGTGAGGAGTCCACCCTTGAATTGGAGGGGTTGTTCCTTGCGATCGGTCACGATCCCACCACCGCGATTTTTCGGGATATCATCGATCTGGATGACGCCGGGTATATTCTTCCCCAGGACCATACGATGACCAATATACCGGGCGTATTTGCAGCGGGTGATTGTGTGGATCACCGGTACCGACAAGCGGTAACGGCCGCCGGGCTGGGCTGTCAGGCTGCTCTCGATCTAGAGCGCTGGCTAGAGGATCAAGAACACGCCGGTTGAGTCCGATTAACTGAATCGGCCACCCTGCTTGGCAATGCTGGGGCCGCCGCGGGCGAGAAGGTCGACCAGCTGCACCCGCTGGTCCGTACGTGAATATTTCGGAGCGGTATGCTCCCCACTATCCATCCGAATCGCGTCGCAGGGGCAGGCCTCTTCACACATACCGCAGTAGATGCACACCAGGTGGTCGATGTCGAAGCGTACCGGAAACTTCTCAATGGTGGGATCTTCGTGTTCGCCGGCTTCAATATAGATGCAATTGGCGGGACAGGCGGTCGAACACATGAAACAAGCCACGCATCGGACCTGATCGTCTTCGCGACGCATCAGGCGATGGTGTCCCCGGAAACGAGGTGGATATTCTCGTTTTTCTTCGGGGTAACGGATAGTCGCGATCTCTTCGCTACCCCTCTTGGACTTTTTGCGGCCCGAAACCAGATTTCCAAGGTTCTGTACGAAGTGCCGTGTCGTTACGCCCAGCCCTTCCAGGATGGCAGGAAGATAGGCCTTCATGGCCAAATCGGGAACGACTCGTTCCACCTTTTTTACGGTCGCAGTCATAATTATTATCCGTGAATGATGGCTAGAACGATACCCGTGATGAGGACGTTCAAAAGGCTGAGTGGAAGGAGAATTTGCCAACCCAGACGCATGATCTGGTCGTAACGAAATCGTGGCAGGGTCCAGCGTATCATAAGTTGGAGCCAGCAGAGGAACCAGGTCTTCAAGGCAAATCCACTGACCTGTAGAACGGTGTACCATCCGCCTGTTTCCTCCAGTCCGGGGATCTGCCAGCCGCCGAGGAAGAAGGTCACCGTTACGGCCGCTACGCCGACAATCGCGATGAACTCGCCCAGCATGAACATGGCAAAGCGCATGGCGCTATATTCCGTAAAATAGCCGGCGACCAGTTCGCTTTCTCCCTCGGCCACGTCGAAGGGACCGCGCTTCGTTTCGGCGATGGCGGCGGCCATGAAAAGAACGAAGGCCAGGGGCTGGGTGACGATCCCCCAATGCAGGACGTTCGAACCCTGACGAACGACGATACTCTGCAGGTTGACGTCTTCGTAGACCATGAATATGCCCACCAGGCTCAACCCCATTGTCACTTCATAGGAGATCATCTGCGCGGCGGCGCGTAGCCCTCCAAGAAGAGCCAGTGAGCTATTGCTGGCCCAGCCGGCCAGGGTGGCGCCGTACACCGAAATTCCGGTGACCGCCAGAATGAACAGGACCCCAAAGGAAGCCGAGCTGATGATCAGATCACCTGGGCCGAAGGGAATCACCGCGAACATTACGATGGCTGGCATAAAGGCGATGAGCGGTGCGAGTTTGAAGAGCCAGGGATTCGGCGTGTCCGGTATTAAGTCCTCTTTGGTGAAACTCTTGATCGCGTCGGCCGGGATATGAAGTAATCCGCCGAGACGGAAACCGAAAACTGAAGCGCGGGCCGGGCCAATTCGGTCCTGTGCCAGTGCGCTTTGTTTTCGCTCGACCCAGGTTAGAAGGGTGGCTGTGAGCATCACATAGCCCAGAACAAATCCCACGATCTTTAGCAGGGCATATAGAATCACCGGAGTCATTAGATTGTACCTGCGGAAGTGGTCTCTTCGGTGGAGACCCCGTCACCTGGCAGTTCCTGATAATCTAATCCCGCGAATCTGGGGACCATCTCGGCCATACTCGCAAATACATCTGATATTCGGTCATACTGCACGTCCCATCCACCCGCTCGTGCGATGGTAGAAAGGGCGTGCCAGGGGGACAGTATATTGATGTCGTGCATCTGGGTTTTATGGAACCGCTGAAGATGCCCTTCAAAGTTTACGAAGGATCCGCCACGCTCAAAGACAAGTCGAGTCGGGGCGATCAGATGGGCCACGTCCAGGATCGGGGTATGCCAGGCTGCAAGCGCCACAACCTCTTCCACCTGACCGATGGCGGTAATAACGGACTCGGGTAACGTATGTTCGCCGTCCAGAATTAGAAGGGTTCGGATTGTGCCGGCCTGAATGTCGGCCGCCAGGCTATCGACGCCGGCATTCGGGATATCGATGGCATCCAGTATGAGGTTCAACCCATATCGATTGGCGTTTTTATCGGCCCGAATCAGAATATTGTCTTCATAACCATCCGCGGTTCGCCCACCTACGTAGAGGCGCAGTCCGGCCTCCAATGCAAACTGGGACGCCACAAAGAGATCTTCGTTCGACCAGGATGGGTGTAATAGCAGCCCAACGGATTCGCCACCATGGGCTTCTACGGTTTGGCTGAGTTGGCTACCGACACGATGGTAGCTATCGGATGGAGCCAGCTCGTGGGTGGTCCCCTCATGCCGGACCTGGCCTCTCAGGAATCGACCTTCCTCATATTTCTTGAAGGCCATGCGTCCTTCATCGCAGGCCCACCATTTGTTGACCTCGGCGTTGGTGCGCGGGCTAACACGCTTTACGTCGTTACGTAAGGTATCCACGAAGGTAGAGCAGTTGCGTGAACATTGGTCACATACGCTCTTGGTCCGTTTGTTATTCCAGACACGTGCCTTGAACCGGAATCCGCGGCTGGTCAGCGCACCTACGGGACAAATATCTGCCGTGCAAAGACTATATTTGTTGGTTAGATCAAGGCCCGGGAAGGTTGTGATCTCACTATTTTCGCCCCGTTGGGTCACTCGAAGTTCGTGGGTCTCTGTGATCTCATCGCAGAATCGGACGCAGCGGGTGCAGAGGATACAACGTTCGGCATCCAAAACGATGTTGGGTCCAAGAATCTTCACCTTCGGCTTATGAACCTTTACGTGCCGTAGGCGAGAGGGCCGAGCGGAATAGTCGAAGTAGTGATCCTGTAGGACACATTCGCCCGCCTGGTCACAGATGGGACAATCCACCGGGTGGTTGAGGAGAATGAATTCAAGGACTGATTTCTGGGCCTCTTGCGTGGTCGGACTGTCGGTCTTGACGACCATGCCCTCACCGGCCTGTGTATAACAGGCGGGCATCAGCTGTGCACCACGCCCGCCATCAATTTCGACGAGACACATTCTGCAGTTGGCCGGTGCGGATAGTCCCGGATGGTAACAGAACGTTGGGATCTCTACTCCCGTCTCGGCCGCTGCATCGAGTACAGAGGTACCCTGATCGACGGTAACTTCCTGGTCATTTATTTTCAGGGTCGGCATGGGTATCACTCAGCGATCGATTTCGCCCCCGATCATATTGATCGAGTCGAAAGTAGGTACAAGGTCGGCGATCATACCACCAAGAATCATCTTGTGGATTCCCTGCATCAGATGAAGGCTCGGCCCACGGACATGCATCTTATAGGGGCCGCGACCACCGCTGCTCACCACATAGAAGCCCAACTCACCGTTGGCTCCTTCCACATAGCTGTAGGCCTCTCCTTCGGGAATATCACTTCCGTGCATGATGATCTTGAAATGGGCAATCATCCCCTCGATGGTGTTGTAGACCTCCTCTTTTGGAGGTAGGACCACGTTCCAGTCCTCGATGTTCACAGGGCCATCCGGCATATTCTTGAAGCATTGATCGATGATGCGTAGGGATTGTTTAATCTCTTCTACGCGAACCAGATACCGGTCGTAATTGTCCCCCTCGCTGCCTACCGGTACCTCGAAATCAACATCTCCGTACGCCAGATATGGGTAGTTTTTTCGCACATCATAGGTGACACCCGTACTGCGGAGCACGGGACCAGAAAACCCATAATCAATGGCGTCCTCGGCTGAGATCACTCCCGTTCCTGCCATTCGATCATAATAGATACGGTTCTTTGTCAGCAGTCGATGCACATCCTCCAACAGTTGATGAATCCTGGGCAACCGCTCCCGGTAATGGGCCTCAAAAGTATCGGTCAGATCATGCCGAAGTCCGCCAATCCGGGCATAGCTGACCGTGAGCCGAGCACCCGTTAGTTCTTCGATGAGCTGATACAGGAGTTCGCGTGCTTCGATCCCGTATAAGAAGGGCGAATAGGCGGCCAATTCCAGCGCCTGGGCACCGATGCAGGTGATGTGATCAGTAATGCGGCTAAGTTCCGACACCAGGGTTCGAATCCACCGGCAGCGTGGCGTGATCTCGATCCCGGCGATCTTTTCAACGGCCATCGCGTAGCCCATATTGTTGATTAGAGGCGACGAGTAGTTGAGCCGGTCCGTATAGGGCATGACCTGATTCCAGGTCTGTTCCTCACACATCTTCTCAAAGCCCCGATGAAGGTAGCCCACATGAATGTCGGCATCCTTGATGGTTTCACCGTCAAGGGTGAGAATCATCTTGACCGTTCCATGCATAGCCGGATGCGCCGGGCCCATATTCAGAATCATCTCGCGAGTGTGCAGATGGTCTGCCGCGGTATGTCCTTCTTTTCCGTATACGGTCATACCAGATCTACTCCTCGGAATCTTCGCGATCGACAGGAAGGGACGGCATATCAACCAGGGGTTGGTATCCACGCACTGGATAGTCTTTACGGAGCGGATGGCCTTCGAACTCCGGATACAGAAGGAGCCGTCGAAGATCAGGGTGTCCGTCAAAACGGATCCCATACATGTCCCAGGTTTCTCGCTCCGGCCAGTTTGCGCCGCGCCAGATTCCTGTAAGAGTGGGGACGGTCAGATCCTCTTCGGATACGGCTACTTTAATTCGCAGGCGGTGTTTCAAAGAAAGGCTATGCAGGTGGTAGACGACCTCATAGCGTTCGGAGCGCTTCTCCTGCCAATCGATCGCGGTTACGTCCACCAACATCTCCATCTGGCACGATGGATCTTCTCGAAGATAGCGGCAGACATCCACAAGGGCGTCTTTTCGTAGCGTAACGGTATCGTCTCCGGCCAGATCATGGCTATCGAGTATGGCGTCTCCAAAGCGAGACTGAATGGCTGCGACCAAAGCAACGCTCATCTCTCTACTCCCAATCCAATGCGCCACGTTTCCAGACGTAGGCAAGACCCACCGTCAGGACCCCTAGGAAGAAAACCATTTCCGCAAAGAAAAACCAACCATTACCTGCACTTAACTGCTCTCGATACAGGACAGCCCAGGGGAATAAGAAGACAACCTCGACATCAAATACGATAAAGAACAAAGCCGTGAGGTAGAATTTCACATCGAACCGTTGACGGGGATTGGATGCCGGCTCATTCCCACATTCGAAAGGAGTGGACTTCTCTTTGGATGTTCGTTTGGGTCCAAGGATGCCGTTCAGGAAAAGGATCGCGACTCCCAGGCCGAGAGCCAGGAGCAATAAGATGCCCAGCGGAAGATATGGATCGTAGATCGGGTTCATGCTGTCACTGTATACGGCGGGCCGTGAAGTGCGATAAAGGGCGCTAGCGCCCTTTTACGTGCGACGAACCCGAGTGTCAACGTGCCGGACCTGTTCCCAGGGCTTTATTCATGCCAGAGCTGGTGAAATTGAGCTTGTTTTTCGTTGTGTTTCCAACGTGATACATGGTAAGTCAGCCTTCGAAAATAACGGGGTAGGCCCATGACGGACAACGGCAAGGATTCGACCATTTCCTTTCCCGAATGGGAAAAGCGAATTGCGGAAAAATGGACGCAGCGGAAGTCGTCCTTTTCGACTATGTCCGGCCTGAGCACTCCCTTGCTGGGTGTTCCCGAGGATCTCGATGAAGCCTATATGCAGCAGATCGGGTTGCCTGGTGAGTATCCATTTACACGGGGCCCGTATCCTACCATGTATCGTGGTCGACTCTGGACCATGCGCATGTTTGCAGGCTACGGGACGCCAGAAGATACCAACCGGCGTTTCAAGGTGCTCCTTGAGGCCGGTCAGACCGGTTTATCCACGGCCTTCGATATGCCTACTCTGATGGGGCGTGACCCAGACCATCCATTAAGTCTCGGAGAGGTGGGACGCGAGGGGGTTTCGGTGGCAACCCTCGAGGATATGGAAAGACTATTCGACGGGATTGACCTGGCAGAGGTTACAACCTCGATGACCATTAATGGGCCCGCGATCATCTTATTGGCCTTTTACGTGGCGGCGGCCGAAAAGCGTGGCATTACGGCCGACCAATTGGGTGGTACCCTTCAGGCCGATATCTTGAAGGAGTTCATCGCACAAAAGGAGTGGATTGTTCCGCCCCAACCCAGCATGCGTATCATTCGTGATATGCTCGTATACTGCACGGAACATATGCCACGTTGGCATACGATTTCTATCAGCGGCTACCATATTCGCGAGGCGGGAGCCACGGCGATCCAGGAGTTGGCGTTCACCCTGGCGGATGGGCTTGCCTATGTAGATGCGGGTATTGAGGCCGGTCTGGATGTGGACAGTTTTGCTCCGCGTCTTTCCTTCTTCTTTGACGTACATAACGACTTTTTCGAAGAGATCGCCAAGTTCCGGGCGGCTCGGAGATTGTGGGCGCGGCTAATGAAAAAGCGCTATAACGCCAAGAACCCGAAGTCATTGATGTTGCGAACCCATGCCCAGACGGCCGGGGTCTCGTTGACCGCACAACAGCCCATGAACAATGTTGTACGGGTAGCATTGCAGGCTATGGCTGCGGTACTGGGCGGGACACAGTCTCTGCACACAAATAGCATGGACGAGACCTATGCTCTGCCGACCGAAGCGGCCGCTCGACTTGCGTTACGAACCCAACAACTCATTGCCGATGAGACTGGCGTAACGAATACGGTCGATCCGCTGGCTGGTTCCTATTTCGTCGAGGATCTCACCGATCGGATGGAGGCGGAGGCCCTCGCCATAATCGAGAAAATCGATAAGATCGGTGGAATGGTAACGGCGGTAGAGCAGGGCTGGCCCCAACGTGAAATCGGTCGAAGCGCCTACGAATTCCAACGCCAGCTGGAAGATGGAGACCAGGTAATGGTCGGTGTGAACCGCTATCGAGAGGATGATGAGTCGTCAATCCCAACCCTTGCGATCGATACCGAAGTAGAGAGTCGTCAGCTTGCGCGTCTTCTTGCCTTCAAGAAACGTCGCGACGCGGCAGCCCATGCAGAGGCAATCGAAAAAGTACGTACGGCCTGCACCGGAACCAATAATCTGATGGAGGCAGTTCTGGATGCGGCCCGGGCGGGCGCGACGGTCGGTGAGATCAGCGACGTCTTTCGAGAGGTCTGGACCAGTTATACCGATCCCGGTTATCTGTGATCGACTTCCCGGTCGATGCCCAACACCAGTCGAATAGATGTTGGGGATTAGCGGTCGGGGCGAGAGGATTTGAACCTCCGACCCCCTGCTCCCAAAGCAGGTGCGCTACCAGGCTGCGCTACGCCCCGAAGGAGAGGCGTATCTATGCCATATCCCAATGTTTTTCAAACCCAAAAGTAATTTAGCTGCTGGTTGGCCCCCAAAAGAAAGAACGGCCGGGCCCCACCAGCAGTGGGGCCCGGCCGTGTGACTCGTCATACGTGCCTGGTGGATCAGAAACTGGAGGAGAATCAGAAATAGTACTTCAGGCTGGTTGTCGCCTGGAAGTTATGCGCGCTGACGAAGTCGCTCAACTGGGGGAGTCCCGACTCAAGGCCTTCGGCCGCCGAGAGGGCCCCAAAGGTCTGAGAAAAGGGATCGTTACTCGATTGATTGGATGCGTTCAATACGCGTTCAACACTCGCCGCACCGGGCAATAACACCAGATACTCAAAAGAAAGAGCTACGCGATCAATGATGTACATCTCCACTCCCCCACCCGCATGATAGGAGTTGCCGAGGGATTGGACTTGTACCAGCTCATCGACTTGATGACCGCCAATACCGGCCTTGAGGTATAGGGACCCGACACTCGTCGGGATCAGGTGTAAAAGGGCCGAAAGACGAAAACGAGCGTCGTAGACCAGACCATCATGGGATCCTGGATTCTGTAGATCGCCCATATTGTACGCGAAATCCACACCCAGTACCTGTAGTAGATCAACGCGAACATTAAGTTCAGAGATTACCCCGCTGGAGGCATCTGTTCCCAGACCTGAAGCCTGCTGATACCCACCGCCGGTGCCAATGCCCATACCGAACCAATCCAACGCCTTGGCGTGTGCAAATCCGGGGGCCAGGACAAAGCATATTGCTATAACAATAAAAATACGTCGCATATCGAGCCTCATAAAAAAAACAAAACAAACAGATTCTGTCCTGACCAAGATGCATAGGTCGTGCCAGGTCTGGTTTAGATCGGGGAAACCAGACGGTTTTAACCCAAACGTCTATAAAAACGCACCGCGCCAAACCGGTGTTTTCCCAATAAAAACAATGCGCTATGTTGCTGACCGAAAAGCCGCTCGAAATGTATTAAAAGCGCTCTCTTCAGGCCGAAAACCAAACAAAAACCAAGGCCAGAACCACGGCATTTTGAGGTCACATGGAACCCTGGGGTCTTTGGGGACCCCGCTAATTGGGCTGATGTCGTTATTCTGGCGGAATGTAGATTTCTACACTGGCCGTATTCCCCTCGGGTCCGCGACCACCAACGATATAGAGCTGGCCAGCAGCTGGGATCCAGGTTGCTGTGTGTTCTTCTCGTGGGGTATTCAGCGGAGCGGCTTCTATGAAGCTGAGGCTCGTGGGATCGAACAGTTCTGTGGTGCCGATCTTGTGGTCCGCCATATTATAGCCTCCGACGATCAGGACCTGACCATTGGGTAGGAGTGACGCCGTATGGTTATAGCGTGGCTTGAGGAGATCATTAATTGTTGTCCATGTGTTCGCTTCCGGGTCGTAGATCTCGGCGCTTGATTCCTGGAACGAACCGGCGATTAGCACCCGGCCATCCGATAAGAGGGTGGCCGTGTGGCGGAATCGCGCCTTTGTCATACCGGTAATGGCACTCCATGTATCCGACTCCGGATCGTAGATTTCCGCGCTTGAGGTCTGTTGGCCTGTGGCCGTGGTGCCGCCGCTGACCAGGATGCGTCCATCGTTCAGGAGTGTTGCAGTATGGTGGGCACGGGGAACGTTCATGGGATCGGCTTCGGTCCATGTATGGTCCTGTGGGTCGAAACGCTCGGTGGTATTGAGTTGGTTTCCCCCGATGCCTCCGGCAACAAGAACTTCACCATTGGGTAGGAGTGTTGCCGTATGACCACTCCGTCCGGCAGACATATTGGCTGCGCCACCGAAAAAGTTGGTTACCGGATCCCAGATTTCCGCGCTTTTGGATGGGCTGGTGGGGTTACCGCCCATGGCCAGCACCCGACCGTCATTGAGAAGAACACTCCTATGGGATTCACGCCAGGTACTCATCGAGCCGGTATTTTTCCAGGTCATCTCATCTGGGTCGTAGATTTTGGCATTCGTGACCGGGGTTTCACTCGGATCCGACCCACCGATGACCAGAAGTGTCCCATCGGGGAGCAGGTTGGTCGTATGAAGGGTGCGGGCCTCGGGCAGAGGGATCCCCACATACCATCCACCACATTCCCCAGGTGGGCAGAAGGATGAATCCGTCGGATCGGTGTTGTCTGTAGTCGTGCCTGGATCATTGGCGGTCGAATCGGATCCGGTATCGACCGTCCCGGTCGTATCCTCAGTAGTGGACGTGTCGCTCAGGACATCCGCGTCGGTTTCGCCGTTTCCGGAACAAGCGACGATGGATGGGATCCCAAAACAGATCAGAAAGAGTACGGGGATATAGGTTCTTGCATACACGGTTTGGCTCCGTATCTGGATGTGGCGCTGATAGGATAGGCGCGCGGATTAGGCTCACATATCCGGGAAGATGCGTCCAAAGCTGAACGCACCGGGTATAATATGACAGCTCATACAGGTGTAGGGTGCCGACCCTACGACAGTGTCACCGGAGAAGGCCATGAAGGGACTTCGGTCCATGAGCTTGCCGTCATGGTCATAGACCAGAAAATCAAGGGCGCTATCGGATCGACGTCCACCCAGGAGGATCTCGGTTTCTCGAACCAGGGGGTCGGCTTCGTCCTCTGCGTCTACGGTCTCGGCGATATAGACCAGAAGTTCGTGGTTTTCACGAATGTATCGGGTGCTATCTTTGATCCCGGATTCAAAGAAATAACCGGAATCGTCCGTATAGTCGTAGATGGCTTTCTTGAAGCCTTCCAACGTGAGTGGAAACGCTCGGACGCATTGGTAATACCGATGGAGTCCACGGCGGAGAAAGACAAGATCGATACCCTCGTCGCCCTTATTCTGAGCGATCATATAGGCGGCCAGTACTGCCTTTCCCATTGGACCTGCGGCGAGCAGGGTGTCTCGATCCAGAACGGACGGCAGTTCTGGAAACTCTTGTTCCAGCATATACGCCACGATGCCACGACGCAGGGAATCCTCCGTAGACAGATCGATTTCCGCTGGGAGGGTACTCAGATCCAGAGCGGCCAGTTCTTCGTCGTAGTTGGGAAAGGCCTCTACCGCGATATCCGTAGACATGGGTATGGGACCTCCTACGTAGTCATCGCAGGGGGCGAGTGCTACCGGGACGTTTGCCTGGCTATCCGCGCTATCGACTCCGCCGACCAAATCCGAGCCGGATTTGGGGGCCGCGCAGTTTGCGATGAGACATACGACAATAAACAGTGCTGTCAGCCAGCGAGTCATAACTGTCCTGCAGCCCCAGGGGCCTGTTCCGAGCAAGGGGGCGGGATACTTCACTGGTTGCCCAAAGTCCAGCAAAGACGTCCAAAGCCGTGGAATTCCGAACGCTTTGCCAACAGCGCCTTCCACTTGTTTCCAATGTAGATTCCGGCAAAGGCGGATCGCAGAGGTTGTGATAATCCCTGGGAAGATCCCATGTTTTTCCCGTCAATCGATATCGAATTAACAGAAAGCCAGACGCCCGAATGCACCTATTTATGCGCGCGCGGAAAAATTCGGTACCAATTCTTTGAATATGAGGACCTCAATGACGTACACTATGGGCCATGTCGTCCGAGGTTCTGAGGTTGTCTGTGCAGAATCCATTTGGACTTGCTCCGGTTGTCTCCCCGACTGAAGCTTGTCCCTGGTGTACACGTATGTCCGTGGTCGACCGGCAATTGGTTGTGAAAAATTCGGTGAGACGAGCGCAGATTGGCGCGTATGGAGCGTATTGTCTCCCAGGAGAGAAGCGATGAATCGGTATGGGTTCTGGTGGGTTTTTTGGCTGATAATTATTGTGGTGGTGCCTGGTCCAGTGTCGGCCGCCGTCCCGCAAACCCTGCATTATCAGGGCTATTTGACCAACGCGGAGGGGGAGCCCGCGCATTGCCCAAGCCCAACCGATTGTCCAGAGTATCAATATGATGTGATCTTCCGGCTTTACAGTCAGGCGCAGGGGGGTACGTCGTTCTGGGATGAGACCCATTATTCCATCAGCCTGCACTACGGGAGTTTCAATGTGGTTCTGGGTAGCACCAAGCCGATTGATGGCTCGCAACTGAACGAAACCACCCATCTCGGAGTGGAAGTTGTTATGCGTGGGCCCTGGGGTAGTTGGGAACCGGGCGAAATGGAACCCCGTCATAGCTTTGCATCGGCTGCATTTGCATTACAGGCAAGTTCTGCCTTGCGAGCGGACCTTGCGGATGATGCCGCTTTGTTCGGAGGGCAGGCTCCCGAGGATTTCGTGACCTATGACGACGTCGGAAATGTATGTGTGACTGACGACGAACTAACGGTATTTTTGAGCGATGGTGAGTATATCAACGACACCAATATCGATGGCTATCTCACGTCCCACGGCTATGAAACCGGGTCGGTTTTCAGTGGTGACTTTAACGATCTGACCGGGGTTCCTCCCGACCTTGCGGATGGCGATCATGACAGCTTCAGTCTGTTGGTGTGCGCGGCCGGGCAGATCGCGAAATACAACGGTATCGTCTGGGTCTGTCAGGACGACGCGGATACGGTGGCGAGCCTGCTCTGTGGTGTTGGGCAGATCGCCAAATGGAATGGCATGATGTGGACCTGTGCCTACGATGAGGATGTCCTCGATGCGATGGGCTGCGAGGCGGATAAGATTCCCCGTTTTAATGGTGCGGCCTGGGAATGCCAGGACGATCGGGATACCGTTGCCTCTCTGATATGTTCGTCGAACCAGATTGCCAAATGGAATGGCGTTTTCTGGGCTTGCACCGAGGATGTAGACAGCCTCGGTAGCATGACATGTCCTCCCAATCGGATCATATATTGGACGGGGACGGCCTGGGAGTGCAAGGACGATGCGGATACCCTGGCATTTATGGTCTGCACCATTGGGCAGGTCGCCAAGTTCGATGGGGCCACCTGGCGCTGCGAAGATGATATCGATACCGATACAGATACCCTGCCTACTCTATCCTGTGTCCTTGGGGATTCTCCCAAGTTCAATGGTACGGCCTGGACCTGTGAGGTCGATCTGGACACTCTGGGGCAACTGATTTGTGTAGATGAACAGGTGCCGGAATGGACGGTGTCCGGCTGGCAATGTCGAGAGGATGACGACACGGTTGGAAATCTGGCCTGTGCGTTTGGGCAGGTACCCAAATGGGCGGGGGCCATCTGGGACTGTAGTGAAGATATCGACACCGTTGGTTCATTGGCCTGTGCTCCGAATGAAATCCCCAAATGGAATGGTGTGAACTGGGCCTGTAAATCCGATGCGGATACGATGGGTTCACTCATATGTGGTGTGGGACAGGTCGGGAAATGGATGGGTACCGGCTGGCAATGTGTGGCCGATGAGGATGCTCTGGGGGGGCTGCTTTGCGCGGACAATCAAGTTCCCAAATGGATGTTGGGGGGGTGGAAATGTGGCCTCGACACAGATAAAAACACCCTGATGGATATGCTTTGCCAGCTCGGGGAGACCCTGGATACCATTGGACCAAACTGGGTCTGCATTGCTCTGGATGAGACCGTACGAGCCGTTGATTGCTTGAACGGTGATATTGCCAAATGGGATGGCGTCAGCTGGAGCTGCCAGGCGGACACGGATTCGCTGACCAGTTTGTCATGCGGTCCGGATGATATTCCCAAGTGGGATGGAACGATCTGGGCCTGTACCGCTGACGTGGATTCCCTGGGTGCATTGACGTGTCAGATTAACGAACTTACCAAATGGAATGGGATCGCCTGGGAATGTCAGGTGGACTCCGACGTGGTGTCCAACCTGGTATGTGGCAATGATCAAGTGGCCAAATGGGACAGCGTCAGCTGGTCGTGTCAGGACGATGTCGACACGGACACCCTCCTCGCCCTCTTATGCGAGGACGATGAAATCCTTGAATTTCGAGCCACGTTGGGAGAGTGGGCCTGCCGTACGATCAGCGATTCCTACAACCCGCTCAAATGTGCCAATGATCAGTCCGTGATCTGGGATGGCCTGGACTGGGTTTGTGCGGATGATGAGACCTTGACCGAGGTCGAGGTGGACAACTTCGTAGCCAATAATGGTTACACCCTGGATGTTGATCTGGCGGCCATCGCAAAGAGCGCGGATTGGGCGGATCTACAGAATATACCAGCGGATCTTATGGACGGGGATGCCGACACAGTGATGACAATGATGTGTCCGACGGGAGCGATCCCCGAATGGGTGGGTCTTTTCTGGGTCTGTAAGGCAGCCGACGGATCCTTAAGTACTTTGAATTGTTCCGCAGGTCAGATCGCCAGCTGGACTGGGGTGGATTGGATTTGCGCTGACGACCTGGATTCCGACACCGATACCCTGGCCAGTCTGTCCTGTACTGTGGATCAGGTGGCCAGATGGAACGGGGGCGCATGGGTCTGCCACACCAATGTGGACACGCAGCTTACCGAGGTGGAGGTGGACGCCTTTGCCAACAATAATGGCTACGCCCTGGATGGAGATCTGGTGGCCATCGCCAAGAGCGGCGATTGGGCGGATCTGCAGAATGTGCCGGCCGATATCGCCGACGGAGATGACGATACCGATACGCTCGCCGCGTTGACCTGTACGGTCGATCAGGTGGCGAAATGGGATGGGACGGCATGGGTGTGTCAGACCAATGTGGATATAGATACGCAGCTTACCGAAGTCGAGGTGGACGCCTTTGTAGCCAATAATGGCTATGCCCTGGACGCGGATCTGGTGGCTATCGCGAAGAGCGGCGATT
>Ga0310121_10001416_pt1 | contig 24610 bp, 19 predicted proteins | sample CB27_Tmax_986_MG_FD_203504 | JGI IMG/M metagenome (GOLD analysis project Ga0310121, IMG submission 203504) | Marine microbial communities from Western Arctic Ocean, Canada - CB27_Tmax_986 | ecosystem: Environmental > Aquatic > Marine > Oceanic | place: Canada: Western Arctic Ocean | collected...
CCGAATGTCACTCGTTTGATGTACGCATTACGACCCCTTTGTGTTTTGCTTGGATGGCCAGTTTCAAGAGTGATCACCCTGGCGGGGTGGTCATGGCAATGGCCGATGGGGCCGTGGCTTTCATCCCTGAACATATCGACTATCACACCTGGTGTGTGCTCGGCGATCGGGACTCTGGGACATCGGTCGACGTGCGTTCCTTGTGAACGGCGGAGAAATACTGGTGGCGACGAAACGCAGGGGATTTACCCTGGTCGAACTCTTGGTCGTGATCGCCATCATCGGCGTGCTGGTAGCGTTGTTGCTGCCGGCGGTACAGGCGGCACGCGAAGCGGCCAGGCGGATCCAGTGCACCAACAACCTCAAGCAGCTTGCCCTGGCGTGTCACAATTACAACAGTGCCCACGGTAAACTTCCCGCGTCAAACTATGCCTTTGAGGGCCCGCCTCGTTACCCACTGGGTTGGGGGAGCTTCGCTGGAGCTCACACTTGGATCGAGTCGTTATTTCCGTTCATTGAGGAACAAGCGATTTACGACCGGCTTGACTTCGACAAGAAAATCACTCACCGCCGCAATTGGCAAGTTTTCAACGGTATAGTGATTGACAAATTAGCATGTCCTTCCGATACGGACGCGGGGCTCTTCCCCAACACGAGGGAGTACTTTGAGTATCTTCCCCAGTTTGGCGAATCGATGGGCGCCAATTACATACCGTGTGCCGGCCCGTTGGAGCTGACAGCTGGTACGTGTGCCATCCCCGCTTACAACCCCAACTACAACTGCAAGAAATGGAAAGCACCAGCGGCGGGTGGCGCCGGCGTAACGTACGCCGGCGCGATCTGGGACGCGGAGGGTCCGGGGATGTTCACCATGGGACGCGTTTCGCGCCAATTCAATGAAGTTCGGGACGGCTTGAGCAAGACCTTTTTGCTGGGCGAGACGCTCCCAGCCTACAACACCTTTCAGATGTACTTTATTAGCACCTTTCACGTCGGATCCAACAACTCCCCGCCCAACTATCACAAAGTCTATCCGGAGTGTTACTCGATAGATACACGCATTACCACCCCGTTGTGTTTTGCTTGGATGTCCAGTTTCAAGAGTGATCACCCTGGCGGCGTTGTCATGGCGATGGCCGATGGGGCGGTGGCCTTCATTCCCGAGCACATTGACTATCACACCTGGTGTGTCCTCGGCGATCGGGACTCTGGGACGTCGGTCGGCTTGGGATCCATTTGAGTTGCGTGCACTTTTCCAGGCCCTTCCGGCGATGTGGTCGCGTCAGCAATGTTCGCAGAAGGTTGCCGTCCGTTGATTTAATAAGTCACTATGTTTGCTGGCGAATCGATGTGCTGTCGCCGTAGCCTGGGACTCCCGTCCCGGGCGAGATTCTTGGCTTTGTGTGTCGGAGCGACGTTTTATGCCATCGCGAACGCCATCATGCCCGGGACGGGAGTCCCAGGCTACGGCGACAGCGGACTCTATGACCCGGGTAAATTGATGATTGATTTAAGAGGCCGCTTATCTCGAAGGGGACTGGAATCAAAACTAAGTCCGTCATTGTTCGCGTGGATCTGTGCGTTGCCGTTGTTGCTATTAGGCACGGCCGGCTGCGACCGGGGGCCGCACACCGTAAAGGCATCGGGAAGGGTGACGTACGAGGGAGCTCCGGTTGGCAAGAACCCAACGGAAGGTTTTCCGGCCAGGATCTCCTTCCTGCCAACCCAATCCGGTGAGGGTGCCCCGCTGCGGCCAGCTTCGTGCATGATAGATAGTGACGGGAGATACGAACTTTCCTCGTTCTCGGCCAATGACGGGGTGCAGCCGGGCGAATACGACGTGGTGGTTGTCAGCATCCTGAGCGGCCCGACGATCCTCAACCCGCAAGCGCCAGAGATCTGGGAGATTCCTAAGCGTTATGGCCGGCCCGGGGACAGCGGACTGAAAGTCACTATTCCCGACCAGCGGGCGCCGCTGACGTTTGATTTTGATTTGGAACCGTGAAGCCAAAGCCGTATGCGAAGTTGAGGTCAATCTTCACCCGCTTCTGGAATGAATTGAACGCGGTCCTCCTGATTTCCTCCCAACTCGAAAGATCGATAAAAGTGATTGTCTTACTGGTTGTCGTAGTCTCATTATTCCTTTTTGCTCCGATCGAATGTACCGCCGCCGAACGTCCGGCCTCGCCATTACTCGAGGTCAATGACCGCGCGGTTGTCTCTGAGGCCGACCTCATTTATCTGAGCCCGGCGACCGCCCCGCTCGAAGGGCAACCGATCGGTAACGGCCGCATGGGAACGCTGGTCTGGACCACACCGAATACGTTGAACTTTCAAATCAACCGCAGCGATGTCTTTGCGGTAAACAAGAACGCCGCCAGCAAACGGGAAGGCCCCACGGACTATTGCGGCGGGTCCGGGCGAGTGACGATCGACTTGGGCGGACAGCCATTCCAACGAGCGGATACGTTTAAACAACGACTTTCGCTGTACGACGCCGAGTGCACACTGACGGGTAACCAGGTCAGCGTGCGGTGCTTTATCTCGGCCACCAAGGATGTGATGGCCGTCGAAATCGATGACCAACGGGACGATCCCCAGCCAATTCGGGCCAAGCTTTCGATGTGGCGTCCGCCCGAGGTCAAAACCGGGGACCATTTAGCGCGCTATGATTGGGTGCAGCAGGGTTCAGCGATAGGAGTGGTGCAACGGTTTCACGAAAAAGACCATGACTGTGTCTCGGCGGTCGCCCTGCAAGCCGCCACGGACGATGTCGAGGTGACGGAGCCCATCGCGAGAGCCGGTCCGACGGGCGCGCCGATCGGCAACATGCTTTCGAGTCGGTTCAGCGTCAGTACCTTGACAAAAGACCAGGCGAGAATTCCGTTGACGATCTCGAATCTTCAAAACGGATCCTACCAATTAACGACCTATCACCACGATTCAATCAAGGGTGGCGTCTGGGATTCCATCACTGTCAATGATGTGACCGTCAAAAATGTGATGACGAGCACAGGACCCGCTCCGCACGAAGTCGGACAGGCCGATTTTGAATTTCAAGTCACGGACAATTCGGCCCATGTGCTATTTACGAAATTGACGGCCGGCGGTAGCGACGGGGACGGGGATGCGTCCGTGTGTGGGTTTGCCCTGCGGCGTATCGAACCGTCGGATGCGGACAACGACCCGCCAACATTGCTGGTCAACCTGCAAGCCAACGGCCAGTCCGATGGATCCGTTCGAGCGGCCGCAGACCAGTCAGGTTGGGAGAAATGGACGAACCCCAACACTTCGCCGGTTTTCGTATCTCAAACGCGGACCTTTGAGAATCCGGTCGGCATCGATGGAAGGGTTGATGTGACACTCGGTCCAGATCTCGACGAAAACATTGAGGCAGGCACATTTCCGCAATTTCGAAATCGTGATCCAATAACCGATTCAACGGGTCATAGCTCACGCCAGCTGGATCTGCCGGCGGCGCGGGGAATTCGGACGATACTCATCTCCAGTGCGGATTCGTTTAAGCCGGGCGCCGACGTGCAAGAAGAAGCCTTTGCGCTGTTAAAAACCGCTTCGGCGCCACAAGAGGTCTACCGCGAGCTGCGGCGGAATCACACCGACTGGTGGTCTAAATTTTGGGAACGCACCTTCGTCCATTTGAGCAGTGACGATGGCGTGGCGCAATTCATGAATCGCATTCGTACGATGCATCTCTACTATATGGCCAGCACCTCACGGGGAAGGCTTCCCGCCAAGTGGAACGCGTCGCTATTCGCCGTCAACGGCGACCAACGCTACTGGGGCGCCCAGTATTGGGTCTGGACGACCGAGATTTCGCACCATCCGCTATACGCTGCGGATGCCAGCGACCTGGCCGATCCCTATTTCAACATGTACGTCAACCAATTGCCGGCCGCCAGAATCGCGGCACAGCAGCGTTGGGACGCCAAGGGAGCGTACTTTCTGGAAGCCGGGCCATTCGATGGTCCGGTAATTCTGCCCGACGACGTGGCGCAAGAGTGGCAGGACGTTTACTTGGGTCGAATGGGGTGCAAAGAGTTCTCGGTTGCCGCACGTGCTGTCGGGCAGTACGAATGCGTACTTACACAATTCGCCGACGGCCGCGACTGCGCGGCTGGACGCTATTCTTATATCAGCCATATGACGTCGTGTGGTAGCGATTTGGCGGTGCAGGCGTGGTGGCGCTACCGGTACACCGGAGATAAGGAATTCTTGCGGACCCATGCCTATCCTTTGCTCCGCGATACGTTGGAATTCTATCGGAGTATTGCCCGCAAGGAGAACGACGGAAAATACCATCTCTACGGGCTGAACCAGCACGAGGGATATTGGGGTGTCAACGACGGCATCATCGACTTAGGCGCGATTCGCGGCACAGCGCCACTGGCCATTCTCGCCTCAGAAATCCTCGGAGTGGATGCCGACATGCGACCCAAGTGGCGCGAATTTCTGGAGAACCTGACACCGTACACCATGGGGGGCGACCCCGGCTCGCAGGCGCTCGGCGGCGGGTTCTCGGCGGATGACGTCTGGTCGGTCGGGCATCTTGGCGAAGTGAAGCGAGGCGGGAAACCGGGCGCCACATTGGCCTGGCCGATTTTCACCTTCGAGGATTGGACGTTGGAAACTCGCGATCCGGAAACGGATCGTATCGTCCGAAAAATCGCCGACCTGGATTTCAGTCGCGTGAGCATTGCCGGCGGCGGACGGATGCCGGGCACCCACGCGACGCTCGTGATGGGCGCGCGGATCGGACGTGGCGAGGACTTGCCAGCCATGATGGCCAGCTACTACTGGGGATCGAACCCGGCGCCAAATGGCTTTAGCGAATTCGAAGGAAAGACGGCGCATTCGATCGAAATCCTCGGTTGTATCGCCACGACGCTGCAAGAAGGTCTGATCCAGAGCGTTTCCGCCCGGCCCGGCCAGCCCGAAGTTATCACCATCCTGCCGGCATGGCCGCGTCATTGGAATGCCGCATTTCGTCTGCTTGCTCGGGGAGGATTCCTCGTCACCACTTCTTACCGCGACGGTCAGGTGGAGTTTGTCCAACTCCAGTCGCGGTTCGGCGAGCCGTGCCGTCTGCGTAATCCGTGGGACGGTCCTTGCCAACTTGTTGAAACAAATGGCTCCAAGGATGGGCCCAGTCGCACACTCGCAGGAGACCTCCTGACATTCGAGACCGCCAAAGGGCGCACCTACCGATTGCTGCCACAGGGCGCCATGCCGCCCGAGCCGCGACGTATTTCACCAGAAATCGCTGCGGAGCCTGTGTCTTACTCGTTTGAGTTGGCCGACGGAAACACCGTTGGCGCGACGCTGGGTCGGCGGCGAGATCAGTAAGGACGTTCCGCAACTCATCAAAACCGAGCTCGTCGCAGAGGACAATCAATTCGAGATCCTCGTCGTAACACTGAGCCAGTGGTTTTTCCGGCGGGTGGAAGAGCATAATAAACATGCCGGACCTAGTTAGAATTGGAATGATCGTGGACGACAAATGGATTCGTAGCTTGGTGGTCGTGGTCGGATTTGCGGCGAGGTGTGCAACGGGCTTTGGAGGCACGATCGATATATATCCGCATTCCGTCTTGGCCAAGGTGGCAAAATCGTCAGAGCAAGACGAAGGCGTCTTCTGGAAAGACGTCGAGTCTCTTAAGAGTTCTCCGGCGGAGGCAAAGTTTGTCATCTCCAAGGGTTTGCATGGCGAGGGAGAACTCTTGATCGACTTTGGTGTGGTGGTGCCCCGCGGGCAAGTGATAATTGCAGGCAGGCAGAACGGGCGACGCGATGCCTTTGCCAAAGCTGAGGCCGCTGGTGACGACGGAGATTATTTTGGCATCCCGCAAGTAGTCTGGCCGTATGATTTTGTCCCGCGGCTAACCGATTTCTCCGAAGCGATTATCAAGTTCGATCGGCCACTTCGCCGACTGCGAATCAAGGTTGGTTCCCCCGCCGAGGCTGAGCGGCAAGCGGTGTGGGAATACAGGAAGATTGTGCTGAGATGTGAGGAAACGGAACTTCCCAATCAAGGTGGCCTGAGAGCTCGCGTTGCCCAGTTGCAAGACGAGTTGGCCGTCGTGGAGGACCGTTCCACGGGGCGAGTGAAACAGCAGCTGAGTGAAATCAGAAACAGTTTGTCGTTGCTGGAGAAGTGTGATTCCCGGCCACAGCCAGATGACCGACACCTTGAACAAACCAGAAAAGATCTTATACGCAAAGTGGCTTTGGCCAGTTCTTGGGTATGGTCTTCCGGCTCGGTCGCAGATCTCCGACTAGGGGCACTGTGGCAGAGCAGCATGAACAAGATTCGTACACTTGATGATGTGACGACCAAGAATCTCGGTAACACGGGACAGATATACCTTGCCAGACATGAATTCGAAGCACTCCAGTTATGTCTGCTAACCGCCGACCGGCCGTTAAGTAACGTTAGCGCCTCTTTCGAGTGGAACGGCCCCTCGGCGGACCATTGGCCTCAGGTGCAACTATTGTTGGTGCAGGATGTTCCTGTCAAAGGCTATTCTCCATGGCCTGATCGCCTTGTGCCGCTGAACGATCAAGAGTTCGCCCTCGACGCACGCGACCAGTTGTGCCTTTGGGTGCGAGTCCACGCTGACCAGCAGACACCCTCGGCAAGCTATTCAGGAACCGTCAACATTGTTGTTGGAGAGAAAGTTGTGCTGCGAGCGCCACTCCAGATAAACGTGATGGGCTTTACGTTGCCAGTCACTGGGCACTTGAGAGTCTCAACGGGAAATGGCGGCTGGGATCCAGACGACTTCGCTACCAAACGAGTCATGCTCGAAAGCCGCATTCCTGTTGGGGGTGCGCTTGGCAGAGGTGAGGTATTCGACCCGCCCTGCACGATCACTAAGACTGCGGCTGCGGACGAGAATCCTGGCAAGGTCATCGAATCCATCACCATCGATTTCGGCGAGTATGATCGGGTGGTTGAAAGGATGCTTGAAATGGGCGTCAACACGATGGGAATTGGATACTTTGGAGGGTACGCGCATGTCTTCACTGCTGACGGCATGTGGAAAGATTTCCAAGATCCGACAACTGGCCAAACCGCGAGGTTATCACTGAATCCCCTCGATGGGCCCGAGGCATCGCAACGATGTGCCCAGTGGTTCAAGCAGTTTTACCTACACGTTGAGGAGAAGGGCTGGGCAGACAAATATTATCTCTGGTTCTGGGACGAACCGTCGGACCCTGGCTTACAGAAAAAATGGACGGTTCCGATCATGAGTGAGATTCGGAAAATGGTGCCACGACTCAAGAATATGTCGCCGTGCAACGGCCCGATAACGGCAATGAATCCCTATATCGACATCTATTGTATTGGCGGTGGGGCGATGATTTTCCCGAATCCAGGCGTGCCGCATTCGGGGATTCCCGACGTGGTGGCCAATGCCCAGGATATGGAAAAAGAAGTCTGGACTTACATGGCCGGGGATGATTACCCGGTGCCGACGTTCACGATTCCGCACTCCGGGATGTCTGCCCGCATCTTTGCCTTGATGGCATGGAAGTACGATCTGACGGGAATATTATTCTGGTCCGTTGGACCATGGACCCAATCCCACACGGAGGGGCCGTTGAACGGGTTGTTCGGGATTCACGGTAAAGGTAATGGTGAGTTGTTTTACCGACCGCTCGTTGATGGCAAACCGTCGGGACCGTTGCAGCCGTCTATCCGCAGCGAAATCATACGTGATGGCATCGAGGATTACGAGTACTTCTGGATGCTTCGCGATGCCATTCGGCGGGCCGAACAGTCAGGCACCAAAGCCGGAGTGATTGAAACCGCCAATGATTTACTTCGTGTTCCGGGACGGCTTTTCACGGATATCTACCACTGGTCGGAGAAGCCGGCAGACTATGAGCAGCACCGCTTGAAGATTGGGCTGGCCATCGAGGAACTGCTCGCGGACGCATCACAATACTAGTTATCTTTTTGTCGTACTGCGCGACTCAGAGGACTACAATACGTCGGGCAATAGGGTGTGGTCCAGCGGCTGGTTGCCAATACTGTTCGGCACGATTTATGCTGTGCCTTGCGCAACGCCATTGCGCCGTTGATTACCCTGAAAGCTAGCTAAAATTTACATTTTGCACTTAACACTTAGCACTACGTATTTCGGAAGACTACTAAGTGTTAAGTGCAAAATGCAAAGTGAAAATTCAAGCTTTACGGTCCATTGTGAATATTCACGGCCTCATTCTTCTGGGCAATTATCGTGCCGAACACTTTTGGCTGGTTGCCGGCGGTCCATCAAGGCAACTCAACATCCTCTCATCGCAGACCGGAAATGTAGCATCCGACCGCTTCGGTGAACCGATTGGCAACGGGCTTGCCGGCTGAACGAAAGCGGGCTTAAGGTCACCATTCCAGACCAACGGGCTCCGCTGACGTTTGATTTTGACTTGGAACCGTGAACCCGTATACGGTCCTAAAGGTCAAACCTCATCCGTCTCTGGAATGAACTGAATGCGATCATATACCGCCGCGAGCGGCAAATCGGCTTCATTTTCCGATAGCGGCACCTGGGACGCTTGTCCGCACCCCGTGACCGCGTGTCGCCTAGAGAGTAAGATGCCCCGTGATTTCACTCCATCCCAGGACCTCGCCAAAAATGATTCTCACACTAGGTGTCCTTGCCTCGGTCTTTGTTTTAGCTCACACCGTACACGGCGCAGCTGAACCTGCGGCCTCGTCACTACTCGAAGTCGACAACCGGGCCCTCGTCTCGCAAGCCGACCTTATTTACCTGAGTCCCGCGGCCGCCCCGCTCGAAGGGCAACCGATTGGCAACGGCCGCATGGGAACGCTTGTCTGGACCACACCCAATACATTGAATTTCCAAATCAACCGCAACGACGTCTTCGCAGTCAACAAGAATGCTGGCAGTAAACGGAGTGGCCCCACGGACTATTGCGGCGGGTCTGGCCGTGTGACGATCGATGTGGGCGGACAGCCGTTCCGACCAGCTGACACGTTTCAGCAACATCTCTCGCTGTACGACGCCGAGTGTACCCTGAATGGTGACCAGGTCCGCGTGCGCTGCTTCGTCTCGGCCACGAGCGACGTGTTGGCCATTGAAATCGACGACCAGCGCGACGATCCCCAGCCGATCCGCGCCAGCCTGTCGATGTGGCGTCCGCCCGAGGTCCGCCACGGGGACCATCTGGCACGCTACGAATGGGTGCAAGACGGGCCAGTGGTTGGAGTGGTCCAACGGTTTCACGAGAAAGACCATGATTGTGCCTCGGCGGTTGCCCTTCAAGTCGCCGCCGACCATGTCGAGGTGGTGGAGTCAATCGAGAGGACCGATCCGACAGGCACGGCGATCGGCAAGATGCTGGCGAGTCGATTCAGCGTCAGCACTTTGACGAAAGACCAGGCACGCATTCCGTTGACGATCACGAATCTTCAAAACGGATCTTACGAATTAACGACCTACCACCACGACTCACAAAATGCCGGCGTTTGGGACTCGATCAGTGTTAACGGCGTGACCGTCAAGGATGTAGCCACCAGCACCGGCGGCGCACTAGACAAAGCTGGCCAGGCCTTTTTCGCATTTCAGGTCACAGACAACACCGCGAATGTGATCTTTACGAAATCGACTGCCAACGGCAGCGACGGGGATGCATCCGTGTGCGGGTTTGCCCTGCGCCGGGTCTCCGCGAAGGATCCAGAGAACAACGACAATACACCGACGCTGCTGGTCAATCTCCAAGCCAATGGCCAGTCCGATGGTTCTGACCAGGTCGCGCCGGAACAGCCAGGTTGGGAGAAGTGGACCAACCCCAATTCTTCTAGAGTCTTTCTGTCACAAACGCTGACCTTTGCAAATCCGGTCGGTGTTGATGGCAAGGTCGATGTGACCGTCGGTCCGGACCTCGACGAGAACGTTGAGGCAGGCGTCTTTCCTCAATTTCGAAATCGTGCTCCGGTCACCGATCCATCGGGTCACACCTCGCGCCAACTGGTCCTGCCGGCCGCACGGGGAATCCGGACGATACTCATCTCCAGCGCAGCCTCGTTTGAGCCGGGCGCCGATGTGCAAAACGAGGCCTTGGCTATTTTGGGAAGGGCCTTGGCGCCAACCGAGATCTACGAAGCTTTGCGGCAGCAACATACGGCGTGGTGGTCCAAGTTCTGGGCACGTACCTTTGTTCAATTGACCAGTGACGATGGTGTAGCGCAATTCATGAATCGCATCCGTACGCTGCACCTTTACTACATGGCCAGCACCTCCCGGGGATTGCTACCAGCGAAGTGGAATGCGTCGCTGTTTGCTGTCGACGGTGACCAACGCAATTGGGGAGCTCAGTACTGGGTCTGGACAACCGAGATTTCCCACCATCCGCTGTACGCTTCCGACGCGAGCGACCTGGCGGATCCCTATTTCAACATGTACGTCAACCAACTGCCCGCCGCCAGAATCGCGGCGCGTCAGCGTTGGGACGCCAAGGGCGCTTACTTTCTAGAAGCCGGGCCATTTGATGGTCCGGTGATACTGCCCGACGACGTGGCGCAAGAGTGGCAGGACGTTTACCTGGGTCGACAACCGTGCAACACATTTTCAGACGCCGCACGCGCCGTCGGGCGGTATGAATGCGTGCTTTCGCAATTCGCCGACGGCCGAGAATGCGCGGCGGGACGCTATTCCTACGTCAGCCATATGCCTGCGTCAGGAAGCGATTTGGCGGTGCAGGCCTGGTGGCGCTATCGGTACACCGGAGATAAAGAGTTCTTGCGGACCCATGCTTATCCGTTACTCCGCGACACGCTGGAGTTCTATCGGAGCATCGCTCGCAAGGAGGACGACGGCCGCTACCATCTCTACGGACTCAACCAGCACGAGGGATTTTGGGGAGTCAACGACGGCATCATCGACCTGGGCGCGATTCGGGGAACAGCGCCATTGGCCATTCGGGCGTCAGAAATCCTCGGTGTAGATGCCGACATGCGAACCAAGTGGCGTGAGTTCCTGGAGAATCTGACACCTTACACCATGGGTGGCGACCCCGGCTCGCAGGCGCTCGGCGGCGGGTTCATGGCGGACGACGTCTGGTCCGTCGGGCATCTTGGCGAAGTCAAGCGAGGTGGAAAACCGGGAGCCACGCTGGCCTGGCCCATTTTCACCTTCGAGGACTGGACCTTGGAAACGCGCGATCCGGAGACGGACCGCATCGTCCAAAAAATCGGCGAGTTGGATTCCAGCCGTGTGGGCATTGCCGGCGGTGGGCGCATGCCGGGAACCCACGCGACGCTTGTGATGGGCGCGCGGATCGGACGCGGAGAGGACTTACCAACCATGATGGCCAGCTACTACTGGGGCGCAAGCCCATTTCCGAATGGTTTCAGCGAATTCGAGGGGAAGACGGCACACTCGATCGAAATCCTCGGATGTATCGCCACGAGCTTACAAGAAGGACTGATCCAGAGCTTGTCCGCCCGACCCGGCCAACCCGAAGTCATCACGATCCTGCCGGCCTGGCCGCGTCATTGGAATGCGGCATTTCGTCTGCTCACCCGCGGCGGATTCCTCGTCACCACTTCTTATCGCGATGGGCAGGTGGAATTTGTCGAACTCCAGTCGCGGTTCGGCGAGTCCTGTCGGATACGCAATCCGTGGGATGGTGCTTGCCAGCTTATTGAAATGGGTGACGCCGACAATGGGCAGTCGCGCACGCTCGCAGGAGATCTGTTGACATTTAAAACGGCGAAGGGGCAAAGTTTTCTACTGCTGCCACAAAGCGAAGATCCGCCTCGGCCGCGGCGAATTTCACCGGAAATTGTTTCTCAGCCAGCGTCCTACTCGTTTGAGTTGGCCAATGGAAGCACCGTTGGCGCGACCTTGGGTCGGCAGCGAGAATAACTGGAAGTTTCTCCAAGAGTATTTCACGTCTATTCGTAGCCGTACTTGGTCGTGGCTGTGGCTTCCAGCCGCAGCGGATTAGTTTTACTGCGGCTGGAAGCCCCAGCCACGGAATAGGGGAAACTGCTCTGAAGACGACGATGTCCTAAGGGAATTCGTTGACTGAACCTTCCGCTCGATCGCCCAGCAACGCGAAGATTCGATGATCGATCGTGTAGCTGAAAAAACGAACCGAGCCGTCCCCCATGCATCCGTTCATGCCACCCGGATGAGCGGAACCAAAGCAGTAACCCAAGGGTGTTTCTTGAAGACGATGCGCACCAGGAGGGATGATGGCGCTCGCCGGTAATCCCAAGGTCACGTGAACCGGAGTCGTATCGGAATCTGACTGCACTGGAAAGGCGGTAGAACGGATAATGTCCGCATCCCAGCCATCGGTCCAACCTCGGTCGTCGTGCCATTCACCGCCTAAGTAACCATCCCCACGGCCGAAGGCTGGACCACTTTCGATCGTGACGCCTAATCGCTTTTCGCCCAGCATCAACGTCTTGCTCACGCCGTCGGTGATGTCCTTAAATCGGCTGGCGCGGGTAACTCCCTCGACGAATGCCGAGCCATTCCACGACCCGCGCACGATGATGCCCCGCCAAATCGTGTTCGGCATCGCGCGGCCGCGACCGTCGCCCGCAGCCGATCCGCTCGTCCAGCGTTGCCAAAAGGAGTCCGCCAACTGAGGATACGCGAAAGGTTCGCCACCGTAGACGGGGTCGCTCGATACGTAACCGGGCGTCGCACTCGCGTAGTCGTTCAGGTACCTGGTCGGGGCGCTGGGTGCTTTGGTTGCCGATCGTCGTGAAGGGCAAAAATAGATTCCGATGCTTTCGCTCTGCAGCTGAAGTATATTCCTAGGTTCATCGTGCACAGATGTTTCCTCCAGGTAAGGGAGAATCTGATACATCCAACCTACAAGCTGCTTCTCAGGTGCGTCCCCCTGCCGGTAAGAAGGCCATCCACCATAGCCACCCGTGGGGAAACGCCCGTGAGCGCTCACCAGATTGTGCACTGCCAACCCCATCTGTTTCACATGATTGGCACACTGCGTTCGTCGCGCCGCTTCTCGGGCCGACTGGACCGCTGGCAAAAGCAGCCCAATCAGGATGGCGATGACCACCAAGAGTTCAACTAGGGTAAAGCCACGTTCGTTTGTTGGCTGCTTCCGCATCGAGAATCGCATTATTGATTTGCAACCTCCGATACCATTCGTTGGAATTTGGCCTCATCGACTTCTGCGACGACGGTCATCGAATTAACAATCCAGCGCCCCGATTCAAGGCCCTCTCGCTCATAGGCCACAAGGTCCGGCATCGCCTCTGGTCCGCCGCCATAGACCACTATATACGGCTGACCGTCCCGGGGTGAGATGAAGAGATCGTCCACAGTAGTGATGCCAAACGATTCAAAATGTTCCAGGCCTTGCTCCTGAATGAACGCCTTGAATTCGGCTTCGTTAGAGGGAGGACATCCTCCGTTTTCGGTAGTATACATCCGGTACATTCCGGCCAGGGATTGGAGGTTCGAGCCCCTGCGGGCGACTTCGTCGTCGGCTGCCTGCGACCGACATCCGACGTGAACACCGCTAAATAGCAAGATCGTTCCCCCGAGCAGTCCAGCCTGCACGACCATTCTGAAGAACCTGGAATTCACAATTCATTTCCTTATGCATCGGGGCGCCATATACCGGCTACATCAAAGAGAGGGAAAATCGTTCAGGGTATTCAGCGATCGCCTGATATGCCGACTGCAATTCATGCAGAAAATCTGCTGCGGCTGGCACACTCCTCTCGGCATACCAACATCGCGCCTCGCGGGCTTCCTCAATCGCCTCCGGATGGATGCGAAGTGGTCTAACCATTGTTGCCAGCGATTCGTGGCCAGGCGTCCTCAATTGGAATCATATGGACGCGACCTGTATCGACATCGGCTTTCCGACGTTGAATTTCCCGCCCCCAAGCTGCTTTAACTTCTTCCGGCATTACGTCGAGTTTCTGGTCGTTTTCGACCGGAATGTTCTGCAGGAGTGCATCGACTAATTGCACTTGCTGTTCTGGTGGCAGCCGGCTTGCCTGGTCGAGGATGCCTTGGGAGTCTTGGTCGAGCATGTGCATTTTCCTCGTTTGATTCCATTAATTATCGTACCGTTTGATTTCTCCTTCAATCAGGATCTATACGACGACGAAAGCAAATTACTTTCATCCGTGGCTGGGGCTTTCAGCCAATACTGTTCGGCACGAAATGTGCGTTCAGAGTCGCCCCCACCGAGTTTACTCGGTGGGGAGCTAACACAGCAAAAAGGGTGCCGAACAGTATTGGCTTCCAGCCGCAGCAGGCTGAATCGCTGCGGCTGGAAGCCCCAGCCCGCGGGGGGCAATTCGTCGCCGGCGATTTATTCGCGGATGAACGTGTCGAAAGGCTTGTCGTTGTTGAAAGCTCGCACCACGTAGTCGCGATAGTGATACTGGGTCGGGCGAAATTCATCCCGTTCAAACCCGTTCGTATCGGCGTAGCGCACGACATCGAGCCAGTAGCGGGCCCAACGCACGCCGTATTGTGGATTGGCGAGCAGGCGATCGACGAGTTTTTCGTAGACGTCTGGAGATGAGTCATTGATGAACGCATCAATTTCCTGCGGCGATGGCGGCAGGCCGATGAGGTCGAAATAGAGTCGGCGAATCAGTGTGTGCCGATCGGTGCATGGCGACGGCGTGAGTTGTTTGTTTTCGAGTTTTGCCAGGATAAACGGGTCGATGGAGTTCCGCACCCAGTCCTCTTGCTTAACCGGGGACAGCGCGGGGCGCTGTGGACGGCGCAATGACCACAGGTCGAGACGCTGACCCTCAAACAACTGAGCAATCGGATTGTTCGGATCGCTCCAGGCGTCCCCGATCGGTTGTTCCTGCGCTGGAGTTTGGACAGCGGGAGAAGATTCGGATGTGGCAGTTGGTGCGGCGGCGTAGCCATGCAGTGCGACGATCAGCAGCAGCCAACAGGAGCTGGCAGTCACACAATATATTCGGATTCGGTTCGAGGGCGTGCCGTGCGTGCTCATCGCATTTCTTGAATGCGGCGCACCGTGAAATACCGTGCGAGCCATTTACAGTGTTAGCTCCGCGGCCGGTGGTTTACAAGGTTGAAGGTTGTAATTTAGCCACAAAACCGGAACGGTCAACGCGATGGCTTTTCGACCCGGACGCCATGAAGAGTGAAGTCGTCCCAATCACCCGTGTCGTCGAAGGAACCGACGCCCACGCGCCCCCAGGTGAACGTGGTGTCCTTGGCCGTCATTATCGGTGACGTCATGTCGTCGAAATAGATCTCAATCGTCCCGTCGTCGATCCTTCTGACGATTTTTATGTCGTGCCACTCGTCGTCCCAATCCGTACCTGGGGTCGTGGTCAGTGAAATCTTCGTGCGAGGCTGGTCGTTGACGATGAAGATTTGATTGGCATGCTCGTCTGTTTTTTTACCGAGGTGCACGTAATAGAAATGGGCCGGGTCCTGATATCCAAAAAACAAACAGACGTCGCGGTGTACGTAATCGTCGTGCGTGCTGCGGACCCTTGTTGTCAGCACAAAATCACTCACGTAGAGGTCGCCGACGAGCGAAATGTGATGCGGGCTACGGTGCGGCGGCTGGTAGTCGCTGTGTTTGTCGAATTGACTGTACACGCGGTTGCCATCCAGCTCGCGGACCTTCCAGGCGTCCAGATCGGTTGCCGTCCATCGCTCGGCGCCGTCGTCAAAATTATCGATGAAGACCAAGGGAAGATCGGGCTTTGCGGCCGTAGCGTCCGGCGACGGGAAGCAAACCGTCAGCAGGGTGGAGGTAACGGCGACGAGAATGGTTTTCTTCATGACTTTCTCCAAAAGGCTTCGTAGGACAGCAATGCGTCATTTACCCAACTCGTGGTACAACGGATGGTATAACTGTTTAACCGCGACCCAGAGGAGTTTGCGGGAGACAGTTGACGATGGGGAGTAGATCTGCCACCGCAACCTCCGGCGGCGAGCGAGTTGCACGGTGTTCACGTAACGAACGCATGTGCTATGTCTGCAGGTCGCGAGGCTGGGGGGTTTGGTGTGGATGCCGGGCTCGTGGGACAACCCGCCCTCAACGCGCTCGCCGCCGATGTCTGCCATAGTGAGCGGAATGGTAATGGTTGGATCTCTAGGATGAGAATCTTTGGGGTGAGGCATGGATCTCTATGGCAGACATCTCTGGGTTGCGGTTAAACGATGAAAAAAATCCCTCGAATCGGTGATGTCTATTTGAATCGAAGAGCCGGCGAAGCGTGCGCGAGATAAAGACGTCATACCACTTCCTCCGGCACTGGCAGATGTCGGTACCAGGTATAGTATAGTGCGATTCCGGAACCCACGATAACGCCAATCCACATCCACGCTTGGGACCACCAGTGGCCCACGATGTAACAGGGAAACAGATACAGGCCCGAGAGCAAAAGGATACCCAGCAGGGCGTTCACCACGCCGAGCCCGAAGGATTCAGATACCTCGGAACGATTGTCGAGATCTTCCGGACCGATTTCTCGTCGGACGGGCGCCCATGCTCCAAAAGGCCGCACCGTGATGTAAAACTGCCGCAATGTGGCGCGGTCGACCGGCGCAGTCAGCAGCGAACCGGCTATACATCCGACGATCGAACCCAGGCACAACAATGGAAAAGTGGCTTGGGTCGAAATCTCAGGAAAGAGGGGAAACAACAGAGCCAAGAAAATGCCGCCCAAGACTCCCGCGGCATAACCCCAACCGTTCATGCGCCACCAATACCAACGCAATATATTGGGGAACAAAACGCCGGCTCCCAATGTCATCATGATCCAGTTCCAAATGGTCGTGATGGACTCCGCGTTCCAGCCAATCGCGATACCGACCACGACGATCAGCGCGGTGGCGGCGTAGCTGAGCCAGATCAGTTTGTGATCATCGTCCGCTATTCTCCAAAATGGCTGGCACATGTCACGAACAATGTACGACGCGCCGCTGTTGACGGTTGAACTGAACGTGGACATAAAGGCGGCCAACAGTCCGGCGATTACGACTCCGCGTAGCCCCGTCGGCAAGTATTCTTGCAGCACCTGGGGCATGACCAATTCCGCGTCCGTCACCCCAGCGAAACCGGTCAAAGCCAACAGCGTGATCGCCATCACCATCAACCAACGCACGGACTGGAAAAACGGCCAGAGCATACCGATCTTGGCCGCGTCACGAGGATCTTTGGCCGCCAGATACCGCTGCAAGTCATATAGTTGGGCTGGCCCACCGGCACCCAACAGGAAACCCTTTAACACCCAAACGAACGCAATGGCCCCGAACATGTGGTAATACGCCGTTTCCGTGCCTGCGAAATGTTCCAGCCGCCAAACCGGTCGCAACGAGGCAAACTCCTCGACCGACGCAAACCGAGCGGGTAAATGCTCTGCAAGGATCGCGGGTGTGACGTTGCGGTAGGCGATGAAGCCAACCAACAATGCCGCGATCGTCAGAATGACCGTCTGAATCATGTCGGTAAACACGACGCCGTACAGTCCGCCGAAAATGACATAGAGTGTGGTCAGGCCGAAAATGAGCAGGGCCAGCGTATGGGCCTTGTACTCCGTCAGGTACTCAGCGGCAAACGGCAGGTGGCCGGCAAGATCTTCCACGGGGATATACACCTGGGCAAATTTCCCGATTCCCTGAAACGCGTAGCCGATGAAGCTAACGCAGGTTACGACGGCCAGGATCGCGTAGGCACTGCGGGCAACTTGCCCTGCTCGCCCGGTGCCGAATCGCGTCACCATCCACTCGGCGCCGGTCAGCACGTTGGATCGGCGGACCCATTTTCCAATAAACGCCAGACAAAACGCTGGTAGGATAAAGCCGCACATCTGAAAGTGCCACCACGATTTCATGCCGATCGAGTAGACGATCGAGACCATCCACATGGTGCCAGTAATATCGAAGTTCGACACGGCCCCCGACATGGAGAGCAACGTCCAATGCAATCGCTTGCCGCCGAGAAAATAGGACTCCAGGTCACGGGCAGCTCGTTTTCGATACCAAATCCCGAATCCGATCACCAGCACGAAATAGAGAATGACGACAGCAATATCGATAGGATGCATGTTGAGGCACGATCGGGCGGCGATGTTGATAGGATTGGGTTGCGCTGGTGAGTATTGTACATGGTTTCGTGAGGGAAAATAGCGTAGTTTGGGATTGATTCCCGGTTCACCGTTCTCGGTTCTTGGTCTTCCGTTATAGCCAGAACAAGCTTCGCTCCTGACGGATAATCTCCGCGCGCCGTGACAGAGCTGCACCTTGAGTTTAGCCGCGATGTGGTTAAACCTAAGGGGCCACGTTGCCGATCGACGGCATGGTATTCAACCTGACACAAGAGGGGGGTATCATTCGTGAGTTGCGCGACGATGTGTCGCTCAACCATGGCACGATTGGCATGCAGTCCATCACTTTGATACCAGTGAGAGTGAGGAAGACCAGAAATTGAATCTCAACATCCATCCCACGCTTCCAAAACGGAAAGACTGGCGCATCGGCTGTATCGGCAGCGGCTTTATCATGAGGGATTGCCACCTGGTGGCCTACCGTAAGGTTGGATTCAATCCTGTCGCCATCGCGTCGCGCACCAAGGAAAACGCTGTGACGTGCGCCAAGCGGCACGGCATCAAAACGGTTTACGACAGCATTGATCAATTACTCGACGACGAGACGATCGAAGTGCTCGACATCGCCATCCCGCCGGACAACCAACTGGCCGTGATTGAGGCCGCTTGCCAGCGAGGTACGGTCAAAGGCATCCTCGCCCAGAAACCCATCGACGTAAATTACGCCGAGTCTATCGCGGCCGTTGAGGTTTGTGAACGAGCCGGGATCGTGTTGGCCGTGAATCAAAACATGCGCTACGACCAATCCGTCCGTGCCGCCAAGACGCTGTTGGACAACGGCACCATCGGCGAGCCTGTATTGGCCACCGTCGACATGCGCGGCATTCCGCACTGGATGCCGTGGCAGCAACGTCTGGGCTGGGTCACCTTGCGAATCATGTCCATCCACCATATTGACACGTTTCGCTACTGGTTCGGTGATCCGGCACGGATTTACTGCTCGGTGCGTACGGACCCACGTACGACCTTTGATCACCACGACGGGATAGCCAGCTACATTTTGGAGTACGACAGCGGCTTGCGCTGCGTTGCCATCGACGATGTTTGGACCGGTCCTGCCCGCGAAGGAGCTCCCGCCGACATTGGGATCCAATGGCGTATCGAGGGACTCGACGGTCTGGCCATCGGCACGGTGGGGTGGTGTCACGATCCGTACACGACCCCCTCGACGATTCGCTACGCCACCAAGGGAGACGACGATTTCCATGCACCGCAGTGGCAGGAAAGCTGGTTCCCCGACGCCTTTGTCGGTACAATGGCCCAGTTGCTGATCGCACTGGAGACCGGCGAGGAGCCGGCCATCGGTGGTCGCGACAATCTGCGGACGATGGCCCTGGTAGAGGCGGCGTACCAGAGCGCCGAGCAACATCGGGCCGTGTCACCACAGGAAATCATGAAGGGGTAGGCGATGAAGCTGGGGATGATCAATTCGGCCTGGGAGCAACACGGCGTCGGCCTCGTCGAGGGTTTGCAAAAAACGAAAGAACTCGGATTCGATTGCGTCGACATTTTTCAGGATCCGCTGGACGAAGGTGCGGATGTCCGTATCGCGACCGTCAAGCAGACTTGCCAAGAGTTGCAGCTGCCCATCGTCAGTGTCGTTGGCGTGAGTGCGGGGCTGATTGATTTCAACCCGAGCGTGCAGCTATTTCACCTCGAGCGTTGCCGGCGATATCTCGAGATGGGCGAGACGTTAGGCGCGAAGAATTACCTGTTAGCGCTCGGTGAATACATCTGGCAGAAGGAAGTCATCCCACCCGAAGAGCAATGGAAATGGGCGGTTGGGCATTTCCAGACGTTGGGCGATGACGCGGCCCAGCGCGGCTTGGAGATTGTGACTGAACTCGAACCCTTTGAAATGTCGCTGATCAACAGTCTCACCGAGATGGAACGGTTCCTGACAGACGTGGGTCATCCCGCGGTGAAGGCGAACATTGACATCAGCCACATGGTGCTCAGCGACAGCCCGCCTGAGCAGCTGGCCATGCTCAAGGGCCGCGCCGGACACGTTCACATTTCCGATTGCGATGGCAAGGTGCATGGCGATCTGCCTCCCGGACGGGGCGTCGTGCCGTTCGTGCCTTATTTGCAGGCGATTAAGGATCTCGGCTTCGAGGGCGCTATCAGTCTCGAATTGGAGTACGCGCCAGATCCTTCCAAAATCGTCGAGTGGGTTACCGAGGCCTACACGGCGACCGACAAATTGATGGCCCAGGTAGGACTCCGTGGCTAAGGCGGTAGCACGGTGGGTTTGCCATCACCCGGCGAGGCGTCCGCGACGGGTCGAAAAGGTTGAGGACCGACGTCGGCATCCGAGCTTCGATAATCATGGGCCAGTGGATAGCGCTTTGTTGCCGATTCATGATTCATGACAGCCAATCCCAGCTGCCGAGCGTTGTTGATACACCCAGTCCGCCGCGCGGCCTCGCGGGCGGCGTTGACTGCCGGCAGAAGAAGAGCCACGGGCAGGGCGATAAAGCAAAAGACCGCGGCCACGCTGATAATAACAATGACCGGCACCGATGATCCCGGGGAAGCGGGCGGAGGCGGAACCACCATTGGCTGTTGCGTTGGCGAATCCTCCGAAACGATTTCCGCGACAGGAACATCTTCAACTGGAATCGCATTCCTTACTGGAGTGGCATTTTGCTGAATAACTTCATCGTAGGCCTGCTGCGTAATCTGTAAACGTTCACAAACCTTTTCCACGGCGCGGATCATCCTTTCCCAGGATATGTCTTCGAGTTTGAGTTCGCCCATAACCCGATTGCAACCGCAGACGGATACAAAAACGAGGTGAATACGTCAACGAACAACACCCGGTCGTTCTCCGGCCGTGGGCGCCTAGGTCGCGGATTGAACAGAACCTATTCGAGATTCGCATGGCGCGAAAACATCTCGTCAGCCGTCATGCTTTGACGATGCATCAGCGAGAGTACAAGGCAATCGAACAACACGAACAGAGACTGCTCAAAGAGGCTTGCCATCGGTTGGATCGAGATTATCCGGTCGTCCGCATCGGGCGCTTTGGGCGACGGGGCTGGGATCAGCACGATTTGGTCGGCCACGTCTGCGATCGGTGATTGCTCCGCGAGCGTAACGAGCAAGATCGACGCTCCCAACTGCCGAGCGCGTGTTGCCACAGCGACCAGGCTCTGCGTTCGCCCCGAACCCGAGGCGATGACCAGTAAGTCTCCCGCGGCGATGGCCGGTGTCGTCGTCTCGCCAACCACATACACCGACTTGCCCATGTGCATCAGTCGCATGGCAAAACCTCTTGCACCCAATGCGCTGCGGCCCGCGGCGGCCACGAATATCCTGGGCGCGCGGTCCAGTTTCTCCAAAGCTTGCTCTAAATGGGAGTCTGTGACCTTTTCCAGGCAGGCGGCAATCTCAGCGGTGACATGGGCAATCGTATCACGCAGTGTCAGCATGAGGAGTAGCAGCTTCGATGGTTTCTTTGATTCGTTTCGCGGCCTGACGGGAATCGGAGGCGGTAGCAATACCGCCACCGACCACAATAATATCGGCTCCCAGGTCGAGCGCCGACGGCACGTTCTGCAGATTGATGCCACCAGCAATCGCCAGGCGACATTGTACGGCGGCGCGCACCTCCTGCAAATGGACAAGCGGATCGACCCCGCTTGCCTGCACATCGTAGGCCGTGTGCAAGCAAATGACGTGCGCACCCAACTGCTCAAGCTGTTGCGCTCGCCGCACCAGGTCCACGACATGAATCATGTCAATCATGACCAGCCCGTCATGCTCCCCTGCTGCCTGCAACGCCCCGCGGATCGTCTTATCGTCCGCGACGCCCAGCACCGTCACGAAATCCGCACCCCGTCGAAAGGCACTGGATGCTTCCAGGTGACCAGCATCGGCGATCTTTGTGTCCGCCAGATATTGTTTGTCCGGATAACGCGCGCGAATTGATTCCAACGCCGCCAGTCCCTCTTCAATCAAGAGGGGAGTGCCAATCTCCGCAATGTCGAAATAGGGGTGAGTGGATTCGACGAGCTGCAACGCGTCGTCGATGGTGGTTGTATCGATCGCTAGTTGTAAAAGTGCCATCGTTTCTCCATCTGGCAGAGGCTACCGGCTTCAACCTAACTTCCAATCCGTTCTCCCCACCATTGTCGAAAAGGCTCGTTTCGACGTTACTTCAGCTCTGGCCCCGGCACGCGGACACGCGGCAAAGGGTCTACCGTTCCAGCATAGCTCGCCGCCAGTGGCTCAATGGCCCGTCGGGCCGATTCTGGCCAATGCTCAATCTCAGCCTGAGCTAAACCGGCCGTTTGTGCCTGAGTCGCCTCTTGCTGGTCAGAGAACATCGGATGATACCAAATTGTAATCACCGTCCGCTCTTGATTCGACGCATTGGCGTGCGCGGAGTGCAAGGCGCGTCCATCTCCCAACACCAGATCACCGGCACGGGCAAGAACGTCGATCTCGCCATCGGCTGTGGCGTACAGCGGCGAATCAGGATCCTCCATGCGGCGAGTTCCACCCGTGTGAGCCGTGCCGATCAAGTCATGCAGTGGATGTCGACGGCGATGGGAACCGGGGATCACGCGCAGGCAGCCATTTTCACGGGACGTATTCGTCAAGTAGTACATCGCGAAGAGTAGGGGAGTGATCTCCGTATAAGTCCGCGGTTCGCCGGTCCACATCGTACAGTCCTGATGCCAAAACAACGGCGGACTATGCGGCGGTTTGCTGATTAAGTAGGCCCGGGAAAACCGGATGTCCTGGAAACCCAAATGTTGTAGGGCGTCCAGGGCCTTGGGCCACATAATGAACTCCACCAACTCCGGCAGTTCGCGATTGGGCACCATCGAACCAGTCGATCTTTGCTCGCGTCGATGCTCGTCACTAATCTCAGCAATCTTACTGGCCGCGATGGTCCGCACCTGTTCGAGCATCACCGCATCGAGAATACCCTCAAGGACACAGACACCCGCGCGAAACAGGGCATCCCGTTTCGTATTCCAGTAATCCAATTCTTTTGAGCTATTATCTCGGTTCATAACCAGACATTCGTTGCTTGCGACTTCCTGCGTTTGCGATCGATCATTATACGGTTTTCCAGAACTGTCACGGCCCGGCGGACAACGCCGTGAACGATTTTTGTAGCTGAATTACTAGGGGTTCGGCCCCATCGAGGACCCCCGCGAGCTTGCAGACTGTCGATTTAATCGGCGCGTAGGCGAACGGGGGCCGTTAGGCCTGCGGTTGTCCGGCTATTTTGCTTCCCAAGGTTGTGCATATTCGCGCATCGGGTCGCAAACACTGGCCTTAGTGGGCAGCCTCGTCCACTGCGGGCCTAACGGCCCCCGGTGGACGAGGCTGCCCAGGCCGACGATCCGCGGACGCTGGAGGTCGACATCAAATCGACCCACGTCTGGAAAGAGTGGAAGCATTCCGCGCCCTTGATCGGTTGTCGCTGCGGTCCGACGGAGCGATACGTTTTCGCGTCGGCGATGGATTCCACCGTCCAGCGTTGGGACTTGGATACCGACAAGCACGCGGCGTTTGGCGGGCACGATAGTTGGCTGCGAGCGATCGGTTTTTCGCCGGATGGCCGGCAAACGTTCACCGCTGGCTACGATGGCAAGATGTGCTTTTGGGAAACCGAGTCGGAATTGGCAAAGCCGACTCGCGAATTGGCTGCCCACGACGGCTGGGTGCGTTGGCTTTCGGTTCATCCCGATGGCCAGTTGCTCGCCACCGCCGGCAACGATTTGCTCGTGAAGATTTGGTCCACCGAAACCGCGGAACTCATTCACACTTTTAAAGGTCATGAGAAGCACGTCTATAGTACGCTTTTTCATCCTCAAGGCGAATGGCTGCTGACCGGTGATCTCAGCGGTGTCGTTAACCAGTGGGAAATCGAATCTGGAAAACTCGTGCGGTCATTCGATGCGAAAAACCTGGCTCATGGCGTCGGCGGAGTTCGCTGCCTGGCCGTGAGTCCCGATGGCCAGCAGCTGGCTTGCGGCGGGCTCCATAAAGCGTCAAACCCGTTTGCCGGTGTACAAGAGCCTCTCGTACTTATCTTCGACTGGGAATCCGGCGAACAGCTGCGGACTCACGAGGCAACGGAAATCGATCGCGGCATCGCCCGGCGAGTTTTCTACCAAGCGGACGGCACACTTGTCGGTGCGTCGGGCGGCGGCACGGGCGGTTTCTTGCTCTTTTGGAAGACCGAGAAAACGGAATTTCATAAATTCAAGCTGCCGGCAACGCTCCACGACATGGACCTGCATCCCAACGGGCTAGACATCGTCACCGCTCATCACGACGGTCACCTTCGGATCAGTCGCATGGCCGCGAAGGCATAAGAATATGACTAGTGCTGTGTCACAGCTAAAAGTTAGGATAGGGGGTGGCTGGGGTCGAGCGCAGCGAGCCCCCAGCGATTCACGCACACGCGCATCACGCGTCTGGGGGCTC
>Ga0310121_10001417_pt1 | contig 24595 bp, 24 predicted proteins | sample CB27_Tmax_986_MG_FD_203504 | JGI IMG/M metagenome (GOLD analysis project Ga0310121, IMG submission 203504) | Marine microbial communities from Western Arctic Ocean, Canada - CB27_Tmax_986 | ecosystem: Environmental > Aquatic > Marine > Oceanic | place: Canada: Western Arctic Ocean | collected...
TTTTACAATTTGTTTCATTGCTGCAGCAGCATCCTCTACCATTGCTACAGTTTTATTCAAATCAATGATATGAATCCCATTTTTCTCCATAAATATATAAGGAGCCATAGCTGGGTTATACTTTTTCTTAAGGTGTCCAAAGTGAACGCCTGCTTGTAATAATTCTTGGAAGTTTGTTCTTGACATGTTTACTTTCTTTTTTTCGTTAAGCAACTGCTAGGTAGAAGTTATTATTTACTTGTCCTAACAGTTTAGATGCTAAACATTTATTAATAATTTGTATTACTCTATCTTTTAACCCACTGGAATTTCTTCCTTGCTTTTTTCTGTCCTGGTTTTTTACGCTCAACAATTCTTGAATCTCTTGTAAGCATTCCTTCAGGTTTTAATGAAACTCTATTTTCAGGATTTATTTCGCAAAGTGCTCTTGAAATAGCCAAACGAATAGCTTCTGACTGACCAGTAGTACCACCGCCATTAACATTTGCTTTTACATCAAACTTTCCAGCAAGATCAGTAATATTAAAGGGTTGCTCTAACTTATACTGCATAGTATCAACAGGAAAATATTCCTTAAAATCCTTGCCATTTACAGTAATGTTTCCTTTCCCTTTTGACATATAGATTCTGGCAACTGATGCTTTTCTTCTACCTATTGTGTGAATTGTCTCCATAGTTTATTTTAAGTCGTTTAAGTTAAGTGCTTTTGGCTTTTGAGCTTCTTGATCGTGCTCAGCGGCTGCATATATATAACAGTTTCTCAAGATAGCTGCTCCTAATTTATTTTTAGGCAACATCCCTCTCACCGCATGCTTTACAACAGAAGTTTCATCTTTTGCTAACATTTCAGCAGGAGAAATTCTCTTTTGTCCACCAGGATATCCTGTATAAGAAAAGATTCTTCTATCTTCCATTTTGTTTCCTGACATTACAATTTTACCTGCATTAAGGATAATTACAAAATCACCACAATCAGCATGGGGAGTAAAATTTGTTTTGTATTTTCCTCTTAAAATTTTGGCAACTTTTGAAGCCATTCTTCCAAGAGTTTGTCCTTCAGCATCAACAACAAACCACTGCTTGTTTGCTGTTTCTTTATTTGCTGATAATGTTTTATAACTTAATGTATCCACAATATATATGTTTTAGTCCTTTTATAAAGGGTCGCAAAATTACACTTTTTTATAATTCTGCAAAATAATATTAACTATATATTAACAATCGCTTTTAGCTCTTTTCCAATCTTAGTAAAAGCGGCTATGGCTTTATCCAAATTTTTACGGCTATGAGCTGCTGAAATTTGCACCCTTATTCTAGCTTTCCCTTTTGCTACAACTGGAAAAAAGAAGCCAATTACATAAATTCCTTCAGCCAATAATTTCTCTGACATCTGCTGAGCCAATTTCGCATCATACAACATAACTGGCACAATAGGATGAGAACCTTTTTTAATATCAAAACCTACATCCGTCATTTTAGCTCTGAAATAACTTGTGTTTTCTTCTAATTTATCCTTCAAACTTGTAGTTGTACTTAACAAATCAATCACTTTTGAAGCAGCCCCAACAATTGATGGCGCCAATGAATTTGAAAATAAATACGGACGAGATCTTTGGCGCAACATATCAATAATTTCTTTTTTAGCTGAAGTAAAACCACCCATTGCTCCACCCAAAGCCTTTCCTAAAGTAGATGTGATAATATCTACCCTGCCCATCACGCCACAATATTCATGCGTTCCTCTACCTGTTTTACCTACAAAACCCGTAGAATGAGAATCGTCTACCATTACTAAGGAATCATATTTCTCGGCCAAATCACAAATTTTATCCAATTGTGCCAAAGAACCATCCATAGAAAACACGCCATCCGTAACAATTATCCTATTGCTTTGGCTTTGCGCTTTAATCAATTGTGCTTCCAAATCCGCCATATCATTATTTGCATAACGATATCTTTCTGCCTTACATAGCCTCACTCCATCAATAATAGATGCATGATTTAAAGAATCAGAAATAATAGCGTCTTCCTTATCAAACAAAGGCTCAAATACTCCCCCATTTGCATCAAAAGCAGCTGCATATAATATAGTATCCTCCATACCTAAAAATTCAGAAATCTTTTTTTCTAAGTTTTTATGAATATCTTGTGTCCCACAAATAAAACGTACAGATGACATTCCGTAACCATGAGTATCCAAAGCATCTTTTGCTGCCTGAATAACATCAGGATGAGAGGATAATCCTAAATAATTATTAGCGCAAAAATTCAGCACCTCTTCACCTGTACTTACACGAATACTTGCTCCTTGAGGATTGGTAATTATTCTTTCTTTTTTATACAATCCAGCTTCCTGAATATTTACCAATTCATCTTGTAGTTGCTGTTGGAATTTTCCTAACATAATTTTATTTTTTGTAAGGATAAAAGTACATAAATAAAAAAAGGAGGCAAACGCCTCCTTTTTATTCTATTTCTATAATCTAGCCGTTAAACCACTCCTTGATCTAACATTGCATCTGCTACTTTTACAAATCCTGCAATATTAGCTCCTTTCACATAGTCAATATAATCACCTTCTTGTCCGTATTTTTCACAAGATTCGTGAATGTCTTTCATAATTTGTTTTAGTTTAGTATCAACTTCTTCTCTTGTCCAATTCATTCTAAGTGAATTTTGACTCATCTCTAAACCAGAAGTTGCTACCCCACCAGCATTAGATGCTTTACCAGGAGCAAATAAAATTTTTGCATTTTGGAACACCTCAATAGCTTCAGGAGTTGAAGGCATATTTGCCCCTTCCGAAACACATATACATCCATTAGAAACTAAAGTTTTTGCTTCTGCTTCATTAAGCTCATTCTGTGTTGCACAAGGCAGAGCGATATCACAATTTACTCCCCACGGTCTTCCTTTATGGAATTCACATCCAAATTTATCAGCATATTCCTTAATTCTACCTCTTCTTACATTTTTAAGCTTCATTACAAATGCTAATTTCTCAGTATCAATTCCATTTGCATCATATATATAACCTGAAGAATCCGAAAGGGTAACTACCTTAGCTCCAAGCTCAGTTGCTTTTTCACAAGCGTATTGCGCAACATTTCCAGATCCTGAAATTGCCACTGTTTTCCCTGCAAAAGAATTTCCTTTTACTTCCAACATATTTTGTGCAAAATATACATTTCCGTATCCAGTAGCTTCAGGGCGAATTAAAGAACCTCCCCAGCTCATTCCTTTGCCAGTAAGTACCCCCGTAAATTCATTTCTTATTCTTTTGTATTGCCCGAACATAAATCCGATTTCTCTACCGCCAACACCTATATCTCCTGCAGGAACATCCGTATTTGCCCCTATATGACGACATAGCTCTGTCATAAAAGATTGACAAAATTTCATTACTTCATTATCCGATTTTCCTTTTGGATTAAAATCAGAACCTCCTTTACCTCCTCCCATTGGAAGAGTAGTTAATGAATTTTTAAATACTTGCTCAAATCCTAAAAACTTAAGGATAGATAGGTTTACCGATGGATGAAATCTTAATCCTCCTTTATATGGCCCGATTGCAGAATTGAACCCTATTCTGTATCCTCTGTTTACTTGCGTGTTTCCAGCATCATCTAACCATGGTACTCTGAACATCAATACACGCTCAGGCTCTACCATTCTCTCCAATAACATTTTGTTATTATATTTCGGATTTTCTTCCATAAAAGGAATAATCACTTCCGCTACCTCCTCAACCGCTTGTAAGAATTCAGTTTCACCAGCATTTTTAGCGGCTACTTCACTCATAAAATCATGGATTTTCTGTCCCATATTTATTTGTATTGATTAAAAGTTTTATTTCTAAATTTTGGGCAAATGTATAGTATTTTTCTAAAAAGCAAAAAAATTATATATTCTTCTTATAAATTTTGCCTGGCAAAGAAATAATAAAGCCTTTAAATTCTGCTTGCAACAATTCATTTGCTGCCTTTGAAAACCCCCAATCCAAATTTTCTACTATCAGATCAATATGTAATTCTTTTTCAGCAAGCAACTCAATTATTTTTTGCTCGTTAGAACTTAGTTCAACAAAAATCTGCTGCTGAATTGCTTTTTCTTTTACATCCCAATTAAGCCCTTTTATAATATCCTCTGCTGATTCAATCAAAATTGCTTGTTGTGTTTTGATCAAATAATTACAGCCTTTTGCCTTTGTATCAATAGGATTTCCTGGAACAGCAAAAACCTCTCTATTGTAAGAATTTGCAATATCTGCTGTAATTAGTGAACCTCCTTTAACAGGGCTTTCAATAACTATAGTAGCATCCGAAAGCCCGGCAACTATTCTGTTTCTCGAAACAAAATTTTGAGGAAGCGCTACAGTTTTACTCATATAATCAGTTAGTAAACACCCCTTTTCTGAAATCTGTTTTGCTATAGCCGCATGAACACTAGGGTATACTTTGTCCAAACCATGCGCAAAAACAGCTACCGTTTTTAATCCATATTTCAAAGCTGCTTTATGGGCTGCAATATCTATACCATGTGCTAAACCGCTTACAATTACCGGATTATAAGGAGCTAAATCTTTCACCAATTTTTCTGTAAATAATTTTGCAGAAGCTGAAGCCTTGCGCGTTCCAACCATACTAACAAAATTACTTTCCCAATTTACATCTCCTTTAAAATAAAGGTTAAGCGGAGCATCTTCACATTGTTTTAGTCTATTTGGATAGTTTTTATCTCCATAAAATAAATGCTGAATTCCATTGTTTTCTATAAATTGCAATTCTTCTACAGCTTTCGACAGTACATTTGCATTAATAATGGAATTGACTAATACTTTCCCAATCCCATCTACTTTTTCCAAATCTGATTTTGAACTTAAAAAAATTGCTTTAGCACTACCAAAATAAGCTAATAATTTCTTTCCAATTTTATCCCCAACTCCCTCAATTAAGGAAAGGGCTATTTGATTTTTCTTTTCATCTTCACTCACTTTCATTCAAATTTTTATATTTGTCAGATTAACAACTACCGAGTAAATATATGAGAAAATTCTTTACACTACTTACAGTTATAGCCTGTAATTTCACTTTTTATGGACAAAACATAAATGGGACCATAACCGATAACGATAATAATGAAGAACTCATTGGGGTAAATATAATACTCAGCAATGGAACTGGGACCTCAACAGATGTGTTTGGGAAATACAACCTAAAAACAGCTATTGGCACACAAAAAGTAATTTTCCGGTACATTGGATATGAAGATATAGTAAAAGAAATCACATTAGCTGAAGGAGAAACTAAAACAATAAACATCTCGTTAGCACAAGCTAGTGAACAGCTGAGCACAGTAGTAGTTTCTGCAGGTAGATTCGAGCAAAAAATAGAAGAAATCACCGTATCAATGGAAGTAATAAAACCTAGCTTAATTGAAAATAAAAACACTACAGATATACAGACCGTTATGGATCAGGTACCTGGAGTGAATATTACGGATGGGCAAGCTAATATTAGAGGTGGGAGTGGGTGGAGTTATGGTGCAGGAACAAGAGTATTAGTAATGGTAGACGATATGCCATTAATTTCAGGAGATGCTGGGCAAGTTCAGTGGAAACTAATTGCTACCGAAAACATTCATCAGATTGAGGTGATAAAAGGAGCATCCTCCGCTCTTTATGGTTCGTCTGCCCTTAATGGTATAATTAATATTAGAACAGCTTTTCCTTCAGAAAAAAAGGTTAATAAGAATACAACTTCTTTAGTCTCTAGAATTTTACCTGGATACACAAAGGTAAATATGCATTTTGGATTAATTGATAAACCCAAACGAGAAGAACTTAATTGGAATGGAGAAAAAAGAAGAGCTTTTAAAGGTATTGAATTTTTACATGCAATGAAGCTACATAATCTGGACCTATCATTAGGAGGTAATATCTTTTTAGATGATGGTTATAGATTTGGAGAGGTAACCGATAGGAAAAGATTCAATATAAATTCTACCTATAAAAGCAAAAAGATTGAAGGGCTTTCCTATGGTGTAAATGCAAATTTCTTATTTCAATCAACTGGCGCAGCAATCATATGGAATAGTCTAGATGAAGCTTATATTCCATTAGAGAGATCCGTTACAACTACAAGTGGTGACACCTATAATGTTGACCCTTTTATAACATATATTAAAGGAAATAATCGGCATTCATTAAAAACACGATATTTAAAAGTAATTAATGACAATAGCACTAAAGGAGTAGATGCAGGACAAGATAATGAGTCTGAGATTTATTATTCAGATTATCAATGGCAAAAAAACCTTGAAAAGTACGGGCTTAGGGTTACTATAGGAACAACAAATGAAATGGTGTATGCTCGTTCTGATTTATTTAATGGAAAAAGTAACAGAACAAATAATTCTTTATACACACAATTGGATAAAAAACATGGAAGATTAAACATCTCATTAGGGGCTAGATATGAAAAATTTAGATTAAACTCTAATGAAAAATATTTTATGGAGGGAGACTCAATAAATAGTTTTTCAGCTGGAAGACCTATTTTTCGAACTGGCTTAAATTATCAGTTAGCAGAAGCTACATATGTAAGAGGGTCATGGGGGCAAGGTTATCGTTTCCCGTCAATGGCTGAGCTTTTTATTTCTACAGAAATAGCAAAAGATATATGGGTTTTTCCTAATGCAAGCTTAAAACCTGAAAATGGATGGAGTGCAGAGCTTGGAATTAAACAAGGAGTAAAAATTAGAAATTGGATGGGGTATTTAGATCTTGCAGGCTTTTTAATGCAATATGATGATATGATGGAGTTTTCGTTTGGGGTGTGGGGAACAAGTGGTACTCAAGCTGATCTAGGGTTTAAGTCTGTAAATGTTGGGGAAACTCAAATTAGTGGTTTGGAATTTAGCGTTAGTGGACAAGGGAAAATTAATAATAGTCTAACTGTTAATATTCTTGCCGGCTATACTTATATACAGCCAATTCCTTTAACCCCAGATCATGTGTATGCTATAGTTGACGGTAATGGGCAGGAGTTAACATATAATAATAGTAGTTCAGACCCCTCTGTTTTAAAATATCGATATAAGCATTTAGTAAAATTTGATACAGAAATTATTTTTAAAAAATTTGCGCTTGGTGGAAGTTTCCGTTATAATGATTTTATGCAAAATATTGATGCAATTTTTGCTGATACTATTTTCTTTCCATCTATAGTCCCGGGGATACCGGAGGCTAGGGAAAAATTTAAAGGGGGTGATATAATTATTGACGCAAGATTGGGTTATCAATTCAATAATATGATAAGATTTGGTTTTGTAGTAAACAACCTGCTAAATAGAGAGTATATGAGCCGTCCAGCCAACATGATGCCACCAAGAACTTTTGCTATGCAATTAGCAATTAAAATATAGCATGAAAGTAGTTGGCATTATCCCTTCTCGTTACAAATCAAGTAGATTTCCAGGCAAACCGCTTACAGATATTTTAGGTAAAAGCATGATCAAAAGAGTGTATGAGCAATGTAAAAAGTGTGCACTACTTGATGATGTAATTGTAGCAACTGATGATGATAGGATTTCAGAACATGTACAAAACTTTGGAGGCAAAGCAATTATGACTTCAACTACTCATCAATCAGGGACAGATAGATGTAATGAGGTTGCTCAAAAATTATATGCTCATTATGACTTGGCAGTAAATATTCAGGGTGATGAACCATTTATTAATCCTGAACAAATTAACCAAATCGCTTCCCTTTTCAGCTCACCTGAAATAAGCATTGCTACTTTAGCAAAAAAAATAGAAACCCCTGCTTTATTAATGGATGTAAATAGCCCAAAAGCTATTTTTGATAATCATGGTATTGCTCAAAATTTCTGCAGAAGCATTACTAAAATCAAGCCCAAACAAGTCTATTACAGGCACATAGGTATTTATGGGTATCGCACACAAACCCTTGCTGAGATTTGCAAATTACCAGCTTCAGAAAAAGAAAAAACTGAACGACTGGAACAACTCAGGTGGCTTGATAATGGCTATAAAATTAAAGTAGGAATTACTACCTTTGAATCTTTGTCGATAGACACTCCAGAGGATATTAAAAAAATCAAAGCTCAAATGAGATAAATTCCTTAGTTTTGTTCCCATGAATAAAACAGTTGACCATTATATTTCAGAACTCTTATTTTTGCACGATTGTGTAATCCTTCCTAATTTTGGAGGTTTTGTCGGCAACCCACAATCTGCCAAGTTGAATAAAATTACAGGTATATTAAGCCCGCCATCTAAGCAAATTCTTTTTAATACAAATTTAAAAACGAATGATGGATTATTGATTACCCATGTTTCAAATCAGGAAAATATAAGTCAAGATTTAGCAAAAAATGAAATAGTAGATTTTGCAACTCAAATTTCAGCAAAGCTACATAGTGCAAAAGTATTACGCATTGACAGAATTGGTTTATTCACTTTAGGAAAAGAAGGAAATGTCATCTTTTTACAAGATAGCGCTAGCAATTATAGTTTGGATGCTTTTGGTATGAACGCAACGCATAATAAAACAATATCCAGAGTAAATGAGGTGGAAGGAAAAGTCGTTTCCACTATACAAAACATCCGTCCTCAAAATAAAACTCCAAGAGCATTTTTAAGAGCAGCAGCTGTAATTATTCCTTTAGTCGCCCTCTCCTATTTAAGCATTTCTCAGCAAGATAGAATCAATAATGTATATGCTCAAATGGCTACATTGAATCCTTTTGCTACAACTGAAGTTTTTACGCCTGTTACAATAATTAATACTGATAAAATAATCGGCATTAGTATTCAAGATAATAATACTTTAAATAATCAAAATAAAGGTGCAATTGACTGGGAAAAGATTGCTAAAGAATTAGATGAAAAAGAATTAACTACTAATAAAAAAAGTAATACTAACAATAAAACTAGAATAAAAACCTCCTATAAAGAAAATCACTACTACATTATTGCAGGGGCTTTTGCCGAGCAGAAAAATGCGCAGAAAATGATGGCAAAATTAAAGAAAGAGAATTACAATGCTGAGATTGTTGAAGGAGGAAAGCTTATGAGAGTAAGTTATAATTCGTTTACAAATAAAGATGCTGCCATTTTAGCACTCAAAGAAATAAAGCAAGAAAATCCTTCTGCTTGGTTGCTTACAAAATAAATAATGGAAACAAAAACCCCAAAAGAGTCAAGAGCAATTTTAACTGAAATTGTATTGCCTAACGACACCAACAACCTTAATAATTTGATGGGAGGCCGGCTGTTACATTGGATGGATATTGCAGCTGCAATTACTGCACATAGACATTGTAACCAAACATGTGTAACTGCATCTGTAAATAATGTTTCTTTTGAACACCCAATTCCTAAAGGCAGTATTGTTACTTTGGAGGCAAATATTTCTCGTTCATTTTTTTCATCAATGGAAATATTTATTGATGTATGGATTGAAGACACGCTTTCTGGAAATAAAACAAAATGTAATGAGGCAATTTACACTTTTGTAGCGGTAGATAATATGGGAAAGCCTATCAAGGTTGCTGGAGTAGTTCCTGAAACTGAATTAGAGCAAATTAGATATGATGGGGCGCTAAGAAGAAAACAATTAGCATTAATATTATCTGGCAAAATGGAAACAAAGGATGCTACTGAACTAAAAGCATTATTCGCTTAAAAATAAATTTTCATCAATTTCTTGCATACATTTAAAATGTCCTTTTGGGCATTTATCATACCCAATCTTGGAACAAGGACGACAATTTAAACCCTTAACTTCAATTATTTTAGAATTCTCTGCCCTATAAGGATACATCCCAAATGCTGGAACTGTATTTCCCCAAACTGAATAGATTTTCTTTTTAAATGCTGCTGCAATATGCATCATACCAGTGTCATGTGTAATAACATAATCTGAATGTTTGATTAGAAATGCTGATTGCATAATAGTATATTTTCCGCATGTATTGACTGTATTTTTAGCATCACTATTAATTTGCTTTCCTCTATCAATATCATCAGAGCCTCCAATTAAGAGAATAGGTTTATTAATTTTTTTACAAATTGAAATTATTTTTTGAGTTGGCAACATTTTTGTTGCATGTTGTCCTCCAATTACAAAAGCAATATAATCTTTTGGGAATTGAGAAATATCAACTGAATCATTATCTGATAAAAAGAAATCTAGGCCTTTATCATCATTTTTAATGTTAAGATGTTTAATGGTTGAGAGGTATCTATCTACAATATGAACATTAGGAAGGCTGTTTATTTTAAATTTTGTGAGTAAAAATTTATCTATATTTAGTTTATTAAACCTCTTTGACGGAACACCTAGTTTTAGTTTAAGTATTCTGCTTCTAAAATTGTTATGTAAGTCAATTACAAAATCGTATTTTTCTTTTTTTAAGTCCTTTATTGCCTCATTAACAGAGCGTTCTATTTGATATACATAATCAATATATGGGTTGTTTTTAAGTAATGTAATATATGCTGATTTAGTAAGAAAATGCACCTCAGCATTTAATTGTTTTTTTAGCATCCGAACCACAGGAGTCGTCAGCACTATATCGCCAATTGACGAGAATCGGACAACTAATATTTTAAGTGGTTCTTGCACAGGGTAAAACTAAGAAATTTATCCTAGTTTTGCGCTCATGAAATTGATTGATACCCACAGCCACTTATACAGTTCTGAATTTGATCAGGATAGAACGGTAGTAGTAAAAGCAGCTATTAGTGCAGGAGTAAGCACTATTCTATTGCCTAATATCTCTAGTAAATACACCAAAGGAATAACCAGCTTATGTGCTGAATTTCCTGACAATTGTTTTGCTATGATGGGCTTACATCCATGTGATGTAAAAGCGGAAACCTTAACCAGTGAACTACAACATGTTCAAGAAGAATTAGCAACAGGGAAGTACATTGCTGTTGGGGAAATTGGTTTGGATTTGCATTGGGATAAATCCACGCTTGAGATTCAAAAAAAAGCTTTTATTCAGCAAATTGAATGGGCTAAACACTATAATTTACCCATTGCCATTCATGTGCGCGATTCTTTTACTGAAGCTATAGGGATTATTGAAAAACTAAATGACAACAATTTAAGAGGCGTTTTTCATTGCTTTACAGACAATGCAGAAGATGCGCAAAGAGTTATTAATTTAGGTGGTTTTTATTTAGGAATTGGAGGGGTCCTAACTTTTAAAAATTCAGGATTGGACAAAACAATCAAGGAAATTAATATCCAACATTTGATATTGGAAACTGACTCTCCATATCTAGCACCTACTCCTAATAGAGGGAAAAGAAATGAAAGCAAATACCTTGTAAATATTGCCGAAAAACTAGCAGAAATTCATACTATTGAGCTTTCGGAAGTGGCGCGCATTACTACCGAAAATGCCAAACAATTATTCAACTTATGAAACAAAAAATCTTATTAGTATATACAGGCGGAACCATAGGTATGGTAAAGAATAAAGTAAAAAATACCTTAGTTCCTTTCAATTTTGATGGCTTGCTTAAAGCCATTCCTGAGCTGAAAAGTAAAGAATTATATTTAGAGAATATCAGTATAAAAAACCCAATTGATTCCAGTAATATGCACCCCAATATTTGGGTAGAAATAGCCGAAATTATTGAAAATAATTATACTAATTATGATGGTTTTGTAATTCTGCATGGTACAGACACTATGGCTTATACAGCATCTGCCTTTAGTTTTATGTTGGAAAATTTGAGTAAAGCCGTAATTTTCACAGGCTCGCAAATTCCTATTGGCGCAAGAAGAAGTGATGCCAAAGAAAACCTCATCACAGCAGTGGAGATTGCGGCAAGTGGAAAAGTAAATGAGGTATGTATTTATTTTGAAGATCAATTGTACAAAGGAAACCGAACAGTAAAAGTAAATACAGAACATTTTGAAGCTTTTGAATCGCCTAATTACCCTATTCTGGCTGAAGCTGGCGTGAATATTAAGTACAAATCAGTATTACAAAAAAAGGGAAATCAGGGACTAGTCGTTCATAAAAATTGTTCAGATGATGTAGCTATTCTGAAACTATTTCCAGGCATAAAAATAGCAACTATAGAGGCTATTATCAAGAGCGCTAAAGGAATAATTATTGAAAGTTTTGGGGCAGGAAATGCATCAACTAACGCTGAATTTACCCTATTACTCAGCCAAGAAATAAAGGAGGGGAAAATTATCATGAATATTAGTCAGTGTTTGCATGGAGAGGCTGTAAGGGGGCAATATGAAACGAATGAACCTTTTGAGAAAGCAGGTGTTATTTGCGGAAAAGATATGACTACAGAAGCTGCAATTACTAAACTAATGTTTTTATTAGGACAAGGAATAAGTAATGATAAAATCAAGCAATTATTCCAAACTGATTTAAGAGGGGAAGTTTCCTGCTAATTTTTTAGATTTGCTGCCAAATTGGTGAGGTGGCCGAGTGGCTTAAGGCGCACGCTTGGAAAGCGTGTAAACGGGAAACTGTTTCGGGGGTTCGAATCCCTTCCTCACCGCATACTAAACTAAGAAACCCTTGTTTATCAATAATTTACAAGGGTTTTCTTTTTTCTGTTGTCAGATTTGTTGTCGTTTTAGAGCTAAAACATAGCTTTATTCCTCCTCTTCATTATTAGCAAAGAGTTTAATGTTGATATTAATAGGCTCTATTTCTTCAATTTCTTCATATGCTTTTACCTTTCCAATTGAATAAGGAAGTAGTTTAGAGATAGCATTGATATAATCTGTAGGAGACTCTATCTTATCTAGCATCTCCATTATCTTGTTTCCGTCAATTGCTTGGCTTATATGCTCGCTTATGAGCTTAGACGTTGTGCTTACTGAACCTTTAGGTCTTCCTATAGGGTTTCCGCTTGTTCCTTTCTTAAATGGCATATTATATTGTTTAGTATATAATAGAAAAGATGCTTATTTATTTAGCACTACAATCCTCACTAAAATAATGTTGTTGGTCTATATTGCCAGGAGGATATTTAGCAAACGTCCAATTAGCTGTTGACCAAACACTATCATCTACATTAATACAAGTTAGATTTGGATTGTTATTACACAGAAAAAAATCAGGATGCATATTTGTATTATTTCCATTTCTTACATCAAGGCTGGTCAGTTGATTAGAATCACACCTCAATTCAGTTAAAGCAGTATTTTGACTTACATCAAGGCTTGTGAGTTGATTAGAATAACAATACAATTCAGTTAAAGCAGTAGCGCCACTTACATTAAGAGATGTGAGTTGATTAGAATAACAATCCAAAGAAGTTAAAGCAGTATTATTACTTACATCAAGACTGGTAAGTTGATTCTCACGACAATCCAAAATAGTTAAAGCAGTATTTTGACTTACATCAAGGCTTGTGAGTTGATTATTTTCACATTTCAAAAAATATAAATCAGTATTATTACTTACATCCAAAGTCGTGAGTTGATTACCCCCACAGCTCAAAGTAGTTAAAGAAGTGTTCTGACTTACATCAAGGCTTGTTAGTTGATTCTCACGACAATCCAAAGAAGTTAAAGCAGTATTTTGACTTACATCAAGACTGTTGAGTTGATTAGTATGACAATGCAGTTCTTCTAAATTTAGATTATTACTTAAATTAATACTTGTAAGTAGATTGTCTTGGCAAGATAATCTAGTTAGAGCAGTAAAATCTTCTATACCAGTTAGGTCACTTATTCCACTAGAAGTAATTGATAAAAAAGATACTGTATTAATATTTGCAGTTGTTACAGAATCATCAAACCAAGTTCCATTACCCATACCATTCTGCTCTAAACTCAACTCAAAATTATCATCAGGCACATAAGTTTGTTGCCCAAACCCAATCATAGGGAAGCAAAGTAATATAAGTAGTAGTTTTTTCATTGTTAGTTTATTGTTAATCTTTTAACTTATGTAAATGATATGCTAAAGAAGCTGTAATTATTGCACTTAATATGCTTCCCCATTGTGGGAAAGAATAACTATTAAGGGTAAGGTCCCATCCTAAGATGTAACGTAATAGATGTAAGATAGCTACTGCTACAAAAATTACAGTTGCAAAGGTTAGTATTGTATTTTTTTTCATAATCTTAGTTTATTGTTAATTGTTTATTCTATAACTATTCTTTTCTCTACTGTTCCATCATTATAGATGTAAAAGAGAGGTTGATTTGTTTCTTTTGTTTCTCTTCCTAAGAGGTCAGTTATTTTAAGAAGCTCTTTGTTTGTTGAGTGTTCTTGTATTGCAGATGGTGGAGGACAATTATTACTAAAGTAATGTTGTGGGTCAATATCTCCATTTGCTACTGTCCAATTAGCAGTTGAATAAGCTGCATCATCTACACTAATACAAGAAAGTGTAGCATTTATTGAAGCACTAAAATTCATAGTTGTATTTTTTCCATTTCTTACATCAAGGCTAGTGAGTTGATTATTATCACAAAACCAAAAAGTTAAATCAGTATTATTACTTACATCAAGGCTTGTTAGTTGATTTTGCTGACAATACAAATAAAATATATCCGTATTATTACTTACATCCAAGCTTGTGAGTTGATTAAAAGGACATTCCAACCAAGTTAAAGCAGTATTATTACTTACATCAAGGCTGGTGAGTTGATTATTACCACAATCCAAATGAGTTAAAGCAGTAGCACCACTTACATCAAGGCTGGTGAGTTGATTATTACCACAATCCAAAAAAGTTAAAGCAGTATTATTACTTACATCAAGGCTAGTGAGTTGATTAGAGTGACACCACAAGCCAGTTATAGCAGTAAATGCTTCTATTCCTGTTAAATCAGAAATATTCAAAGAAATACAATAAAGAGTGACATTAAAGGCAGCTGCTTCACTTACTTGTATTTCGGTATCTCCATTGGTATTAATGCCTTGATATAAAATTAAATATGCTTTAAAGTTAGCGTCAGGTATGTTTACGTTTTGCCCTAAAGTCATTAAAGGCAAGCAAAGTAATATAAGTAGTAGTTTTTTCATAATCTTAGTTGTTTGTTAATCTATTGTTTTAATCCCCAAACATAGTCATAATCAATCTCTTTGTCAAGATATTTAGCGATATAAAAATTTACTATAATCATATAAATGAGGGAAGCCCTCTCTTCCCAAGTTTTTTTATATTTTTACATTTATGAGAAAGAAAATACTTTTATTAGGCTCTGGAGAGTTAGGTAAAGAAGTAGTAATTGCTATGCAAAGATTAGGGCAATATGTAATTGCAGTGGATAATTACGAGAACGCTCCCGCTATGCAAGTTGCTCATGAGTTTGAGGCAATCAATATGTTGGATGGAGCGGAATTAGATAGAATTGTTGCCAAGCATCAGCCTGATTTTATAGTCCCGGAAGTAGAAAGCATCAGAACAGAACGCTTTTACGATTATGAAAAACAAGGTTTTACAGTAATCCCATCTGCAAGGGCAGCTAATTTCACCATGAATCGTAAAGCAATTCGGGATTTGGCAGCTATTGATTTAGGAGTTAAAACTGCAAAATACAAATACGCAATATCTTATCAGCAGTTGAAAGAAGGAGTAGCATTTACAGGAATGCCTTGTGTGGTAAAACCTCTAATGTCAAGTTCAGGAAAAGGACAATCAGTTATAAAAACAGAAGCTGATATTGAAAAAGCATGGAATTATGCTCTGGAGGGCTCAAGAGGAGATTTGATGGAGGTAATTGTAGAGGCATTTATTGATTTTGATTATGAAATTACACTCTTAACACTTACACAGAATAATGGAAATACACTTTTTTGTCCACCTATTGGTCATAGGCAAGAAAGAGGTGATTATCAAGAAAGTTGGCAGCCAATGGTAATGGATGAAACTCATTTGAAAATTGCACAGGAAATGGCAGATAGAGTAACAAAAGCCTTAGGAGGGAGCGGAATTTGGGGAGTAGAATTTTTTATTGGAAAAGATGGAGTTTATTTTTCTGAACTCTCACCAAGACCACACGACACGGGAATGGTAACCTTGGCAGGAACACAAAATTTTACAGAATTTGAATTGCATGCCCGTGCTATTTTAGGAATTCCTGTTTTGGATATTCCATTAGTAAGAAATGGAGCTTCAGCTGTGGTATTGGCGGAAAAAGAAAATAACAATTTTCCTACTTTTAGTGGACTGAAAGAAGCTGCTAATTTTGAAAATACAGACTTTAAAATTTTCGGGAAACCAACTACAAGAAAGTACAGAAGAATGGCAGTTACTTTAGCTTATGGGGCAGAAAGTACTACTGAATTAGTAGAAAAAGCAAAAGAGGTTGCTACTAAAATAAAGATAGATTAAATCTTGTTAAATAGTTCTCTATTTATTTTTTAGGTAAAGGATTAAGGTTTTTGTATTTATTTTAACTTGCCCGTAATTAGCTATAGTCTTATTATTATTTTTATAGCTAATATGATAATACAGGTTATCTTTTTTCTTTAGACTTACATTTCCATATCTTGAAAAATAGCCAATTAATTGATAATTCTTGCACATATTTTCATCAATGCTAATCACCGAATTTTTAGGAATTACTGTTAAAATCAACCGAATATCTTCTATAAGATCATGATTCCTTCCAATTACTCCAATTTGTTTTACTGATAAAAACACGCTTCCTACTAAAAGAAATAAACCTAATATATAAATTTTAGTTGTTTTTTTTGGAATTATAGACGCAATAAAAGGAGCGACTAAAACACTAAAAGCAATACTAAAGAAAGGAAAGGTTGTAAGTATATAGAAACTACTTTGTTTCATGCTTACCATTATAGGAAGAACCCCTGAAGCCCCTAAAAGCAAGAAAAATAAAATCCATTTTTTTTCTGAAAGATATACTTTGAATTTTTTTCTGAAAGAAAAATAAAATATAATCAAACAAGCGGCTAATGGAGGTGCAAGGTCAAGCATTAATCTTCTTATTATATAAAATCGATTATCAACTGTTTGAATATGATTAAGACTTCTTAAAACTTGTTGATTTATATACTGATGAATGCTCTGAATTGCTGAAGGGTAGAAAAAATAAAATAATATAAAGGGAATAATTGTAAAAAAGAATAGATAACTAGTTCTAGAAAACATTTCTTTTATCTTCATTTCTTTAAACACAATAAAATGCCAGAAAAATATTGACAATGGAAACAGCCCCACAAACCCTTTTGATAAAAATGCTAAACTAAGGAATACTCCAGAAAGGAAAATGTTTTTTAACGTACTGCTTTTTAAACTTTTTAAAGATAAAAGAACAGATAGAGAAACAAAAATATTCATAGTATTTTCTAGAATATTGTTAGAACATGCCCAAGAATTAAGTGGAATCATAATCCAGAATAATAGAGGTATCCAACTTAAATTTTTTAATTCTTTTTTACTTACTTTTCCCCATATTAAGTGAATAATAATTCCTGTAAATATGAAGGTAAATAAAGAGTATAGCCGTTCAATGTAAATGCTATCCCCAAAAAAATAAAAGAAAACACTCTGTAGCCCTATGGCTAAAGGGGGATGTTCATGAAATATTGGATGTGAGAAATCTGTATGATGTAAATACCAGAAACTACCTAGCCCATCGGCTAGATTCCTAGAAATAGCAGCATAATAAAGACCATCCATAAACATCCCGTCTGACACTAATGTTGGAGCACAAATACCAAGAAATAATCCAAAAACTATAATATAATATGGCCTGCTATTTTTCATATTTTACATTTGAAAAGTGAAATAGTAGTTTGCAAAGAAATTCCAAAGTGTAGTAACTAAAATTGCTCCAAATTTAGCCAAATAAAAATTAGTTCTCATTTTATTATGAATTAGCCACAATATACTATTATTAATTAAAAGCCCAATAACTGACACAAAAAAGAAGGAAGAAAATTCAACTATTATTTCTGGGTTTTTACTTCCAAAAGTCCAAACTCTATTTAGCAAATAATTGGAGGATGCTGCTAACAGAAAGCCGATTGAATTGGAAAGATATTTATTTAAGCTAAGTTTCTCTTTGCAAACAAATGTTAATCCAAAATCTATAAAAAGTCCGGAAAATCCTACAATTATAAATTTGAGTAATTTAAATATCATTAACTTTTTTAAAATTATAGATAGACACTAGTTTTCTCACCTAATCCGAATGGTTCTTTCTTAATTATTGTTGAGAATACAAATTAGGAACTCCAAAGTAAAATTCCAATACTTTTAGTTTAAAAATATAATCGTATTTTGCTTTAATCAGCTCGGATTGTGCGACCTCATATTTTTGTTGAGCCTGTAAAAAATTAAAGGTATTCATGGCTCCATTATCAAATCTTTCTTTTGCATATTCATACGCTAATTTTCGTGCAGATAAAGTTTTTTCTGCAGCTTCATATGCCTTTAATGAGCCATTAGCATCTGTGTAAGCTTGATTAATAGTATTTTCCAAATCAAGTTTTATTTGATTTAGAGAGTATTCTAATTTTTTAACACCTAATTTACTTTTTTTAATATTAGCATTATTATTCATGCCATTAAAAACAGGGATGGAAAGCTGTAATCCAAAATTTTGCCCTGCATTTACATCTAATTGATGCGAGAATGAAGTTGGAGCATCAAAAAGCACCCTTGAGTTGTAAGAATAAAAACCGCTTAATGTTGGTAGAAGTCCTGACTTTGAAATAGATAAATCCTTTTTTGCAATTTGCAAATTAGTCTTTGCAAGTTTTATATCATTACGATTAGAAAGTGCAGCTTCATAAATTGTTTTTACTGTTGTATTTAGAATGGATGATTCAGGAGTGATGTTTGTTTCTTGTGCAATTTCAAAATGTTCAACATTTGAAATTAATAATAATTGTGCCAAAGCAATTTTTGAAAGGGTATAATTGTTTTTAGCTACTACAACATTTTGTTCCATAGTAGCTACATTGGCTTCAATTTCAAGCACATCTCCTTTTGGAATGATCCCTGATTTTAGTCTTTCTTGGGCAATATTTAATTCTTCATTAGCAATATTTAATTGAGATTCTTGAACGCCTAAACTCTCTTTGCTAAACAAGATTTGCAAATAAGAATTCGCCACCAATAAGGAAATATTTTCTTTTATATCCGCTAATTGATATTGGGAAGCAAGTATGGCTAAATTGGAACGATACAACTGTTGAATATTTTGCAATCCACTGAATAAATCTAATCCAACATTCGCATTTATTGCTGCAGAACGAGTGGTCATATTTTCCAAAATACCAGTTGTAATATTTTGCGTTAACCCTACATTCCAAGAATGTGAACCACCTAAATTAAGACTAGGCAAGAAATTACCTATTGCAGTGTTCTTATTTTGCTTTGTGATTGCTAAATCTACTTCTGATTGTTTAATGGATATATTTTTTTCAATTGCTCGTTTTATACATTGCTCCAATGTCCACGCTTCTTGTGCTTGTGTGATTACACTTAGTAATAATAGGAGGGTACTTAGTTTTAAAATTTTCATAATGTTAATTTTTAATGTACTTCAATACTTACCCCTCCTCTTTTTTCAGGTTCTGTTTTGTTCCATATTTTTATTTTATCCTCCTGAGTTACTCCAGAAAGAACTTCTGCATACACTCCGTCAGAGAGACCTAACTTTATTTCTTTTTTTTCAAATTTTTGATCTCCAATCTCAACCTCAACATAAGGCTCCTTAGTTTTTAAATCGTACTGCAAAAGCGCTTCACTAATTGCGATTACACTATCTTTTCTCTCTGTTACTATTGAAGCATTTGCACTGTAACCTGCCCTTATAAAATAGTCATCATCTAAATAAACCTCTCCTTCAATTTTAAACTGAACTGCACCAGCTTCCTCAATTCCTTTTGGAGCAATAAACTTTAATTTTGCGTTATATTCTTTCCCCTCAATAGCAGCAAGTGTAACAATTAGTGACATATCTTGTGATAATTTTCCTACTTCAGCCTCATCTACTTTCCCTTCAAAAATCATAATATTTAAATCAGCTATTGTAGCAATAGTTGTTCCAGCATTAAATGTATTGGCTTGAATTACTTGATCTCCTTTTTTTACAGGAATCTCCAAAACAGTTCCTGTTACTGTTGCTCTAATATTAGTATTTGCTATTCCTGAACCACCTGAAGATCCTATTTTAATAATTTGTAAATCACTTTTTGCATTTTCTAAATCTTGCAAAGCTTGATTGTATTGTAATTCTATGCTATTAAATTCTTGCTGAGAAATAATCCCTTTGTCAAAAAGAGTCTTGTGCCTGTGAAATTCTGCTTTAGAATTGGTTAAAATGAATTCAGAATTTTTCACTCTACCTTGTGCATTGTTAAGACTCTGTTCATTTGGCACTACTTTTATTTGAGCTAGCAGATCTCCTGCCTTTACTTCATCACCTTCTTTTACCAATATCTTTTCTATAATTCCAGCTATTTGGGGTTTTATCTCTACTTCATCTTCAGGTATTACTTTCCCGGTTGCAACTATTTTATTTTCAATAGTAGCAATAGTAAGTGTGGTAGTTTCGTATTCAACTAGCGGCTTACTGTTTGACTTAATAAAAAAGGCACTTGCAAATATTATTCCTAAAAATAAAAGGCCTAATCCAATTTTCTTACTGTGTTTCATAATTTTAATTTTAATTTATTCTTCTCTTAATGCATCTATTGGTTTAATACTTATTGCTCTCTGTGCTGGTATAAGCCCAATCAATGTTCCTAATATTGTCATTAATCCTAAAGCGCCTATAATATATGGGATTGGCACTGTTGGATTGGTAAAAGGATAGTCTGTTCCTTGTGTAGCTATATTTATCCCCGAAAGTACAATTGCTCCTAAAATAATTCCAATGATACCTGCAATAATAGTAAGAAAAACAGATTCTAAAATAATTTGTAATCTGATTTCCTTTGGAGTAGCTCCAATAGCACGTCTTATCCCAATCTCTTTTGTTCGTTCTTTTACAGAAATAAGCAGAATATTTCCAATACCAATTATTCCACCTAATATAGTGGCAAGACCAATGATTAAGGATAAGAAGGTCATACCTGAAGCAAATTTAGTAATTTGTTTAAACACTTCACCTAAATTAAATCCACCAATTGCACGCATATCAGCAGGGCTTATATTATGCCTGTCTTTTAGAACAGTTCTAATATCTTGTTCTACTTTTACAATATCAGCATCATCAAAACCGGCAACTATTAAAAAATGAACATGTTCCCCACTATTATAGAGTTTCTTATAAGTTGAGAAAGGAATATGAATATCACCATCATCTGCCATACCCCCTTCAACAACATACTTATGTATACCCACAACTTTAAAATGAATATTATTGATGCGGATAAATTCACCTATTGGATTTTCATCCTCTTCAAATAATTCTTGCCTTGTTCTTTCGCCAATTACACATACTTTTCTGTTAAATGTTATATCTGATTCATTTATGAATCTTCCTCCATCATATATGTTTTTAGTTGTAATTGTTGTAAATACTGGGTAATCTCCATAGACATTATACGTTCCTGTTTTTTGGCCATGAACTATCTTTCCGCCAGAAGTACCCCAAAGGCCACTTACATTTCTAGGAGCAATATATTGTATTTCTGGAATTTTGTTTTTTAAAGCCTGAACATCACTTAATTTTAAGCTAATTTGCCTTCCTATTTTAAATCCATTATAAGGTACAGTTGTAGATTGCCCCCAAACAAATAAACTATTAGAAGATATCCTTTCAAATTGACGCTCAAATCCGTTATCAACTCCTTTAGCTGCACCGGATAAAACTATATATAAAAAAATTCCCCAAAGCACACCAATTACAGTAATTATTGTCCTAATCTTGTTTTGATTAATTGAGCTAAAAATTTCTTGCCATGTATCGCTATCAAGTATTTTTTTCATATCTATTCGTCTCTTAATGCAATAATGGGTTTAATCCTTGCTGCTCGTCTGGCTGGGATGTAGCCAGCAAGTGCACCAAAAACAATTAAGATAAAAGTTGCCATAATAGCAGTTGAAATTTCAATGTAAGGGTTGGTAATAAAATAATTTTTTTCAAGAGTATCTCCAATTAAACTTAAAGTAGCAATACCTGCAATAAGACCAATGTATCCAGAAAGTGTAGTAATGAAGATAGCTTCTTGTAAAATCATTAAGATGATGCTTTTAGGACTTGCCCCAATAGCTTTTCTAATTCCTAATTCTTTAGTACGCTCTTTAACCACAAATACCATAATATTACTTATGCCAATTATTCCAGCAATTAAAGTACCAATTCCAATAAGAGAAATAATTAATTGCAAAACACTGGCAAATTGTTGAGTTTCTTTCATGTCATTTGCTAGATTTCTTATATAGATTCCCCCACTATCTCTAGGTGCAATATCTTTTTTATTTTTCAGAAATTTCTTAAGATTTTTTTCAAATTCCATAGCCCCTTCATAACCGATTTCAACATTGTAATTAAGTATAATCTGATCAATTTTATTATTTCTACTTTGTATTTTTTGATAAGTGGTATAAGGGACATAAATCATTCTTTCTTCCCTGTCTCCTCCATCATCTTGAAATATTCCAATAACTTTCCAGCTATGACCTCCAGCATGTAAATATTGACCTATTGGGTCTATATTTTTAAAAATATCTTGCTTAACTAACCTACCAATTACTGCATATTGGCATTTATTTTTTATATCATCCTCATTTAGATAACGTCCTTTCATCATTATCGTCATTTCATTATATTGATGGGCAGGACTAACTGCTCTAATACTGTAGCTATTAGCTTCCCCCTTGAATTTAACTGTAGCTCGATCAGAAATTCTAGGTGTTATACTCTCCAAATAATAATCAAATTGCTGTTGAATATCTTTCAAATCACTATTGTCAAATTCAATTCTTCTTTCTGATTTATAACCCTTAAAAGGTTTGTCAGTTACACCCGGGAATATAAACATGGTGTTAGATTTATCATCATTAAAAAATGATTGAAACGTATTACCTAAGCCATTACCAAAACCAAAAAGTATAATAAAGATAAATATACCTATCGCAACAGTAAATCCTGACAAAAAAGTTCGTAATTTATTTTTACGTATAGTATCAAATATTTCTCTCCAACTATCTTTGTTAAACATGAGTTGTTGCTTTTATTTGATTAACGACTTTGTCTTCTACTATCACACCATCTTTTAGCCGAACAATACGTTTACACATCATTGAAATATCTTCTTCATGCGTAACTACTAATATTGTTTTCCCTTCATTATTTATTTTTTGAATTAAATCCATAACTTCAGCAGATGTTGTGGAATCTAAAGCACCAGTAAGTTCATCAGCAAGCAATACCTTTGGCTGTGTAACCATTGCTCTAGCAATAGCAACCCTTTGCTTTTGTCCTCCTGAAAGTTCACTCGGCAAATGAGTGGCCCAATCTGCTAATCCAACTTTTGTAAGATATTGCATTGCAATTTCTTGACGTTCAATTCGCTTAAGACCTTTATAATATAAAGGCAAAGCAATATTTTCAAGAGCAGTTTTATAATTAATTAGATTAAATGATTGAAATATAAAACCTAAAAATTTATTTCGGTATTGTGCAGACTTAGTCTCATCCATATCTTTTATTTGGATGTTATCCAAAGTATAGGTCCCTTCATCAGCAACATCTAACATGCCAATAATGTTTAGTAGAGTAGATTTTCCAGAACCTGAAGACCCCATAATTGCAACCAACTCCCCTTCATTAACATTAAAATTAATACCCTTTAAAACATGTAAGGAGTTTTTTCCGATATGATAAGATTTATGTAAATCAGTAATTTTAATCATTATTCTTAAGTAATAAGTAATTTGAAAGCCTGCAAAAATAAGGATAATTATTAATGACCTTACGATTTTTAGTTTGCACTTTATTAATCTTCACAACTAATACAACTAAGCCCTTCTTTTTCCATTTTCCAATAGTGGCCAAGCATATCATAATCCCACATATTATGAACATTTTTAATGTCATACAGTAAGTCCTCTAAACTATGATCAAAGAAAATAACCATACCGACAGGTAATTCTAAAGTTAAATCTAATTCTTGCATGCGCCATTTTTGCGTAGAGATGCTGAAAAAATCATCAAATATCAGATTATCATCTTCTAGTGTAAATTCAAAACCAATTCCTTCTGTCATTTCTTTTGCTAGATGCTTATTTTTACCCCTTGCAGTAGCTTCTTTAATTAAATTAAAATTATCATTTTTACTTTTTACAACATCTAACTGCATTCCAATTCCAATTAGTTCATCTTCAAAAGGACTTACTTTAAATCCTTTTGCGTCAAATGCATTATCAAACACTCTATCAACATCATTCATACTTAAATAAAGAGTGTCACTTTCTGTGATTATATTTTCAATAATTGTGTTTTTTGCTTCTTCTTGAAATTCTTTTGAAATATCTTTTACTGAACTACCAAGAAAAAATGAAGAAATTATCCATAAAACAAATATTCCTATTTTGTAATTCATATGGATTTTGGTGTTATTAACTAATCTTAAC